>Ga0075476_10001015_pt1 | contig 13008 bp, 7 predicted proteins | sample DEB08_DNA_5_FD_76339 | JGI IMG/M metagenome (GOLD analysis project Ga0075476, IMG submission 76339) | Aqueous microbial communities from the Delaware River and Bay under freshwater to marine salinity gradient to study organic matter... | ecosystem: Environmental > Aquatic > Marine > Coastal ...
GCTGGCCAACGCTTGCCAAAAAGTGAACCAGCCCACGCTTCGGAGACGAGACGAACTCACCACGTCGCGCAGCGCCTCCGCCTGATCCTGGCCAAGCCCCCGCCAGAGCACGCGAAGAACCGGGAACGCGAAGAACAAGGCAAAAAACACCAACGGCACCCCAACAAGGACCACCGTGGCTGACCGGCGAGTCACCGTCCGGCCCGCTTCCCGGACCGAGAGGAGACACCCCCGGTTAACGGCTCGCCTATCCGAGAACGATCTCGACCCATCGCTCAACCCAGACGTCACGGTTGGCTTCGATCGTGGCCGGATCCACACTCAGCGGCGACTCGGCAATGGCGGCATGGGCGACGAACTCGGCGGGAAGCGCAACGTCGTCGCGGGCCGGGAACACAAACATTGACAGCGCAAGGTCAGCTTGGAAGGTTTCGCTCAACATGAAGTCGATCAGCTGCTCTGCCGCTTCCCGGTTCGAAGTTCCCGACAAGATCCCGGCAAACTCGATCTGCCGGAAACACGAATCGAGCAGCACCCCAGTCGGGGCAGTATCGATCGGCGGGTCGGCATAGATCACTTCAGCCGGGGGGCTCGACGCATACGAGACCACCATCGACCGGTCACCGCCACCCGCAATGAACTCGCCGTAGTAGGCGTCCTCCCACCCTGCGGTCACGATCACCCCGTTGTCGACAAGCGCAGCCCAATAGGTTTCCCAATCCGGAGTTCCGACCACGGTTGCCAGCAGAAACGCCATCCCTGGCGACGAAGTTTCTGGTGACTGCACCACCAGCTGGTTGGCAAAAGCCGGGTTGGTGAGATCGCTCAACGTCGTCGGCGCAGCAACTCCTTCTGGAAGCGCATCGATCCAGTAGTTCACGCAGACGTCACCAAAGTCGATGGGGGTGACCCGGTGTTGGTCGTCGAGCCGCAACCCAGCATCAACCCGATCAAGCTCACTGGACCGGTAAGGCTCAAAGAGTTCTGCGTCGAGCCCTCGTTGCAGGAACGTATTGTCGATCCCAAACATCACATCGGCTAGCGGTTTGCCTTTGGTCAGGATGGCCTGACTGACCATCGCACCGGCATCACCGGCCGCGAACAGTTCCAGCTCAATCCCGGTTTCGTCAGTGAACGCCTGCTGCACGTGGTCGGACAAAGCGAACGAATCGTGCACCATCAAACGAAGCGGCGCTCGACGATCCTCGGCGTCGGTTGACGCGGTACCGCCACCGCAACCTGCGGTGAAGGCAACCAGAACCAGCAACATGAGCACCCGGCTGCTGAAGTGGCGTTGAGACGATACGAAACGATGCATGCTTCCTCCGCTGGCATTACCCAGATCAGGTGTAAACGGGTCGTTGGCGGTCGTAGCCAACCTCTCAGCCCAGCAACCCTGAGCTCCCCGGTAGTGGTTTGTTGGCCCCAACATAGCGGATCGCTGCGCGCCCGACAGGTAGCCGTGGGTTCAGATGCTCAGTGTGATCCACCGGTGAGACGGGCCAATTCCCACGCCCCTTCGACCGCATCGCCTCGTCCCAGCACGTTAAATGCCACCTCGCTGCAACCAGCGCTGCGATAGGCGTCGAGCTGACCCAAGATCTCTTCGGGGGAGCCCATCAGCACCATGTCGGCAGGCTCGTTCATCCCTTCCCGGTCGAGCATCGCCCGGTACGACGGAAGCTGCCCGTAGATCGCCAGTTGCACGTTGGCGACCCGCCGAGCCTTGTCCTGATCATCGGTGACAAACACGGGAACCCCGGCGATCACCTCGGCCTGATCACCGATCTCGGGACGAACATGCTCGGCAATGGTGCGCGGCCCGGTCATCCAAGTCAGGGTTCCGCTGGTGCGCTCCCGGGCGAGACGCAGCATGCGCGGACCCAGCGCGGCCAGCACCACGTCAGGGGCGGGGCCGGGCACGTTGATTTCACAATGGTGGGTCACGAACTCGCCGCTCACCGACACTTTCTGTTCGGACAGCAACGGAAGCAACGCATCGAGGTATTCGACCATGTGGCTGTACGGCTTGGTCCACGGTTGACCATAGGCACCGGTCATGATGGGTTCGTGGTTGGTCCCCAACCCCAACGTGAACCGGCCGTCGGCAACCTGATTGATCGTTCGGGCTTGGGCCGCCAAGTTCTGGGCGAACGTGGTCTGCATGGCCACCACCGAAGTACCGAGTCGGATCTCTGGCACTTCACGAGCAACGATTCCCAACACCACCATCGGGTCGGTGTTCATGATTTGGGGCGCCCAATACCGGTAAAGCCCGAGCTGACGAGCCCGGTCCGCGTTCTCCACCGCAGTGCTGACCTCGTTCGCCGAGTCAAACCAACTGATCTTCATGGCGCTCCTTTGTCGCTCGACCCTTTACCGGTTCGTTCGTTGCTCGTACCCAACCGACCGGCGTCACCGAGACAACCGCAGGCTTTCAGACCCTAGTCTCCCGCGGTTGGCGCTGTGGCCAGCGAGGTTGCTGAAACACCGAAGCACTCATCCCCAGCCCCACGCCTCCAAAGCGTCGTCGTCGATGCCGAAATGATGCGCCACTTCGTGCACCACCGTCACCCCGATTTCGGCGATCAGGTCTTGCGTGGTGCCCGCCACCTCACACAACGCAACCCGGTACAAGGTGATGCGATCCGGCATGGCCAACCCCCCGTAATCGGACCGTTCCGTCAACGGAACTCCCTCGTAGAGGCCGAGCAGGTCGTCTTCGGGATGGGCGTCTTCCACCACGACCGCCACGTTGTCCATGAGCACCCCCAAGGGCTCAGGGAGTTCATCGAGCGCCGCCGCCACCAGCCGCTCAAAGGTTGCACGCGCCACCAGTTCCACGTCGGCAACCTACCCCAGACCAGCGGCGACTCATTTGCTACCAAAAGAAATGAGTAAGGTCAGCCCGTGGCCGCCCGTCTCTCTGATCCAGACGTCCTCCTGGACGACTTGACCAACGAACAACGCGACGCGGTCACGACCAGCGCCTCTCCCCTGTGCATCATCGCCGGAGCCGGTTCGGGCAAGACCCGAGTCCTTACCCGGCGAATCGCCTGGCAGTCAGCTACCGGGGCAATCGACCCTCGGCGGGTGCTCGCCGTGACCTTCACCCGCCGGGCCTCGTTGGAGTTGCGCCGACGCACCCGAGCACTCGGGCTGGCCGACGATCTCGCAGCCGGCACCTTCCATTCGATCGCGCTAGCCATCCTGCGTAACCATTGGAAAGAAACCAACCGTCGAGCCCCTGAACTCATTGAACGGCGCCAGCAATTTCTGGCTCGACAACATCCCAAGTTGGATCGCTCGACGGTTGCCGACCTTGACGGGGAGATCGGCTGGGCTCGGGCCCGGTTGATCGCCCCCGAACGCTACGAGCAGGCGGCAGCAGCCGCGCAGCGCCGACCCGGCAACACACTCCGGTTTATCGCCGATGCCTACCACGGCTACGAAGACGCCAAACGAAAACGCAAGCTGGTCGATTTTGACGACCTGCTGAGCCTCTGCCACGCCACCATGACCCAGGATCAGCGGTTCGCCGCCGCGCAACGATGGCGTCATCGCCACGTGCTCGTCGACGAGTTCCAGGACGTCAACCCGCTTCAGTTCGAGCTTCTCAAAAGCTGGTTGGGGGCCGAGTCCACGCTGCTGGTAGTGGGTGACCCCAACCAAGCCATCTACGGATGGAACGGGGCCGAACCCGAACTGCTCAATCACATCGATGAACACCTCCCGGGTTGTGCCGTGATCCATCTGCGCACCAACTTTCGATCATCGCCAGAGATTCTGGGCGCAGCCGGGCGCATCCTCGATCAGGAACCACAGCCGGCCGCACGACCCAGCGGTGACGAGCCAACCGTTCGGCTGCTCACTGGTGAGAACGAAGCCGCGGCGATCAGCCGATCGGTCCGGGCCTGCCACAAGCCGGGCGCTCCGTGGCGCCATCAAGCGGTGCTGGCTCGCACCAACGCGCAACTTCCTGCCTTGCAAGCTGCCTTGGAACGTTCTGGCATTCCGGTCAGGTCGCGTGGTGATGGTGGGTTGCTTCGACGCCCGGAGATCGTGGAACTCATCGACCGTTGGCCCGAGGACCGCCTGCTGTCTGACACCCTGACCGACGTGCTCACCGATCCCGGCGAACCGATAACCAACGACCATTTGAGCGAGGAACGCCAGGCCATGGTCAATGCGTTTCTCGACGCGGCCCGGTCGCATCTTGAACTCGAACGTCGGGCCACCGTCGGCGAGTTTCTCGCTTCGCTACGAAGTGACGACCGGGTTGGCAACCATGCCGACGGGGTTGACCTCGGGACCTTCCACAGCGCCAAAGGTTTGGAGTGGCCGATCGTGCATCTGGTCGGCCTCGAAGATGGTTACGTACCAGTGAGTTTCGCCAGCGGAAAAGCGGCCCGGGAAGAGGAACGGCGGCTGCTGTATGTGGCTGCGACCCGAGCCGAACGAGAACTCCACGTGTCCTGGTGCCAGACCCGCACCATTGGCAACACCGTGACCGAGCGGCAACCATCGCCGTGGCTGAGTGCGTTCCAAGCCCCCGCCGAACCGCTCCCCGATGATCGCCCCACCATTGCCAACCTTCGGGCCAAACTGACCGGGATCCCCTCGGTTGACCTCACCGTCAACGACCAGGCTGACCGCGACCGGGTCAGCGACCAGTTGTTGCTCTGGCGCAATGACGTTGCGAACCGGGCGGCGATCGCACCGACCGCAGTGCTCTCCGATTGGGCCGTGACTGAACTCGCCCGGATACGCCCCTGCCGACTCGACGAACTCGCCGAAATCGCTGACATTGGCCAGAGCCGGGCCCGACGGTTCGGCCTCAAACTGCTAGAGATGACCTGCCTCGACGAGTAACCGGCGGGGGCTAGTCGTCGTCGGTGCGCACTCTCGGCTGGGCCACAACCACCACGGTGGCGTCGGAACGTTCAAGCACCGTTTCCACGGTGTGACCGATAAACGGGCGCCCATCTACGTTGCGCAGCTGTGCACCGAGCACCACCAGATCGGCGTCTTGGCTTCGCGCCGCTTCAACCAGCACATCACCGGCCGAAGTGCCTTCCCGCAACAACTGCTCCGGTTCGAGTCCCCCGTCGCGGGCTTGGCGCACCGCGCTGGCCATCATGGCGTCGGCCGCAGCCAGAGCCGGGTCTTGATCGGTTCCACGCCGGGAAAAAATCCGCGGGATCGGGTTGACCTTGTTGAGCACGTGGGTGAGCACCACCTTGGTCCCGAGCTGGCTTGAAATGGCAAAAGCCACTTCCTGAGCCGAACGTGACGAGGGCGTTCCGGTGACCGGCACGATCACCCGGGCGAAGGCCGCAGGCAGGGGTCGGGTCAGCCCGCGAGCCCGACGAACAATAACCACCGGCGTCACCGCGTCGAGCAGCAGACGATCCACCATCGGTGAATAGAGCACCCCTTCGTGGCGTTCGGCCACGCCAACCACCACGACGCCGTACCCCAGCCGCGACTCGGCCACGATGGCATCCGCGATCCCACCGGATACCACGTTGCGCTGATCGACTTCACGTTCATCAAAGACCGCCTCCAGCACCGACAGGTCCGGTTCGGGATTGTCAACGGTGAGGATCGTGACCGGAGCTTCTTTCGGCCAGGCGAACTGCACGAGTTGGGCCGCGGCGATCGAAGCTGGGCCACCTTGGGATGCCAGCAGCAGCCGCGATGAGGTGACCACCGTGTTACGGGCCAGCGCCTCTTCGCGGTCTAGTCGCTCCTGCTCGTCGGCCGAACCCCGCCAGTCGCGCACCACGATCCGCAGGCTTACCGCCGCGAAGATAGAGGTCACCAGCGGCACGATCACGATCACCGTGTAGGCGGTTTCGGTGAACACCCCCAACGACAAACCGACCGATGCGATCACGATTTCCAGCGCACCACGAGCGTTGAGTCCAGCACCGAGCGCCGTCGCGGCTCGGGCCGACTGCCCGGCGAGGCGAGCACCCAAGAACGCTCCCGCGAACTTGGCCACGATGGCTACCGCCAGCACCAGTCCCGTCCACATCAGCGCCCGGTCGTTGGCCAGCAACCCCAGATCAACCCGCAATCCCGCGGTCGCGAAGAACACCGGGGCCAGGAACGTTCCGGTAAGCGACTCAAGGTGATGGAGGACTTCGGGTTGCTGGAAGCGGGAACGATGCAACACCACACCGGCCACGAACGCCCCGAGCACTGCTTCAATTCCAAGCGCTTGGGTGGCGACACCAAACACCAGCATGGTGACCACCACAACCGTCATCGCCCCCGCCACATCCGGCCCGTCACGACGCACCCAGCGCAGCGCACGATCCACGCCACGTTGCCCGATGGTCATGGCCAACGCCACGAAGACGGCGAGGCCACCGACGGTGCGGACGATTCCGAACATCGAGATGGAACCCGAGGTGGCAAAGCCAGTGAAGATCGCCAGCATCACCCAGCCCACAACGTCGTTGGCCATGCCTGCCGCCACCGTGATCTGACCGAAGTCGCGCCGCATCAAACCAAGTTCGGACAGGATCTTGGCGATCACCGCTAACGCCGAAACGGACAACGCTGCCGCCACAAACAGGGCGAACACGACTCGTTCGGTGCCCGTCCCAACGAAGGAATCCGGCAGGTACCAGGCGATCCCCAACCCGCCAAGCAACGGGACGACCAGGCTGAACCCGGTCACCAACGCGGCCGCCCGACCGAGCCGGCTAATGAGGCCGAGGTCGGTTTCGAATCCGGCGGTCACCAGCAACAACGCCACCCCCAGCCAACTCACGGCTAAGAGGGCACCGGAACTGATCTCGTGATCGGGAAGGAACCAGTCAAAGCCTTCAGGCCAGATCCGGCCAAAGATCGAAGGACCGAGGATCACCCCAGCCGCGAGCTGGCCGATCACCGATGGAAGGTTTGCTCGCCGCAGCAGCGCCCCGCAGACCCGGGCGAAACAGACCAGCACCAGCAGCTGCGTCCAAAACACCAACAGTTCGTGTTCATCAAGTGGCGTCAACATGCGTTACCTCCCAACCTCGATCAGAACCGGAGCGTGATCCGATGGCGGATCGTCTTTGGGTCCTTTGCGTTCATTGCGATCCACCACCGCCGCAGTCGTTGCATCGGCGACCGACCGGGACGTCATCAGGAGATCGATCCGCAGTCCCTGTTTCTTGTGGAACGCCCCACCCCGATAGTCCCACCAGGAATACAACCGTTCGTCGCCGTGATGCTCACGAAACACATCGTGAAGCCCCCAGCTTTCCAACGCCGCGATTCGATCTCGTTCCGCGGCGCTGACATGGGTTTGCCCTTCGAAACGTTTCGGATCCCAGACGTCGCGGTCGTCGGGCGCGATGTTGAAGTCGCCACAGACGACGATGTCATCGCTGGGCTGGCACTGACCATCGAGATCGCCGAGTAGTCGGTCAAGCCAGCGCAACTTGTACTGGTAGTGGTCGTCGTCGAGCGACCGGCCGTTAGGCACGTAGCAGCAGGCCACCCGAACCCCGCCACAGGTCGCCCAAGCAATCCGGGCGTCAACGTCGGGGGCTGCTCCATCACCAAACCCGGCGATCGGATTCTCCAAACCAACCCGACTGAGTATGGCCACCCCATTCCAGCGGCCCTCGCCGTGATGGATGCTCTCGTAACCCAATGATTGGAAGGTCATAGCCGGGAACGCCTCGTCGGCCATCTTGGTCTCCTGCAGGCAAAGAACATCGGGCTCGAATGCTTCAAGCCAGCGTTGAACCCGAGCGAGTCGAGCGTTGAGCGAGTTCACGTTCCAGGTAACGATGCGCACCCGCCGGACCCTAGTACTTCTAGACGTATGCTGAGGCCCGTGACTGTCACTGATCCTGCTGACCTTGGACCGAATGCCTGGCTTGTTGAGGAGATGCAGGCCCGCTGGCTGGCCGACCCAGCAAGCGTGGACATCACCTGGCGTGAACTCTTCGAAGGGAACGGCACCGGTGCACCCGCCGCGAGTGCGCCGACCCACACCGAGCCCATCGACGTTCCTTCTACCGAAGTTCGGGGTACCGACGAGCAAACCGTTCACCGCGCCGACACTTCTGAAACCACCGGCAGCACCAACCCAGCCGCCCCGGTAGCCGCTCCCGTTGACGCCCCGGCGAACGCCCAACCGATCCGCGGTGCCGGTGCCCGCATCGTCGCCAACATGGAAGCGTCGCTGAGTGTTCCGACCGCAACCAGCTTTCGACAGGTCCCGGCCAAGCTGCTCGAAGTCAACCGCAAGATCATCAACGGTCATCTCGGTCGCAAACTCACCGGCAAAGTTTCGTTCACGCATCTGATCGGCTTTGCCGTGGTTCGCGCCATTGCCGATTCGGCCCCGGCGATGAACAACAGTTTTCATGCAGGCTCCGACGGCAAACCTCAGGTGGTAGCCAACCCCCACATCGGACTCGGTATCGCGATTGATCTCGAAAAGGCCGACGGCAGCCGCACCCTGTTAGTTCCCTGTATCCGGCAAGCCGAATCGCTGGACTTCCGCGAGTTCGTCGACGCCTACGACGATCTGGTGCGTCGCGCCCGCGAGAACCAACTCGGAGTCGACGACTTCGCCGGCACCACCGTGAGCCTGACCAATCCGGGCACGATCGGAACGTTGCAGTCCGTACCGCGGTTGATGCCCGGGCAGGGGCTCATCGTCGGGGTCGGCTCGCTTGCGTTCCCCGCCGAGTTTGAGGCCGCCGATCCGTCAAAGCTCGCCGAGCTTGGCGTGTCGAAGGTGATCACGATCACCTCGACCTACGACCATCGCATTATTCAAGGCGCCGAGTCCGGGACGTTCCTCAGCAAGGTTCACGACTTGCTGCTGGGCGAAGACGACTTCTACGTCAAAGTGTTCCGCTCGCTTGATGTCCCCTACGAGGCGGTGAAGTGGCGCCGCGACGTCAACCCGATCGGGCAGGACACGGCCTTGCTAGAAAAGCAGGCCAAAGTGAACCAGCTGATCAACATGCATCGGGTTCGCGGCCACCTGATCGCCGACCTTGACCCGCTACAGGTCAAAGAACCGGTGATGCATCCCGAACTCGACCCCGCCACCTACGGGTTGACCATCTGGGACCTTGACCGTTCGTTCCTTACGGGTTCTTCGACCGGGATCTACGCATTGGTTGGCGGGCAACTGCAGATGCCATTGGGGGAACTGCTCGGTGTCCTGCGCGACGCCTACTGCCGGACCATCGGCGTCGAATACATGCACATTCAAGATCCGGTCGAGAAACGCTGGATGCAGGAGCAGTTAGAAGGAGCTGACCGCACGCTCAGCAACGACGAACAACGCCATATCCTCGGCCGCCTCAACGCCGCCGAAGCGTTAGAAACCTTCCTCGGCACCAAGTACGTCGGCCAGAAGCGATTTGGGATCGAAGGGGCCGAGTCGGTGATTCCGCTGCTCGATGCGGTGCTCGGAGCCGCTGCCGATCAGGGCATGTCCGAAGCTGTTTTGGGGATGGCCCACCGCGGTCGGCTCAATGTTTTGGTCAACATTGTTGGCAAAACCTACGCCCAGCTGTTTTCCGAGTTCGAGGGTTCGGTCAGCACCGAAGTCACGATGGGATCTGGTGACGTCAAATACCACCTCGGGCAGTCCGGAACGTTCGTTAGCCGCGCCGGAAACGAGCTGCCGCTGGAATTGGCCGCCAACCCATCCCACCTTGAGGCAGTCAACCCAGTGGTGCTCGGCACGGTCCGGGCCCGCATGGACGAAATCGATCCGGTGGAAGGCCAACCCGAATATCCGGTGTTGCCGGTGCTGATCCACGGTGACGCCGCGTTCGCGGGTCAAGGCGTGGTGGCCGAAACTCTCAACCTGTCACAAATCCGCGGGTATCGGGTCGGTGGTTGTGTGCACATCATCATCAATAACCAGGTCGGTTTCACCAGCACCCCCGATGTCGCCCGAAGCTCCGAATACTCAACCGACGTCGCCAAGATGATTCAGGCGCCCATCTTCCATGTCAACGGTGACGACCCGGAGGCCTGTGTTCGGGTTGCCCGGATGGCGTTCGAGTACCGGCAGACCTTCAACAAGGACGTGGTGATCGACATGATCTGCTACCGGCGCCACGGCCACAACGAAGGCGACGACCCTAGTTACACCCTGCCCGAGATGTACCGGCGTATCGAAGCTCGCCCTTCGGTTCGGGAGATCTACACCGAGTCGTTGGTGAAACGCGGGGACCTCACCGCAGCGGAGGAAGAAGCAGCACTGGCAGATTTCCGGGCGCGGTTGCAGACGGCGCTTGACACCACCCGGGAGTCCGCGGCGGTGGCTCCGGTGCGGGCCCAGATACCTAATGCGCCCACCGGGGTACTTCCTCACCTGGCGACCGCTATCAGCCGAGATTCGGTCGACCGGGTCTACGCCGCGCTCAACTCGGTTCCTGAAGGTTTCGTCCTTCATCCCAAACTGGCTCAGCAGTTTGCCGCCCGCCATTCGATGTTCGAAGGCGGCGAGGTGGATTGGGCGTTGGGGGAAGCGTTGGCCTACGGCAGCCTCCTGCTCGACGGAACCTCCATTCGTCTCGCCGGTCAGGATTCGCGGCGCGGCACCTTTAGCCACCGCCATTCGACGTTGGTCAATTACGAAACCGGTGAGGAATTCACTCCGCTGACCACCCTCAACGATGCCGCCAACTTCTGGGTGTACGACTCGCTGCTGAGCGAATACGCCGCGTTGGGGTTCGAATACGGGTACGCGGTGGCCAAGAAGAACGCGCTGGTGATGTGGGAAGCCCAGTTCGGTGATTTCGCCAATGGCGCCCAGATCATCATCGACCAGTTCATCGTTGCCGCCAAAGACAAATGGGGTCAGGACTGTGGTCTGGTCATGCTCCTGCCCCACGGGTACGAAGGCCAGGGTCCTGAGCATTCATCGGCGCGAATCGAACGCTTCCTGCTGCTGGCCGCCGAGGACAACATTCAGGTGTGCAACGCCACCACCGCCGCGCAGTTCTTCCATCTGCTTCGCCGGCAAGCGAAGCTCGCAACCCCGACTCCACTGATCGTGTTCACCCCGAAATCGCTGCTTCGTTCGCGTCAGGCTCGCTCTCCGCTTGCCGACTTGTGCGAAGGAACCTTCGAAGAGTTGCTCGGCGATCCCGCCGCTCCGCCGGCTTCGGAGGTCACCCGCCTGATCTTCTGTAGCGGCAAGGTGGCGTTCGACCTGATGAACGAACGTGATCGTCGCAACGCTCCGGTTGCGATCTGCCGGGCTGAGCAGTTGTATCCCTGGCCCTTTGATGCGGTCGCGGCTCAGGTTGCCGCCTACCCGCAGGCGAAAGAGATCGTTTGGGTTCAAGAAGAGCCTGAGAACATGGGCCCGTGGAACGCCATCAAGGGTCGCCTGTACGAGGCCCACGGGGCGAGCCACACCATTCGCCGTGTGAGCCGACATGAGTCTGGGAGTCCGGCCTGCGGGTCGGCAGCGGTCCACGCCCAGGAATTGGAAATGCTGCTCGATCAGGCGCTCAGCTAAACGCCTCTCCCAGCACCTGTTCGAGTTCTCGGATCGCTTCGGTGCGGTCAGTGACGTTGAAGGTGGACATCCCCGTCAACCGTGACCTAGGAGCCTGACCTGCCATCGGTTGTGCGGACGTTATTGGTCAGCTTTGCGGTCTTGCATTGGCATGAGCAGCGTCAGAAAGCCTCGAAGGGTCGGAACAAGATCACCCCTGCGAAGTCGAACAACACCGCATTGAACACCGAGAAAGCGTAGTGACCTGCTTGACTGTGAGCTATGCCTTCCGGTCACGCCGTCTTCGATGGGTCCAACCTTGCGACGGAAGGGCGTACCGAACCAAGCATCACCCAACTGCGAGAAGCTGTTGCTGCGTTCGCTGAGGAGTACGACTTCGCTCAGCTGACGGTGATTGTTGATGCCACGTTCGAGCATCGGGTTTCGGCTCGGGAAAAGAAAGCGGCCCGCCTAGCGGTCGAAGCGAACGAGTTCATCATGCCGCCGGCCGGGGTTATTGGCCGTGGCGACCGGTTCATTCTTGAAGTTGCTGAACGCGCCAAGGCCGTCGTGGTCTCCAACGATTCGTTTCAGGAGTTCCACGCCGACTACCGATGGCTTTTCGATGAAGGCCGCCTGTTGGGAGGCAAGCCCGTTCCGGGGGTTGGATGGATATTTGTTCCCCGCCTGCCCGTGAAGGGTCCGGTGAGCCGCAAGGTTCGGGCCAGCAACGCCGAAGGGCAGTCCAACAACGCTGCGGTGGTGGAGAACAAGGCCAAACCAAAACCTGCGAAGAAAGCCAACGCAGCAAAGCCCACACCGCGAGATACCTCCGAGCGCGCTCCGCGCGGTACCTCCGAGCGCGAAGCGTCACGAACGCGACCGGTTTCCAACTACTCAAATCCCACCAAGGTGTGGTCGGCGTTTCGCCGCGAGCATCCGACCGGGTCTCGGGTTGCGGTGACGGTCGAGTCGTTCACGTCGCACGGTGCTTCGGGTCGGTCGGGTGACGCGGTTGTCTACCTTCCGTTATCGCTCCTGGCGAACCCGGCCCCGACCCGAGCTCGTGACGTGGTTCAGGTCGGAAGTTCGTACCGCATGTTCGTCCATCGATTTGATCAGGAACGCCTCAGCATTGACGTCGGTATCAACCCGTTGAACGAGTCGAACGGCAAGACTGGACGCAATCGCCAGACGGAAAATCCGTCGCAACCGAAAGGGCACACCGTGGCAGCGAAGAAGGCTCCGGCCAAGAAAGCACCAGCCAAGAAAGCACCGGCCAAGAAGGCCCCGGCTAAGAAGGCGCCAGCTAAGAAAGCGCCAGCCAAGAAAGCACCAGCCAAGAAGGCCCCAGCTAAGAAGGCCCCGGCCAAGAAGGCGCCAGCCAAGAAAGCCCCAGCTAAGAAGGCCCCAGCTAAGAAAGCGCCAGCCAAGAAAGCCCCAGCCAAGAAAGCCCCAGCCAAGAAAGCCCCAGCCAAGAAAGCCCCAGCCAAGAAAGCCCCAGCCAAGAAAGCCCC
>Ga0075476_10001041_pt1 | contig 12850 bp, 15 predicted proteins | sample DEB08_DNA_5_FD_76339 | JGI IMG/M metagenome (GOLD analysis project Ga0075476, IMG submission 76339) | Aqueous microbial communities from the Delaware River and Bay under freshwater to marine salinity gradient to study organic matter... | ecosystem: Environmental > Aquatic > Marine > Coastal ...
ACTAGTCAATAGATTTATTTTTATTATCTTTATAATATAATAAGTAATGTCTTTGAACGGATTAAAAACTGCAGATAAAGAAATGAAAACAAAAGAAAGTGAGAAACCAGTGCCGACACCAAATATGGGGAAATTTATTACTTCGACACTTTTATCTATTTTTATTTTTATACTCTGTGTTCTCTTTGGAGCAGGATTTTTAGTGCAAACCGATTTTTATTCGCAATTCAAAATGACAGGGGTTGACGTAAATAAACCGCCCTACACGACGGATTTTCCCTATGAAAATATCTTTACAAAAATCTATAAAGACGAATATGGGAGACCTTATCAAAAAAATGAATTACCTTATCGTATCATGCGATGGTTGACCTACACCATGCGGTTTGCTTTTGCCAATAATCGCTATTATTTGGACTCTTTCTTAGATAGCATGGGAGGTATTTTCAAAGAGTATTCGGGGATTATTAATCCATTAGTCCTGGCATTTAGTCCCATTATTACAATACTATTTTTGCTAGTGAGTTACTGCGCCGGATTTGTCTCCACTATGATTGGTGCGATAAAAAATGCGTATATACTGAGACCTACAAGTGTTGGCGAAATTGCGTTCTTATTGGGACCATTTTTTATACCACTTATTATAGTGGGTTTAATCGTCCTTTTTTCAGGACTGGGACTAGGATGGGGAATAGGTGTCATTCAGTCAATTATGATGGCAGTTTTTATGCTTGTTTTGCCGATAATGTCTGGAATTCCTAAATTTGTTATGAAAGACGCAAAAGACCCTAGATATGCGAATTACTTTAAAAAGGGAACAAAGTTCGACCGCGTTATCTTATTGTTACTTGACAACGCATTTTTAATTGCTACTGCTATATTAACAATTATTGCCAATAACACATTCAAAATGCTCGATGAAACCTACGCAACTATTCCCCTCGTATTTGCTCTTATTTCTGGACTAGCATTTTTATATAATCATTTGCTGTAAATATATAGTTAAACTTATATTAAGATATATATCTCTCTAACTATATATTTGCTATTTCACGGAGATGCCTGGTTTTCTCTTTCAACCAGAAGTTGTTGTTAAAAAAAAATATACGTATGATGAAATCCACGCTTTGGTCCGGAGCGGAGCATCCCAGGTGAGGTCTCACGATTTTAAACCCGATTATATATTAGCAGTTGGGGGTGGGGGATTTATACCTGCGCGGATTCTACGAACATTTATTAATGTTCCAATTCTTGCGACCAGTCTCAGTTTTTATGAAGGCGATTCACAAACACCTTCTGACATTCCCAAAATTATACAATCAATCGATGGCGAGTGTATTCACGGAAAAAATGTGCTCATTGTCGACGAGATTGATGATACCCGCAAAACACTGAAGGTTTTACTAGATAGCTTGCCACCAGTAGCAAATTACGGGATTTTTGTAGTACACAACAAACAAAAAGAAAAGGTGCTAACTATCGCGGATGATATCCCGTATTTTGTCTGCGAAACTACACAAGATGTATGGATTGAGTATCCGTGGGATATGAATTAAATTAATCCCGAGTGTAGTAAATACGAGGAGGGGGTGCATTTTTTGCTTCTTCCTCTTGTTGTTGAACGTTTGCCTCATATTCATCATGACGTTTCTTCATTTCATCCACTGAATTACTACACTCGGTGTTTATAATAGTGTTGTAACTCACAGTAATTGCCAAAATACCAGATAAAAGATACCATAAGCATTCACCGACTAATTCTTTTGCCCTTATAATATTACGAAATTGATTCATAGATTCCTCTGTAACACCTGAAACAAATAGAAATTTACTCTTTTTAACAAACTCGTCGAAATTTTGGGGCGTGATTTGATTTATGAAGAGTGCTGGATTTCCATAAATATTATCTAAAGTTTTTTGTGTGGGTGTTTCAATGGGCGTTCGTGGTTTAAGAATAGTGTTAAGGATTTTATTTACTCCCATGAGTTTAGCAATCCCATATCCGAATGTGTTTGAAAAGGGTTGTTTCCATCCTGGAAATACTGCTAAAGCACCATATACAGTGCCGAAAATCAGTATCCATGGAACTATAGTAGAACCTAATGCGGTCCAAAAATTGGATGCTCCTGTGCATAACGAAGAAAGAAGATTTATATTAACAATTAATTGAGATACACCAATAAATAGGACATAAGCAAACATCATAATGCGGAGATAACCTGGGTTCGTTATAAAATAGCGGGCTACGAAATATATTAAGGTTACCAATACGAATAAACCGATTTCCAGCATATTATATATTATATATTAATGAGTATAAAATATTTTAATACTTACATATATGAGTTCCGGAAACAGTCATTTAGTTGAACCAGGTGTAAAGTATTTTATTCAAGAGTCGCTAAAACAATGTAGCGAACTGAAAAAGAAATATTACAATTTGTATTTTAATATAGGGAGTTTCATTTTTATTGTGGGTTTAATGGGTATTATACTTTGGGTAAAATACAAGGGAAAATTAACTCCTATTGAGAAAAATTTCCGTAATGAGCAACAAAAACAGTATATTTTAGAGAAATTGAAAGCAATACCGCAAAATACCAAAACTATGATTACCGATTTGCCTAAATGGGAACAGTATTGATAAATATAAATATAGAATCAGTATATAGTGGATATGGAATCATCGATAAATGATGCTATAGCTATTTTTTTCAAACTTAAGGAAAAATATGACAATGATGTGAAAAAAATGAAACATAAAATAATGAAGAGAGATGATATTACTTTAGCAGAAAAACGTGATTTATATCAACAAGCAAAAACTAAATGTGTTATGTGTAAAAAGGAAGGCGGTAGTATTTTTAAAGTTGAACCCACGCGCTATATTGCAATGTGTGGTGCAGAACCAAAGTGTAGTTTTTCTATTAACATAACCAGGGGAAATATGGTTCAGTTACCCGATTATGTAAAGACATTGAGAGAGAAACATCAAGAATTTATTACTGCAATTATGAAAATAAAATACAATTTATTGTTTAAGTACTCAACCGAGGAAGAAACTGTATCACTATTTGAGCGTGAAAAAGAGGGATTTGATACAACAACGAGTCTTTATGATGTCTATAAAACAAAACTTGTAGAGATAACCAATTTACTCTCTAAGATGGAAATCATTCATTTAACTGATTTACAAATATTTGAAATAGTGAAAGAGATTAAGGGTATGGTAGCCGATGCCACACTTGACAATAATGCTCAATTTCTGAAAGATGCGGTTGAACTCTACATCAAAAAACTTATGGATATCCTAAAGGTAAATCGCGAAAATAAATACAGTTATCAAGCAGTAGAACATCCTAAAGGTGGTGATTTTATATTAGTTCAGAAACCGTATACCCTTTATGATACCGAAACAGTTATTGGTGATACTTATAAAGTGGAAGCACTTACTCTTAAATCCAAATAAATCAAATAAATCAAATAAATCAAATAAATATTCAATATATAGATGAAGATTTTTTCGCTTCCAGTATTCATTATAAGTTTCGCATTAGGGATGTTAATCGTTTATGCTAGTAGTCCTCCACCCAGAGAGATTATGGTTTATCCTACAATCGATAATGTAGGCGACTTACTTTATAAAGATGATGCTGACCAGTGCTATGGATTTATTCCAAAAGAGGTAGCATGTCCAAAAGATGAGGCATTAATTAAAAAGGTACCGCCTCAACTAAACTAGAGAATAAGAGAACTAGAGAACAAATAATATAATCTCATTCTATTATAACTTGTAAGTATTATGTATATCCGTCGGTTTTTGTATAATCCCTATAGCAGCATTATTATTTCCATCATCTTAGGATTTGGTTTGGCAACTCTTTTTCATCAGTCGTGTTCGGTCCGTGGTTGCTATGTATTTAAGGGTCCATCGATGAATAAAATAGAGGGACAAACCTTCCAAATGAACGATAAGTGCTATACTTTTGATTATAAACACAAATCATGTAAAGGTTCCAACGCAAAAATAATTGATTTTTCTTCAAAATAACCATAACCATTCGTATCCTTTAGTATTAAACTATCTAATTTACTTAATAATGACGACAGAATTAAGTAATTTACCAAGTGATCCTTCTGTTCCGAATAGTGGAAATTCGATAGCACCTCAAATTCCAGAAAATATAAAATTAGAGACCCAGGCATACCAAAATGATTTGGATGTAAAACCAAGCGCACCACCGATGGCTGACACCAAGCAAATGAACTCAATGGTTACTGAAATACAAAATGCCGCAAAACAGGGACTCACCCGTTTAGCAGAAGATATTCCACAGCAAACATCGCAGGTGGTTCAAGACCCTCAGAGTTTACCAAACGCTATACCTGAAGAACCAAAAACAACCCATATTGATTATATTCAAAATACCGCAACTCAAGAGGAAATTGTAAATGAATTGAAAAAACAAACAAATAAACAAACCAGTATAGAGATTATTTTAGAGGAACTGAAATTGCCATTGTTGATAGCAATTGTTTATTACATGTTTCAAACAAAAACATTTAAAACACTTATTCTCTCTAAGATTCCGTCATTACTCAATGAGATGGGTGGATATACTACTAATGGATTTCTTTTTGTAAGTTGTCTTTATGGCATAATTATATATGGACTATTAAAAGTAGCTAAATATCTAGAGTTATAATAAAGTAATATACTATGATAGAATTTTTTGGGGGATGTGCTAGTGGTATTATGCAGAGTTTAATAGGACATCCTTTTGATACTATAAAAATATTACAGCAAACACAGAGTCCTTTTCATAAAAACGTATTCTATTATTATAAGGGTGTTTCGTATCCCACAACATTTAATATAGCGTGTAATGGATTAACCTTCGATATTCATTCACGATTTCAAAAACTTACATGTAATCATTATATTGCAGGCGGATTGACTGGGTTTACTATGGCACCCTTTATATACTACTTTGATGTAGGAAAAATTCATTATCAACTTAACCCAACTACTCCTATTTCTCTCTCTAATTTCAAAAAAATAAATGGATTTGGGACAACTCTAGTGCGTGAATCTATCGCAACTTCTATTTATATGGGAATGTATTTTTGTAATAGAGAGAAACATGGTTCTCTTATTAGTGGTGGTATGGCAGGGTTGGCATCTTGGTCTTTCACTTATCCATTGGATGTAGTAAAAACACGACAAATGAATAATATAACTCTTACATTTAGAGATGCTATAGAACGTGGAAATCTGTGGCGAGGATTTACTGCTTGTGCTACTCGTGCAATTTTAGTAAACGCTGTTGGTTTTTGGGCATACGATAAAACTATTACATACTTCATAGATAGATAGATAGATAACAACAACGAGAGAATTAAAGACCTATATTTTGTTTCATTTTTTGATAAAATGAATACCACCATGAGTTTGATGATGATGATGATGATGATGATTTATCTACAAAAACATCGCTGTCCGTATTCGTTAATGGAAAAGAATATTCGGTTATACTACTCCTATTGGAAGGTGAAGAACGAGTATTTACTTGTAACTCGCTTTGAAGAATAAGGTTCTTTTCAAAAACTGTTTCAATAGATGTTTTACCTCTGATTACGGATTCATTTTCAATCGTAGGAAGAATATACTCCTCCGTAAACGTTACTGTTGTAAAATCACGGACTTTAACAAGTTTTTTACTTTTCATAACAAGAGTGCTTACATCAATATCCTCCTTTTTCTGTTCTGGACATGCCTTCCAAAGATGCTCTATATATGGAAATTTATCTTGTATATCATCATCCTCCTTCATTGTTATTTTGAGATGGTTATTAAACTCCCAATCTTCTTGAAGATTAATGAAAACCAAATCACTCAACATTATATATGGTTTCAGTTTTTCGTTTATATGTGTAGATAGAACCATGCGGTGTTTTTCGATATCAAAATAGTTACTAGTATGAATATTGGGACGAGAATAAGGAGGTCGAATACCGAAAGTTCCAATGAATGCCCGTTTGTATTTGATTTTCAACATAAAGTTTTCAATGTTGTTTGTAATAATCGGGTGTTGGTCAAGTTTGTATAATGTAAACCATGTCATCAAATACTGATAAATACGCATACCCAAATTAATACCAGTATCATCGAATATTTCACTGTATTTGATGGAATGGTTTACATTATATGTGCCACCACCTTCAATAGGAGTATTGTATCCGGTTATTTCAAACCATTTTTTAGACCAACTCGTAAAATCCAACACCGTGTAGCGTTCAGGATTCGTGGGATGAATTTTCAAGAAGTGTTTGAATTCAATAAAACTCCATGTGTGATACAGAAGAGTTTGGTTTTCATACGTGATTGTAGGATAGGTGAACTTGTGGCATTTTTGGTCATTGGGTTTAGACCATTCAGTCACATGAATATTTTCTCCCATCCCCAGTTCATTATCCATATTATAAGCAGAAATCAATGTATTCCAGCATTGTTTTTTAAAAACTGCTTTGGGATAGATACAATTCATATTAGTGTAAAAGCATATATCATCTAAAGGCGGGAAATACTCACTGTTGTTTCCGAAATCTGTATAATCATTTTCACCCATCCATTCGTGACACTTCCACACCTTGACTTTTTTGAAGCTCACTACTAGAACATTGAGGTTTGTTTTCGTTTCTCTTGCCATACTCACTATACATTGATGGTCGGCAGGCCATTCAGGCGTATTTAATTTATCGAGTTCTGGAAACGCAAAAGAATCTTCAACGGTGTAAATATTTTTATCAAACCCAATCATATCTTTTCTGGATTCCACAGAAACCCCCACTTTATTCCATTGAAGACTGTGATAACCATGTTGTTTTCGTGTGGTTGCGTTCTCTCTTAACTGAGGAATAATGTAGTTTGGTAAATTTTCTATAAAATAGGTTACCTTATCGTTGTTTTCAGGTTCAAAATCAAAATTCCCCACAAAGATTGAGGGAACTACAAGATTGATGGTGTTGGTGAGTTGTTTCACATCTTCTCTTGTTCTGGGAGTCTTGGCATGAAGATTAAAGATTGCGTTTTTTGGGTAGGACAGTGATGATGTTGATGATGTTGATGATGACGAAGACATGTTTGATTTTATGAAATCAAAACTCAACATGGATGTTTAAAATACTTTGGTATATTCTTAATAAAAACAAATCAATTTTCAAAGTTCTAAAATATATTAAGTATAATTTGTTTGATACTCTTCAAGATGATAGGACGAGCACTTAAATCATTAATGATGCCTCATGGAACTTATTTGGGTAAACATGTTCTAGTAACAGGTGGAGCAACAGGTATTGGTCTTACATTGGCTCAAACTTATGCTAAATTGGGTGCGGATGTCACTATTTGCAGTAGAAATGAGAAACGTCTGAAAGAGGCGTCCTCTGGACACGAAGATATTAATTATAAAGTGGTCGATGTACGCGACCTGAACGCGGTGAAAAATATGGCTGAAGAGTTTGCTGAAAAAAAGGCACTACCATCCATTGTTATTAATAACGCAGCTGGTAATTTTATTTGTCCTACCGAAAAATTATCTAAGAATGCGTGGAACTCGGTAATGGACATCGTCCTCAAAGGGACATTTGGGGTCACTCACGAAATCGGGAAGCAACTCATTTCACAGAATAAACCAGGTGTCTTTTTGAATATTAGCACCACCTACGCCCAGACCGGGTCATCATTTGTCGTACCATCATCAGTCGCCAAAGCAGGATGCGATAATTTAACACGTTCGTTAGCGTCAGAGTGGAGCAAATACGGAATGCGTTTTTGTAGTATAGCATTGGGACCGATTTACACTGAGGGTGCCTTCACGAGATTGGACCCGGATAATATTTTTCAGAAACAGGCAATTAAAAATCTCTGTATCAAACGTATGGGTGAAAAGGAGGAAGTTGCGCATTTGGCTACGTATTTGACAAGTGATTATGCCTCGTGGATTACAGGAGCTATTATTAACCTTGACGGCGGGGAGACAGTCTGGAAAAGTGGTGAATTTAACCAAGTACAATTAAAATAATATATTTATAAATTAATAGGTTTAATTAATTTAATAAGTTTAATAAATTAATTAATTTTGATAACAGTAAATATAATATTTATTAATGATTACTACTGTATATGTTAGATTTGTATATGATTCACCCTATATAGATTCATTTATAAATCATTATAAACGTCTAGGGTTTACTAATATTATAATTTTATTTTATGAGACATTTTTAAATGACTCATCATATAGTAGTTTATTAGATAAAAATAGTATAGATTATGATGTAAGTAGACATCTAAAAAGTATATTGAACAAAAAAGGATTTATGAAAGAAGAATTAATAAATGATAACTCTATAGTATTACATCCTGTTAATAATTACAAAGATAAATTAATAGATAACTTTAAGAATATAATTCCTCATGAAACTGATTGGTTATTATGTGTTGATTCAGATGAATATTTACTTATCAACAATAATTTTGCTACAATTGATGATCTTATTAATAAAGCTGTAAATACTATGTCAAAAATAGAGTGTATAGAATTCAAATGGATATTTATACTAAATTCGATACATTGTAAAAATGATACTCTAATGAATTTAATTGAAAGTCATAATTGTTATGAGAATAAAAAAATTACAACCGATTTAGTTCTGAATATTAAAACATTACATAAATTCAATCCTGGTTTGAGACTTACATGTCACTGTGCTAAAGGTAATCGTTTCACTAAAAATAAATATACTGTTTCCAATTATTTTAAAGGGAACACATCTATTGATAAAAATATATCAGTAAATGAAACATCATTAGGTGTATTAATTCATATTCGTATTCGTTCTTTTTATAATTTACTATTCAAAAATATAAACATATTAAAAGAAAGTTGTACTTCAAAAAATAAAGCTCTTAAAGAAGGAAATCTAATTAATTTATTAACAAAGAAAAAAGAAAATACTCTAGATGGTGAATCTATTTTTAAAAAATTGTATGATACACATATATTGGAATATGAATCTAATAAACATGTAAATAATATTTCTTCAAAAAAGGAAATGATTCAATCTTATTTTAATAATTGTCTAGCAAATCAAAATGAATGTTTAATAAATGAAAAAAAAGAAGAAGATTTTTACAAAGAATGGTTCAAAAATAAATTAAAAGATTCTAAATTAGGAGATTCTAAAATTGTTAATTTTGATTATAATATAGAATATTGTAATAATATTTTGAAAACATTACACAAATTAGAAAAAATGAAAAATAAAAATTTAAATATTTTCGTTGAAAAAGTAAATAAAAATACTGAAACTAGTGAAACTATCATGAAACCAAAATAAACTATAGTGAAAACTATTTAAGATATAAAACATATGAAATATATAGACCACATAAAAAGTATGATACATGGGAGATATGATGATATGTTAAATTCAGTGGTTCAAATGAATATTTTTTCGAATTTGAATACTGGATATCAACTTATAGATATGTTGATTTCTAGTTTATTTATGATGTATATGTCTACCATTTTTATGTATTTTAGAAATTTTATTTATAAACTGAAAGAGTATTTTCATTTTTTTACATATAATAAAGTTTCTATGGAGGGGTATCGCAACATTTATTTTGGTGGATATCACGCTCGAACCACTAATTTTTTCAGTATTCGGTTTCGGGCGTTATGGTATCATATTCAATCTATTCAGTGCAAATCCAAGACCATCCATTCAATCAAAGAGTATCCAGCAGGAGAACGTGATACCAATAGTTATGATTATGATGATAATGAAGAAGACTATTTCCCAAAAGACAAGAATGATTCTCAAGAATGTAAATTTGATAAGGATATATTTATCGTAAATCAAACAAAATCATTTGAACTAAAACAAGGATTATGGTGCAAGGTTTATTGTTATAAGAACGATAGTGATAAAAAAGATGCTAGAAATGAAGAGAGTGCTACTCTAGAAACTATTAAAATAGATATTTATTCTAGTTCCTATTCAGTTTCTGAAATAAAAAGATACTTGGATACCATTAGTGAAAAGTTTATGGACGAACAATTCTTATCGCGGAAAAATCATCTGTATATTTATTCGCTATCCGGTTTCAAAAACAGGGGCAATAATAGGATGTTGAGTAATATTGTTGTTCCTACTTGGGAAGAGTGTCGTTTTACGTCATCACGAACATTCGATACACTATTTTTCGACCAAAAAGAAGAATTATTACGAAAAATAGACTTTTTCACGAACAACAAAGAGTGGTATGATAAAGAGGGACATCCATGGACGCTAGGAATTGCCCTCCATGGTCCACCAGGAACCGGTAAAACTTCGGTTATTAAATCTATTGCCAACTATCTCAGGCGGAATATGGTCGTGATTCCGCTGAGTAAAATTAAAACGCAATCACAATTTCACAAGTGTTTTTTTGATACAGAGTATACCCACAAAAATGGAAAGTATGGTATTCCATTTAGTAAAAAAATTATTGTATTTGAAGATATTGATTGTATGAATTCTATTATTTTGGAGCGTGATAATAATGAAAAAAAGGATTCACTAGAACCGAATACTTCATCAAAAACGAATACGCTTTCCAAAAATGAATTACTGAAAACTATCGAAAAGGGTATGAATGCTAATGCCAGTAAAAATGATTTTATATCCTTTGTTGATAAAAAGGAAGATAACGATGATATTACACTCTCATTTATGCTAAATGTGATTGATGGAATTCGGGAAACTCCTGGCAGAATACTTATAATGACGAGTAATTATTATAATAAATTAGATAAGGCGTTGACACGACCCGGTAGAATTGATATCTCGCTTAAATTGGAGAATGCCTCGGTGAAAACAATTAAGGCTATAGTGAAGCATTACTATGGCGAAGAGATTCCGGAATGGGTGGAATCAAAATTGAGAGATGGGGTTATTTCACCAGCAGCACTCATTAATTTGCGATTTAAGACAACAACTATTGAAGAGTATTACGAGATGTTGATTCGTGATTATTTTGGATAATATCCTTTTTTTGCTGGTGCAGCGCTGCCAATGCGTCGTGCTTTTACTAGAGCATGATTGACAATGTTTTTGTCTTCACCCGAAAATCCCAATTTACCACCCTGAGCATTGACACTGCTTTTGCCTATGGCATTTATACGCATCATCATAGTGCGACAAGATGCATCTTGAATATAAACAGGATTATTGGCAACCCGTGTGGTTTTTGGGAGAGTGTTTGCTGTGCGTGAGTAAGCATTGCGGTTGAGTGAAAACATGGTGTCGCCTGAAGATGGATAAAAGTGTCCAGGCATGGCGCCTTTTCCGTCTAAAATACCGTTGTCTCCATAGCAACCATTTTTCATTGGAAACACATTCGAGGTTTGTATCAGCATTTGTGAACGAAACATGAGTATTCTTATATATGTATACTCATATTTAATTTATACCATTGAAAGATTTAAAATACTTAAAATACTTATAATACTTATAATACTTATAATACTTATAATACTTATAATACTTATAATACTTAATAACTATGGGCACGACGGAAAGGAACCTGTGCACCGTTATTAGCACCACCTGAAGAATAATTACCTTGATTTGTTCCTAAACCAGCATAGCCATAGTTTACTGCCTGAAGTCGCTTAAAGCGAGTAAAATCGGATGAATCGTAAACATACTCTACATTACATGTCGAGGGAGGTACCCCCGAACTATCACATTTGCTAGTTGATTGTCCACCGTCGCGATTGGTGCTAAAGTGAAGTTTGGTGCGGTTGGTGCCATTCAGCATATTGGGACCTCCACAACTATAATTGACACGCGATAAAACATCCCCGGCGTTGTTGACCACCCTAAATGCCCCCATGCGGGGTTTGATACCATTGGCATAATTGGAGGTATTCCACGCTTGACGAAGTCTAAACCGGTCGCGACTGTGGACGCTAAAGTCGATTGCAGGATAAGGTCGCTCAACGGACGCACCCCGGACATTAGGATAAGTTCCGGGATGCACGTTGGACGAAAAAAACATAGAACGACATGAAGAATTTCCACAAGACATCTTTATTCTATATATTAATAAGATTATTTTTATTTTTTGTGTTTTGTTTTTTTCCTTTTACTCACTCAGCTGTAATAATTCTGGGCATAATATTCATTGTTGTTAATTCCTGGAATAGCAACTTACACGCATATGGAATACGAACCTCCGAGAATTTAGTCGTATTTTCACACATGTTACAATGATAAATATTGTGTTTCTTATTAAAAGCTACAAATGAACCACATTCTTTGCAGATATGTGCCTTAAATGCATCCGATACATCATAAACTCTTTCTTTGGTAAATCGTGATGCTCCATGCGAAATCATACAATCACGCTCCATCTCACCAAACCGCAATCCACCATCACGTGATCTTCCTTCTGCAGGTTGCCGAGTTAGATTCACCATTGGTCCTATCGAACGACTGTGTTGCTTGTCTGCCACCATATGCTTCAATCTCTGATAGAAACACGGACCGATGAAAATGGATGTTTCCATCTGTTCTCCAGTCAATCCGTTATATAAGAGTTCGTTCCCATTACATTCATAATTTACCTCAAGGAGTTGTTTGCGAATATCTTTGATATCAAACTCCTCAAAACTTGTTCCATCACCAAATAATCCCAGTTCGAGTAATGCTTTACCGAGCAACGTTTCCTTCAACTGTGCTATCGTCATACGACTTGGAATAGCATGTGGATTGATAATGATATCCGGTTTAACTC
>Ga0075476_10001044_pt1 | contig 12806 bp, 13 predicted proteins | sample DEB08_DNA_5_FD_76339 | JGI IMG/M metagenome (GOLD analysis project Ga0075476, IMG submission 76339) | Aqueous microbial communities from the Delaware River and Bay under freshwater to marine salinity gradient to study organic matter... | ecosystem: Environmental > Aquatic > Marine > Coastal ...
AGACCGGAAGATCGCTTTAACTCGAAGGGGCGGTAATCCGCAAAGTTGTCGTAGTTATTCCCCGCTTCGGCGAATGCCAACACAAAAATCTGAGCATTGGGGTTGGGCGACAGCAAGTAGCGCAATTCGGAGGTGAACTTATTGTACAAGGCACCCCCGCCATCTGGGGTCAGACTGTAGTTGGTGTAGCCGCGAAGGCCAATGATTTCACGCCCGTCCAGGACAAAGTTCTGTAACCCGTCACCGCCCAAGTAATAGCGCTCGAAGGGAGGTAAGCCGTAGTCCTTGTTGTAAGAGCCCAGGAAACCAAACTCGGAGTAGGACCGGATAACGAAATTCTTCATGATTTCCGCATAATAGTCGCCCGTAAACTTCCACTTGTGGTATTCGATGAATTTGAACTTTTCCTCGGTGCTCAACTTGGTATAATCCCGTCCGTCCAATAACGAGACTGGGGGAGTGGCTTCCATGCTGAAAGCGATGCTCGATCCCCGGGTTGGGAAGATGGGCAAGTCACGGTTGTCCCGACGCAAGGACAAAGTATAGGCAATTGAATTGGCAATTCCCGTGGTAAAGTTGCCCCCGACAAAGGGGTAGTTGTTGATGTCAAACCGTCGGTATTCCAGTGCATGGTAGAGCGTGAAGTAGTCATCGGGCCACTTTAAACGTTGGCCTTGACCCAGGGTGACCCCCGTGATGGCAATTTTCTGAGCAGTGCTGTCTGTTCGGCCATTGTAGTTCATCGTGTTGTGGTAGGCCGAGAACGTGACGGAATTGGGCTTCTTACCACCCCACCAGGGCTCCGTAAAGCTGAAGTTGTAGGAACTGTAATAGGTGCCGTTGGTCTGGGCGCGAATCGTAATGGTTTGCCCATCTCCCGCTGGGAGAGGTTGCCATGCTTTTTTGTTAAATAGATTCCGCGAGGAGAAATTGTTGAAGTTCAATCCCAAGGTTCCCACTACGGTGTAGGCGCCCCAGCCCCCTTGTAATTCCAGCTGGCTCGTGGATTGCTCTACCACGGTGTACTCTAGGTCCACCGTCCCTGTCACGGGATCGGGCATCGGTACAGGGGTAATCTGACGGGGATCAAAGTAACCCAACTGGCCCAACTCTCGGACGGTACGCATGATGTCGGCCTTAGAAAACAAATCGCCCGGACGCGTGCGTATCTCGCGGTAGACTACATGGTCATTCGTGCGCTCGTTACCGTTGACGATCACCTTTCGGACGGTTGCCTGACGACCTTCCCGAATGCGGATTTCCATGTCAATGGAGTCATTTTCGACTTTGACTTCGACGGGAATGACGTTGGCAAAGAGGTAGCCGTTGTTGAGGTAGAGGGAAGAAATATCGTTGCTGTTGGGGTCGCCGTTGATGCGGGTATTTAGCGCTTTGGCATCGTAGCGGTCCCCTGCCCGAATCTTGAGAATGGATTCGAGGACCTCCGTGGGGTACTTGGTATTACCATAGAAGCTGATGCTCCGAAAATAGTACGGGCGACCTTCATCGATAAAGATGTCAATCTTCAACTTGTCGTCCACGCGGTAGATGCTGTCCTTGAGGATGCGCATGTCGCGGTATCCCGCCTCGTTGTACGCCTCCACAATGAGGACTTTGTCCGCCTCGAGCTTTTCCTTCTGAAGCTTGGAGGTGGTGAATATGTTCCACTTGCGGTAGCGGTGGGTATCGTCCATAACTCGGCGAAGCTTGCCATCCGTGAGGGCGGTGTTTCCGTGGAAAACAATGTCATCGATGCGAAGGCGGGGCCCGGGGACAATGTCAATGCGAAGCACCACCGCGTCCAGCAATATGGTGTCTTTTTCAGTCGAAATTTTGGCGGTGGCATCGGGGAATCCCTTTTCCTTGAAGTGCTTTAAAATGGCATTTTCGGCGGTGATTTTGAGGTTCTCGGACACCACCATGCCGCGATTGAGCTCCAGCAATTCGCGCAGGGCATCCTGCTTTCCCTTATTTACCCCAGTGAAATAATATTTGCTCAACTTGGGCAGGGTGGTCAGCCGAAATTCTACGTAAACGGTGCGGTTGACTTTTTGGACCACAAAGAGTTGAACGTCGGAGAACAACTCCTGGTCCCAGAGATTGCGGATGGCCTGACCGACGCGTTCCGAGGGGAATTGCACCTTATCACCGACATTCAAGCCTGAAAGGAGGCCAACCATGGTCGGATCCAGTTGATCTGCTCCGGTCACGGTGATGCCGCCGATTTCATAATCGACTTCCGGCTTAATCTCAATCGCTTGACCCAGTTGGATTTGGGCAAAACTCGAGAAAGGGGCCAGGGCTAAAAAAGCAGCTGTGCTCAGGCGTAAGAGTCGTCGTTTCATCAGGTGCTTTTCTCGTTGAGTTGTTCACTGGTTTTGCCCATGCGTCGCTCGCGCGCTGCATATTGGGCCAGGGCATCGTCTAGATGTTCCTTGGAAAAATCGGGCCAAAGTACGGGCATGAAGATCAATTCGGCGTAACTAATTTGCCAAAGAAGGTAATTTGAAATTCGCTGCTCCCCGCTGGTTCGGATGACCAAATCCGGATCTGGCATAGCATGGGTGTACAGGGCTTGGCCAAATGCGGTTTCATCGATGCTATCAATGCTCCGCTGGCCCAGTTGGACTTCCCGCGCAAGGGTTTTCGTGGCCAGCAGGATTTCCTGGCGGCTACCATAGCTTAAGGCCAAGGTCAGGACCAAGGTGGAATTCCCTGCCGTTGCGTTTTGGACCTCTTTGAGTTCGCGCTGGGCACTCTCGGGAAGCAAGTCTATTCTGCCGATAGCCTGGAGCTGAATGCCGTGTTTCATCAGGGTGGGCATTTCCTTGCTCAGACTGCTCACCAAGATGCGCATGAGTGCGTCGACTTCTGCTTTGGGACGAGCCCAATTCTCTTCCGAAAACGCATAGACCGTCAGGTATTTGATGCCCAGCTCCGCGCAGGACTGCGCCGTGCGACGAAGAGCTTCCACCCCGACCTCGTGCCCGCGAATGCGCGTGCGGAAGCCTTGCTGCTTGGCCCACCGGCCATTGCCGTCCATGATGATCGCGATGTGGGTAGGTAGGCTCATCGGTGTAGGAAGGATGCACATTTTTCCATGAAAGCTTCCAAGTGAAGCCCCATGCCTAGACGGAGGATAAAGTAGGAATCGGTGGTTTGGGCATTCCCTCGCGCCATGCCTTCGGGGAGGTCAAGGCCTGAGGGATCCGCGAAGTAGGCCGCTGCATCCCCGTAGGACTCCTGGATCACGCTGACGTCTGCGTAGCTGCCATGGACATCGTCCAGGTAGTCTGTGGAGGTTCGGGTCCAGGTCGCCTCCATATTGACCACCCAAAAAGCATTGAGTTGTGCGCGCCAACCGAGCCCGAAGGGCAGCGTGCGCGCTCGAGTCGCATACCGCGCCTCGGGATTGATCGAAGTGCCCTGCCCCTCCGTACCCAGAGGCTGAAGGGGAATCCACTCTCCTTGGTAATAGCCTTGAGGTTCAAAAGACAGGAGCCCCAGGCCCGCAAAGAGGTAGGGACTGTGCTGAAAGCGGTAGGAGGGAATGGTTTGAGGGAAGAAGTCGACCTCCATGCGCGCCTGGACGCTGCGGAAAGGAGTTTGGATATGAATCTGGCGCTGCTGCCGTTCCGGCCAAGTGCTTTGGGCGTCGTTCGCCTGCAGGGTGCCTTCGCTGTATCCCAGGTGGAAGGCATAGTGCGGGTGGGCTTGAATTCGGTAATCGATGTCCCAACTTTCCCCTTGAGGCAGGAAGGGGCCAGCGGGCCCGACGTCACTCATCATGTGTGTGCCGCCCCAGCTTGCCGTCAATTCCTGTGAACGCTGCGCCCAACCGCCGATGGAGGCGAGAGCGAACGGGATAAAAAGGAGATGACGTATGTTGCCCATATTCAGCCTGCGAAGATACAAATAGCCGGCGGAGCTCAGTTCCTGCGATCCAATCCCCAAAGCAGCTTATTGCGCAGGGTGGAGGCGAAATCGGTGTAGGCGGTGCGCACCAGTTTGAAACGAAAATCGGCCCTCCGTAAAGTGAGCTCTGTTTCGCAGTCCAAAGTGAACACCCGCGAGTCCAATGACGCCAGGAAATTGCCCTCCCGGGCCTCCACCTTGATCGTAATGGTGTCGGCATTGGGTATAACGAGCGGACGTACGGTCAAATTGTGCGGAGCAATGGGCGTCAGGATAAAATTGTTACTTCCAGGCAATAGAATGGGCCCCCCACAGCTGAGGTTGTATCCCGTGGAGCCGGTCGGCGTGGAGATGAGCAATCCGTCCGCCCAGTAGGTATTGAGAAATTCGCCATTGAGGGATACGTGGATGGAAATCATGCTCGTGGTGCCTTTTCGGCTCACGGCGATTTCGTTCAAGGCAAAATTGGGCTGGATAATGTCGTCCGAGGCGGTATGAGCCTCGAGGGCGTTACGCTCGTCTAGGGTGTAGTCGCCAGCCAAAATCGCCTTCAAGGCCATCGGAGCCTCGTCACGGGTGATGTTGGCAAGGAATCCGAGTCGTCCGGTATTCAGGCCGATGATGGGGATGCCAGAGCGCTCCACGAGGGTAGTGGCATCCAGGATGGTCCCGTCGCCTCCAATGACGAGAAGGAAGTCAGGCGCACAGGCCTGCAATTCTTTAGAGTTCTTGAATTCGGGGAAGGTCCATCCTACGGCCCATTGTTCGTTCACACGATGCTGAAAGCCCCGGTACATGACCAGATCACAACCTTCTTTCATCAGAGAATCAATCGTTCGCTCCACGAAGGTTTGCACCTCATCGGGAATCCGTTTGCCGAAAATCGCAATCCGTGCCATACTCAAAGGTCCAAATAATGCAGTAAGTGATCGAGATTGTCTTCCACTTCTTCCGCTCGGTATCCCTTCGGGTAGTAGCCCAGAATCGTACAGCCAAAGCGCTCTAAAGTGGCTAAAGCGGCAGTAGGATCTGCCTGGTCAAGGCGGGCAAAGGAGCGAAAAACATTGCGGTCGGTGATTAAATCGGTGGAAAAGGCGACCACTCGAACCCCTTCCGCTTCGATGCCGCGAATCCATTCGCCACCAAAATGCGTTTGAACGGGATGTTCAAACCAAATGGTCGATCCCGGAAGCTGAAAGGCCCATTGTTGACCAATCCGGTCGGCAATATCCTGGCTTTTATAGCTTCCTTGCCAGAGATCCTTGTCGCAGACGGCCACGCAGTCCACTTGCCAAGCGCTCGCCACGGCTAGGGCATCGACAGGGTGCTGAGCCGCTTGCAAAGCAGGCACAGAAAGGATGTGTCCGCCGGGTCCCATGAGTCCCGTGTAGACCCCTTCTTCCACGATGGGCCAAAAGCGCGTCCGGCTTTCTCCGGTGCGCTCCAAATACTCCGATTCGGAACACGTTTCCGAAAGGGGCCCAGGGTGCGTCAAAAGAAGGTCATTCCAATCCAACATAGGACGAAGTTAGCCCGGATGCCCGAACTTTGGTCCAAATTCTCCGATATGGCATCGCAACCCGCCCGTTTGAGCGTCAACATTAATAAAATAGCCACCCTGCGCAATGCACGGGGAGGGAATGTGCCCAATGTGCTCGAAGCGGCCATTCGGATTCAAGAATTCGGTGCCCAAGGCATCACGATTCATCCGCGTCCCGATGAACGCCACATTCGCTATGCCGATGCCCGCGCATTGCGCAAGGTGGTGCATACGGAGTACAATATAGAAGGCTATCCGGACCGTCGCTTTATCGATTTGGTCTTGGAATGCCGCCCAGAGCAAGTCACCTTGGTCCCGGATGGCCCGTACGTGCTCACGAGTAACGCTGGCTGGGATACGGTGCGTGATGGGGACCTTCTTCGCCCGATTTTGGCGGAATTTCGTCAAGCCGGGATTCGAACCTCCGTCTTTATGGAATGCCAAGAGGACCGAATCCGCGCCGCGGCAGACCTCGGGGCAGACCGCATCGAGTTGTACACGGAGAGCTATGCCGTCGGATACACCTCCGACCCCATGTCGGCCGTTGCCCCCTATGTGAACGCAGCCCAATGGGCCAAATCTGTGGGGCTAGGCGTCAATGCAGGCCATGATTTGAGTTCGGAGAACCTGCAGTTTTTTGCCCAGCACATGCCCGACCTCGATGAGGTGAGCATCGGCCACGCGCTGATTTCCGAGGCCTTGTACCTCGGACTCGAGAACACGGTACAACGCTACCGTCATTTATTGGAACGCTGATGGCCGTTCTTCCTCTCGCCAGTAAAATCATGGGCAACGGGGGTGAACCCTTGGTTGTGCTGCATGGCTTATTTGGCATGGGGGACAACTGGGCCTCGCATGCCCGAACCTGGGGTGATCACGGCATGGATGTCCACCTGGTGGACCAACGTAACCACGGCCGATCCCCGCATGCCGGCTCCCATACCTATGCCGACATGGTGGAGGATGTACGCGCCTATGCCTTAGAGCATTTTGGGGAGCGGCCCGTGCGGTGGCTTGGACATAGCATGGGCGGAAAAACGGCGATGGCCTTGGCTTGCCGCTATCCGGAACTCGTTGAACGATTGATTATCGTGGATATCGGACCCAAAGCCTACCCTTCGCACCACCAATCCGTTGTGGACGCCATGCATCAGTTGGACTTTACCACCTTGAAAAGCCGCACCGAAGCGGACCGCGCGCTGGAGTCGGCCATGCCCGATTGGGGGATGCGCCAATTTTTACTGAAAAATCTGGAATGGAAGCCCGAGGGAAACCTAGGGTGGAAATTCAATCTGCCCGTCCTTGAAGGTCAAATGGGCCGAATAGGCCAGCCCTTGGCCGCCGAAGACCGTTTCATTGGCTCGACCCTATTCGTTCGGGGCGAACGCAGTGGATACATTTTGGATGAAGATTGGAGCGGCATCATGGACCATTTCCCCCTGGCTCGGTTGGAATCCGTCCCCGGTGCGGGCCATTGGGTGCATGCGGAGCAACCGCAGCCCTTTCAAGACGCGGTTTTGCCATTTTTGTTGGAGGGCTAGGGAGCTCGCGCTTCGCGCTGAGGCTAGGTGGCGAGAAAGCTTGAGAGCTCGCGCATAGCGCTGTAGCCTTTTTGCTTAAACGTTTATTCTCTTTTACCCTTGAAATGTGGTGCGGACCTTCGCTGCGCGCCGAAACTTTGATGTGATTTGCCTAGCCCTCTAGCCCTCTAGCCCTCCAGCCCTCAACCCCCAAAATGATACAGGAGCTCCACGCGAATGGGCGGACCCGAAAACTGAAAACGTTGGCTTTCTAGGCTCGGTTTGGAAAACATGCTCCGCGCCCCGTTGGAAAATGCATAAGGCTCCAAAGGCTGACCAAAAATCCCTTTGTCCAATTCATTATTGCCATTGAGGTCGAGGTAGTAGGAGGCGGTGTAGGTACCTATTTTTTTAGGGCCAATCACCACGCGTTGCTTCAAGGCACTTGCTGGGAAGGGGAATTGCTGGATCAGGGTTCCGCTGGCATCGTGAAGGGAGACCATCCATTGGGCACCTTTGGGGAGTTTCTCTACCTCCGGGGCCGAGAGGTCAAAGACCATTTGGCCCGATTGGCCAAATAGGCTGGCGGACCAGAGGAAAAGGAGGCAAGTGAGGAGCGGGCGCATGGGAGGAAAACGCAGGGGAGGGTGAAAAGTTCCTTGATAGTGGGCACAAAAAAACCGGAGACAGTGCTCCGGTTGGATGGTGATGTCTAAACGTTTAGCGCATTAAGACCACGCTGCCTTTTTCTTCAAGACGAGTGGATTCTTGGCCGCTAGGGACCGTGTAGAGCGCCAAAAGGTGCCAGAGGTAGACCCCCTCCTTGAGTTGACGGCCATTGTAGGAGCCATCCCAGGATTCGGTCGGGTTGATGCTTTCAAAAACGAGGCGACCGTAGCGGTCAAACACGCGCAGTCGGTACTCCAAGGGCTCACATGCTTCCGCCACCAACACACGGAACTCGTCGTTGGTATTGTCGCGGTTGGGGGTGAAGGCATTGGGGGCGAAAACACCGCATTCATTATTGGGGTTGGGATTCGTTTGTGCCTGTCCGGCAAAACCCAACATCAAGAAAGCCAATGCAAATAGAGTACGTCGCATATTCCAAATGTAGCAGAAAATATCACCCGCGACAAGTTCCTTGACGAAGCTTCAGAGCCCGCTGAACGAACGCACTCTTTGGCTGAACGAACGATTTGTGTCGGGCTCCTCTTCCCACTCAAACTGGTATTTTTTCTCGGGTACCAGTGGGCGCTCAACAGGCTTCTGAAAGAGGTTCCGAAGGTCTTCTCCTTGCTTTTTCCAATCATCTTGGACGGATGACTTGATGTCTTGGGTCAGGGCCTTCCGGTCCAGGGAAAACTTGAGGTTATCGGCGGGGCCAAAAATGTGAATCGGGATCCAGACCGGTCCGCGGGTGGATTCTTCCGCGATGAAGGCATCGAGGTCTTTGGATCGGGGGGTCTTTTTGCCACCCACGAGATCGCGCAACTGCATTTGGAGCGTAAAATCCATGACGTTGTCAAAGCGGTGCTGACCCGCTACTTTGAGAACCAATGCATTGTTTTCCAGGGTCATTTCCGGAATGAAAACGATTTCGTTGGCGATGCGAAGCTGATTTTGGACCGTGCCGAAGCGCACATCTTTCAAATCCTCAACTTCCGCAAAGCGAGACAGCTCCAACAGGGGGTCAAACTGGGTGATTCGGCCCTTGTTGACTTGAAAATCCACCGTGGCCAGGAGGGCCTCCGACTGCGCGTTCAGGTCGGCGTCAAAGGGCACGGAAATGCGGAATTGCGCATCCAAGATGCCAGAGAGGTTTTTGTCGGTCAATTGGGTTTGGCCAAAGTTGTCCATGGATTGCATGAGGGCCTTCAGGTCGACTTTTTGGATGCGGCCATCGAGGAGCAATTGTGCCTGGTCCTGAGGTAAGGGCAACCACTCGACTCGGCCGGCGAGGCTGCCCCCAGAATGGCGCAGGAAAACGTTGTCCGATTCGACATGGAGGCCTTTACCGGAGAATCGCCCCGAAACGTCGGTGGCGGAAAATGTGCCGAAGCGCATTCGGTCCACGGCCAATTCGAGGTCGTACGTGTCAGCAAATTCCTCCCCATCATCGGGCTCTCCCGTGAAGTTTCCGTTCCAAATTTCCCAATCCGAAATATCCTCCATGCGCCATTCACGGCCCGTAATACGCAGCTGGCAGTGGTAGAGGTTGTCATTGAGGAAGTTATGTACGGTGCCCTGAAGGCGTGCTTGGGTGCTCCCTGTTTGAACGGTCGCCTCCGCGATGTAGAGATCTTGTCCGCGCAGTTCAAGACGGGCCGATGGAAGCTGGGTGGGTTGCGGCACCCCTTGGATGACCAAATGGCCCTTTTGGACCTCGAGGGAGCCGGACCATTGCCCGAGCCACAGGCCCTGGGCAGCCAGCGCATCGAGTGAGGGGAAGGTTTGTTTCCAGCCAATACGGCCTTGGACACTGCCTCGGCTGCCTTCCCAGGTGGGAAATTCGAGCCAGTGCATGATGTCCAAAATGTTTTCTTGGCCCTCAATGTTCAGACGGGCTTGCGCACGAGGGTGCACCAAATTGTCCATTCGGAAGCTCCCGCTGAGGGTCGAATTCCGAGATCGGAAGGAAAAGTTGGAAATGTCCAAAGTGGCGGATTCTAGTCGCGCTTGTGGCCCATTGTCAAAGACGACGTGTGCGCTGACCTCTTCGCCGACAATCCAGCCCTTGCTGGCGTTCAGGCTGCCCCGCTTCCAATCGCCTTCCGCTTTGATTCGGGATCCGGCCGGGGTAGTGCTGGCCACCACCGTCAAGTCCAGTGTCCCATCCGCAAGGACGGTGCTGGGGTCGGGAACCAAAGCCTTGGGCAACAGGGCCATCACGTCCCTCATGTCCAAATCTTGCGCGCGCGCCGTCCATTGGCCCATGCCTTGTTGAATGCTCCCCTCCAAGTCGAGTTCCCAGTCGTTGATCGTCACGTGGCCGTTGTCCACCAAAATTTGGTCTACCTCGCTGTTTTGATAAAACTCGGTCGATCCCCCGATGCGAACCGATTGGTCGTTCCAGCGCGGGATGAGAAGCTCCCAGGTGGCTTGGGCATCAAATTGTTCGGCATCGAGGACACCGGTGAGTTTGATCCGCTCCGCCACAAAGGGAAATTCCCAAGGACTCTCCCCATAGCCCGACAAGTGAATGCGTGCATTCAGAAGGGCAAAACCCTTGAGATCGATGTAGCTCGTTGATTCGGTGCTATCTTCTTGGAGGATGTCAAAATTGGTTCGGCCATCCGCCTCCCAGCGAAGGTTAAGGGCCCCATCGGAGACCGTGACACGCCGCAGAACGGTTTCTCCCCGCAAGACACTAAACAGCCCAAATTGCGCATACACTTCATCGAAGTAAAGCAGCGTATCGCCGGTACCCGGCCGCAATGGGTCTTCAATGAAGACATCGTCAAGCCGCAAGGAAATGTCCGGGAATTGCCCCAAGATATCGAGCTCCAATCCCGTCGCTTGAACCGGAACAGTCAAGGGTTCATTGACCACCCCAAGCAAGCGATTTCGCAAATTGTCCGAATCCGATTGCAAGTATGCCACAACGCCTCCGAGCCCAAGGATCACCAGGCCAAGAAGTACGGCGAGGGCAAGGAGGATTTTGCGGATCACAGCATTTGCAAGAATGAAATCTCTTTCGAGTTCAAGAGGCGGTAATGGCCGCGCTCCAGGCTCTTTTTCGTGAGGCCCGCAAAGGAAGTGCGATCTAATTTGACGACTTCATACCCCATGTGCTCAAAAATTCGACGCACAATGCGGTTGCGGCCCACATGAAGTTCAACGCCCAAATTGTAATAATCGTCTGGCGTAATAAACTCTGCCTTATCAACCATCACAGGGCCGTCATCCAGGACCAATCCTTCCTTGAGGGCGATCATGTCGCCAGGGGTGAGGGGTTTATCAAGGGTGACTTGGTAAATTTTCTTGGCACCATGGCTGGGGTGGGTCAATTTCTTGGCCATAGCTCCGTCATTCGTCAACAAGAGAACGCCCGTCGTGCCGCGGTCCAAACGACCAACCGGGTAGATGCGCTCCTTGCAGGCGTTGGCCACCAAATCCATCACGGTTTTGCGCGCTTTTTCGTCGTCTACGGTCGTAATAAATCCTTTAGGCTTGTTGAGTAGGACATAGACTTTGCGTTCGGACTTCAAGCGCTCGCCAGCATAGCGTACATCATCCCCCGGGCCCACTTTAAAGCCCATTTCGGTGATGATCTTGCCATTGACCGTAACCATGCCGTCCGCAATCAATGCATCGGCGTCACGGCGCGAACAAATGCCAGCGTGTGCCAGGAATCGGTTCAAACGCATGTCGTCCGTGGACGGAGCAAACTCTTCCGCGGTCTTGTACCGGGGCTTGCCGCGCTGTTGCTGCTTCTTTTCCCAATAGTCTTTATCTCCGCGAATCCCGCGATTGGGACCCGTACCGAAGGATTTCGGAGTCCTATCTCCCCAAGCGGGTTTATCGCCAAATGAACGTGTGGGACGATCCCCCTGAGGACGGTCGCCGTATGATTTTTGCGGGCGGTCTCCCCAAGCGGGTTTATCACCAAACGAGCGGGCAGGACGATCTCCCTGCGGGCGGTCGCCGTAGGGCTTCTTGGCGCGGTCTCCCCAAGCAGGTTTATCGCCAAACGAGCGAGCAGGACGGTCTCCCTGAGGGCGGTCTTCGCGGGGGCCAAAGTTTTTTTGCGGGCGGTCGCCGTAGGGCTTCTTTGCGCGGTCTCCCCAAGCGGGTTTATCACCAAACGAGCGTGCAGGACGATCTCCTTGTGGACGGTCGCCGTAGGGTTTCTGTGGGCGGTCTCCCCAAGCGGGTTTATCGCCAAATGAACGTGTGGGACGATCTCCCTGGGGCCGATCACCGTAGGGGCGATCTTCGCGGGGACCGCGGCTTGACTGCCCTTCCGAGGAGGGTAGGCTAAATTTTCGGCGGCCGTCAGGGCTGCGTTCCTCACTAAAGGAGGCTCGGGATGGTCGACCGGCGTCGCCCTCACGGCGAGACGGTTTGTTGGTCGGACGCGAAGGTTTTCCCCCACGCGAAGGGCGCTGTTCTCTCACAGGTTCTAATATTTCTGCAAAGGTAGGCAATTCCCGTGCCGTAAAACATCAGTCCCATGGGGCGTAAAACTCCGCAAAGACTTGAATATGTGGGGATTCCAAGTTTCCAAGGACGAGGCAGAGCTGAACTTCGACCTCCTCATTGATCAAGGGCTTGGGCCGGAGGGCACACGCAGCCCGGTAAATCCGTCGGGCTTGACGCAAAGTAAGCGGCAGCAATTCGGGGGCTTGGGACCGGTATTTCACTTCGACAGCCACCAGATGCCTGTCCCTGGGGTGCCAGAGCAGGAGGTCGACTTCGGCGCGAAAATGCCGGCCATTTTGAAGACATAGGATATATCCAAGTTGCTGATAGTACATCAGGGCTTTGGCTTCCGCGACGTAGCCCGCCCAGCGGCGTTTAGAGGGGAGAAAGATGTCCACCGGCCGAATCTACCACCAAGCGGTAGCGGCAGCCGGTTATAAACGCTTCGTTCGCGCTTTCGTGGCCAAAGGGGAGGCCCATCGCCACGGGAATACCGGGAGGAAGGGCTTCGGCCACAATTTCAAGCGCCTCTTGGCCAAAGGGCAAGGCATTGTCCTTCATGTCCGAGAAGCTGCCGACGGCCACGCCTGCTAGGCCTTCGAGAACTCCGGCGCGCTTGAGGCCCCAGAACATGCGGTCGAGGTGGTAGCGGTATTCGTCCAAGTCTTCCAAGGCCAGAATACAGCCCT
>Ga0075476_10001050_pt1 | contig 12773 bp, 10 predicted proteins | sample DEB08_DNA_5_FD_76339 | JGI IMG/M metagenome (GOLD analysis project Ga0075476, IMG submission 76339) | Aqueous microbial communities from the Delaware River and Bay under freshwater to marine salinity gradient to study organic matter... | ecosystem: Environmental > Aquatic > Marine > Coastal ...
TCGGCTCCTCTCAACCCGTAGTTGTCCATGAACCCGATACCGCTCCTAAATGGCGGATGATGTTGGGCGACGATCACCCTGCGATCGCGTCTGCTTTCGAGTTGTTGCGCCAGCCACGTCAACTGTTCAGAGTTCAACGCTCCTCCGTGCTCGCCTGGCACCGTGGTGTCAAGAACAACAATCGATACATCGAAACCATCGCACTCGTGATCAACCACGTAGTTAAGTTCATCTCCCTCAGAACCAATGCCTCTTAATTGGGGAAAGTAATGACGCAGACCCTCTCGATCATCGTGATTCCCAGCCACGACGATCATTCTCGAGAGGTCGTCCGCCAGCACACTCTGAAGATGCTCATACTGTTCGGCCAATCCGTCATTGACGAGATCACCCGTCAACAGAAGCAGTTCAGGTGGCGTTTGGAGGTTCTTCAATGTCGACAATGCACGAGCAAGATGATCAGCTGTGTCGATCCGTCCTTCCATTAATTGGCCAGCGCCAAAGATGTGTGGATCGCTGATCTGTGCAATCAACATAATGTCGATGATATGGAAGATGACCGCTAAATCACGACAGGCAGCCAGCGCAAACGAAGATCATCGACCGAAATCAAAAGCAGCAATCTCTGCCATCTGATCACCGAGCCGAGTCACAGCATGTTCAAAAAGTTCAGCCCCACGTTCAGCAGTAGCACCGGTTGGATCACCGATGTAACCAGCTTCATCGAAGTCATTCGACAACCATCCAAACGAAACTGAGCCGCCAAATTTGACGTGCTCATTTTGGGCCAATGCCTCAGGAACCTTGCGTTCCGCACGACTGAGGTCCACGAGATCTGGACGCAGGTGCATAAAGATCGACGTCTCATTCAGCCCTCCATGGATGCCCATTCCTAACTCGTCTTCAGTTGAAGATCCGCCATAAGCGGGCGGAAGAGAAGGGTGAACCAAAAACGTCTTCAAGCCGAATGCCAATCGAAGTTCGCGCAGGGCTGTCACCAACAGGGTGGTGTTGCCACCGTGGCCATTCAGCAGGACCAATCGCTCCGCGCGCGTGGTTGAAACTGAGCGACCGATGTCGCGGAGCACCGACATCATGGTCTCCGCCGAGTACCAGAGCGTTCCGGGACTCCAGGCATGCTCGTTCGATTTCGACACGGATAGCGACGGCAATTGCCACAGGTCGAGATCCGTTCCAAATCGATGAACAACCTCACTCGCGGTCTCGGTGGCAATCACGTCATCAACCGACATTGGCAGGTGCGGACCATGTTGCTCAACGGCACCGACTGGAAGAATCAATGTCGACCCTTCCGAAATGACATCACCAATGTCTGGACCGACGATGTCTGCGTACTGTCGACTTTCCGCTGCGTTCATGACATCGAATCTACGCGCATGCATAGGATGCTGCTATGACCCAGCCTCAGACTCTCATCTCAGGTGGAATACTCGAGAACGGCTCTCGGCCACACATTCTTGTGAATGATGCCGGGACGATTGTCGCAATGTCAGAGCGACTCGATGACGTAACCAGCGCTCATGCCGACATTGTTGACCTCGAGGGACGCCTTCTTCTTCCGTCACTTGTCGAACCGCACGCACATCTCGACAAATCACTCACGGCCGATATCGTTCCAAACCCTAAAGGCGATCTGATGGGCGCCATTCTCGGATGGAGGGACGCGGAATCGTCTGGAGTAATCGCACACGATGAGATGGTGGGCAGAATTACCCGCTCACTTGAAATGCTCCTCACGAACGGCGTAACACTGGTTCGTAGCCATGTGAACGTAGGCGGCCCGGTATCGACAAGATATCTCATCGCAGCAATTGAGGCAGCGAACGCATTTGAGCGTCGCATGGATATCGAATTTGTGGCACTGACCTATATGCCAATGAGTGGTGACGGTTCTGCCATCAACCTCACAGCACTTGAGGAAGCAATCGAACTTGGTGTCGACGTCATTGGAGGATGTCCGCACCTCGAGCCCGACTCTGACGCTTGTGTGTCGATTGCATTCGAACTCGCAGAGCGACACCAAAGAAAGGTCGACCTTCACGTCGATGAAACCCTCGACCCAACAGTGCTCACGATTCAAGATGTCATCCGCTATTCACGCGGTTCTGGCATTCATACCACTGCCAGTCACTGTGTCAGCCTTGGCATGCTTCCACAAGAACAAATCAAGCCCCTCGCACTCGCAATTGCAGAAGCCAACATTTCGATCGTTGCGCTTCCACAGACCAACTTGTTCTTACAAGGTCGAGATGACCCAGTAGCAACCCCTCGCGGACTCACGGCTATTCACGAGCTTCGGCAGGCAGGCGTCAACGTCGTTGCAGGAGCCGACAATGCGCAGGATCCGTTCAATTTCGTTGGCCGCAATGATCCACTTGAAACTGCTGCCTTGATGGTGATGGCTGGACACATGCTTCCGGCAGATGCATTTTCGACAATTACGTCACACGCTCGAAGTGCGATTGGATCACCGGCGGTCGCTATTGAAGTTGGTCAGCCTGCGGACTTGCTCGCCATCCGTTCAGAGACCACTCGTCAGGCGATCGCAGAAGCTCCAGCTGATCGAATTGTGATGAAGGGCGGACGAGTTGTTGCTCGAACATCGGTAATAAGTGAGTTGCCGCCGGTAATCCCGTAGTCTCGGCGCCATGGCTCAACGCATGGCCCTATACCTCCAAGACAAACACCCAATCGCCTACGAAATTGAAATGGCGAAGTATGCGGAGTCGAAGGGGTTCTCTGAAATCTGGCAGGCAGATACCCGCCTCGCTCGAGACTGCATCGTGCTCATGAGCGCACTACTCACTGAAACCAAACGGTTACGTGTTGGCTCAGGCGTCTTACCAATTTGGACACGAAACCCCGCTGTCATTGCTGCGACCTGGAGCACAATGTGGGAACTCGGCGGACTCGTCGATGGCCAAAGTCGAGTCATGTGCGGTATAGGGGCCTGGTGGGAGCCCATTACGACGAGAGTCGGGGAACATCGACGGAGACCCTTGTTGGCCATGCAGGAACACGTCGAGGCGTTGCGTGCACTCTTCACGATGGAGGAGGTCACATACGAGGGCGAGATCGTGAAGCTTGATCGAGTAAAGCTCGATGTCGCCTACGGTGACACTTCTCCGAGAGATATTCCGATTTATATCGGGGCGACCGGACCCAAGATGCTTGAGTTGACCGGTGAAATCTGCGATGGAGTGGTGCTCAACTACGTGGTTTCGACGGAGTACATAGCGTCAGCGGTTAAACGAGTTGAAACGGGTGCTCAACGCGCCGGTAAAACGATCGAACAAGTAGATCGCCCTGAGCTCCTCGTGTGCTCACTTTCAGATGATGACCCGCAAGAGGCATTACTTACCGGAAAGTCGCTCGTCGCGTATTACCTCGGTACCGAGCCTCACATCATGGAGGCAAGTGGAGCGGACCCAGATCTTGTGAAGAGAGTGAAGGAGGTTGTTGGTTGGCCGGCAACAGAAGCCGATTACCGAAAAGCAGCACACCTCATCCCAGATGATTTAGTTCGTTCACTCATGGCGGTCGGAACCACCCGCGAGTGCCAAGAGAAAGTTGCCGAGTACATCGACGCGGGAGTGACATGTCCGATTTTGTATCCGATGATGGATGACATCAAGCCAGTTATTGATGCCTTCGCTCAATGGACGCCGCATGAGTAACACGAAACTTATTCACGGTGGAGCAATTGTCACCGTCAACCAAGATCACGACGTGCTCGACCCGGGTTGGATTTTGATCACCAATGGTGTCATTACTGACATCGGTAGAGGCGAGTCGCCTTCAGCATTGGAGACTTCGGTCGACGAAGTGGTCTCAGCTGCTGGCTGTGCCGTCATGCCGGGGATGACAAATGCGCACACACATCTCTTCCAGTCGTTTTTTAGAGGTCTTGCAGATGACCGACCACTTCTCGATTGGTTACGAGAGTGCATCTGGCCTGCGGCTGAACACATAACTCCCGACATCGCGTATCACGCGGCTCGGATTGGTCTGCTCGAGAACTTAATGAGCGGATGTACGAGTGTTATCGATCACCAATATGTCCACCCCGGCATCGATGGCGACCTCATTGACGATGCGGTGTGCCGAGCTGCGGATGAACTCGGATTACGACTTCTTCTTGCTCACGGCTGGGCGGATCGCAATTACCATGAGCCGCTCGTCGAGGATTCTGCAACCGCGATTCGTAGAGCAAAGCAAACATTCGATCGTTGGGATGGCCACGAGGGCAGAATCAAGATCGAACTTGGTCCACTTATCCCATGGGGTTGTTCCGACGAAGCAATGGTTGAAACGATTGAGGCTGCTCGGTCGTGGGGTCGCGGTACTCACGTTCACTGCGCAGAAACTGCTGTGGAAGTCGAGATGAGCATCTCTGAGAGAGGTTTGCGGCATGTCCCATGGTTGGAAAGTGTTGGCTCCCTCGCTTCGGACGTTCAACTCGCACACGCTGTGTGGCTCGACGACGACGAGTTGCAATCGATTGCGCAAGCCGACTCGGTCGTGGTGCACTGCCCGGTCTCAAATATGTATCTGGCGTCAGGCGTAGCTCGAATTCTTGAGATGCGTGAACTCGGTATCACGGTTGCTCTTGCAAGTGACGGGTCGGGCTCAAATAATCGACAGGACCTCTTCGAAGCAATGAAAATGTCCGTTCTCCTTCAGAAGGTTCACCATCTCAACGCCATGGCTCTTCAACCTGAAGACGCAATCGAAATGGCATGCGCTGGTGGAGCACGAGCATTTGGTGAGCCCGATCGACTCGGTCGGATAGAAGTTGGTCGTGCCGCTGACCTCGTCATCGTCAATCTCGACCACCCAGCCGTTGCGCCAGTTCACCGGATACCCAGTGCGCTCGTCTTTAACTGCTCACCGCAACAGGTCCGCGATGTCTTTGTTCAAGGTGAGCCCGTCATTAGAAATGGCTTTCATCGAGCAGTAAATTCTTCGGAAGTCATTGCATCAGCCAAGGCAGCAGCAGCATCGCTATTCCAGCGGGCAGGGATTCGGTCTCGGCTCGGCTAATTTGGAATCGTGCCGCTACTTGCTGGATACCATCGACCTGAGACCTTAGACGAGGCAGTAGCCCTGCTGAGTCAGCCCCAACACATTCCACTCGCTGGTGGGACAGTGATCAACGCTGATCGTCACCGGTCAGGATATGTGGGAGTTGATCTTCAATCCCTCGGCCTCAACAACATCCAGTTCGAGGGCTCTTCCGCCTCGATTGGAGCGATGGTTCGAGTGGCGGATATTGAGCACACCTTTCCTCACGACTTACTTGGTGTGGCTGCACGAAGGGAGTTGCCGTCAACGCTAAGAACGCTCGGCACTATTGGAGGAGCAGTCGCAGCAGCGGGTCAAGAAAGCCTGTTGTTGGCTGCACTACTCGCTTCCTCTGCAACGGTGACGACAGCTGATGGCAAATCGACTCCTCTTGATGAGTTTCTGCGATCGCCAAACGGACTCATCACAACAGTTGAACTACACACGTCGACAGACTGGGCGTTCGAACACACCGGTCGAACTCCGATGGATACTCCGATCGTGGCGGTAGCGGGTCGGCGTTTTAGCAGCGGGCCCATCCTCGCCATTACTGGTGTTTCTTCCGTTCCTGAGTTGGCTCGGTCACTAGACGAGGTGGAGCAACTCATACCGTTCAGCGATTTTCGGGGAAGTAGCGAATACCGCCACCACTTGGCAGTGAAACTTAGCCAACGAGTGCTCGGAGCGTTGTCATGATTCCGATCACCATCACCCTCAATGGCCGCGTTGTCACCGGGCAAATCGAACCGCATGACACGCTGAGAACATTCCTTCGTTCTCAAGGAATGTTTAGTGTCCACTACGGATCGGATAGCGGCGAGACCGGGGCTGCTGCTGTGCTCTTTGACGGTCGCCTCGCCAGTAGCGACGTCATCCTTGCTGCCCAGGCCAACGGGCACACCATCACGACGGTTGAGTCGTTAAACACCAGCCCCGAGCTGCACCCGATTCAGGCAGCGTTTGTTGCTACGGGCGCGTTCCAATCGGGATATTCGGCCGGTGCGATGGTGCTTGGGGCTCTTGCGCTACTCGAGGAGCATCCATCACCTACCGATGAACAAATCCGCGACATGCTGTCAGGAATTCTCGACCGAGAAACGGCTTACGTAAAGCCGGTTGAGGCGATACATCGAGCGGCAGCAGTTCTGCGAGGGGAACAGACTGCTCCTTTCACTCCCGTCATTCTTCCTTCTCTTACTCAACAGGGCGAACCAGTTGAGCACGACCCGAGCGACAACCCACCTTCTGCCCCTGCCGCGGTGCCGCGACTTATTCCCTCGAAGGATGTGCCAGAAATGGCAGTTGTTGGAAAGCCTGAGATCAAGGTGGACGCCGTTCGACTCGCAAAAGGAAATCCTGCCTTCACCGATGACATTGAGCTTCGTAACATGCTCTATGCAAAGGTTCTTCGAAGCCCGCACGCGCATGCGCGAATTCTTGACATTGATGACGCTGCAGCACGTCAACTTCCCGGCGTTCACGAGGTATTGCACTATAAGAACACACCACGTATCAAATACGCCTCGGGTGGGCAATCGTGGCCAAATCCTCATCCACACGATCAAGTAAGTTTTGACGACAAAGTTCGCCATGTCGGAGATCGTGTAGCGGTGGTTGCAGCGGAAACTCCCGAAATCGCTGCGCATGCTTGTTCGCTCATCGATGTCAGCTATGAATTGCTTCCAGCGATTTTTGATGAACGAGACTCGATGGCAGACGGTGCAGTTGTCATCCATGACGAGCCCGACACACTCGAAATTCACGACCGACAGAGAAACATCGTTCACCACATCGCTGCTCGTCGAAACGATCCTGATGCCGCTGTTGAACACGCCTCAGAAAATGGTCACCACGTCTTTACCCAAACCTTCCGAGTTCATCAGGTTCAACAGTGCCCAATTGAACCCCATATTTCGATCGCATGGCTCGACGAGGACGAGCGTCTCGTCATTCGAACAGCAACCCAAGTGCCATTTCATGCTCGCCGCATGGTGGCACCGCTCCTCGATCGCGATATCAAAGACATCAGGGTCGTTAAGCCCCGTATCGGCGGGGGATTTGGCGCCAAACAAGAGATGTTGATCGAGGACATTGTTGGACATCTCGCTCAAGCGACACGTCGCCCGGTCCGGCTAGAACTCGATCGGTCAGAGGAGTTCATCGGCAGTCGAACTCGCCACCCGCAGACACTCACCTTCACCACTGTGGTCGACAGCGACGGCAAACTCGTCTCTCAAGATCTTTACATCATTGGAAATACGGGCCCTTACGGCACCCACGGCTACACCGTGCAGACAGTTGCCGGATTGCGTGGACTCACCCAATACAACGCCCCAAACAAACGCTTCCGCTGCGACGTTGTCTACACGAACATTCCGGTTCCGGGCGCATACCGAGGTTATGGAGCACCCCAAGCAGAATTTGCGCTCGAAGCCCATATGGACGACATCGCGGCACAACTTGGATACGACTCGATTGAGTTCAAGCGCAAAAACTGGTTGCGACTTGGCGATGAACTTAATATCGCTCCGCATCTCGGTGAACGTGCTGCAAGCGACGAAGAACTTGACGAGTACCCACGTGTGCTGTCAACAGGCCTAGAGGAGTGCGTCGCTCAAGCACTTCGTGAGATTGGCTGGCACCGCCGTGACGATCCAGAGTGGCGACAGCCAGCCGATCGACCGAATATTCGACGAGGTCTTGGGTTTGCGTACTGCATGCATGGAACTGCAATTCCTTTCCTCGATATGGGCGGCTGCTCAATCAAACTGAATGATGATGGCTCGTTCAATATGCTTGTTGGCGCCACCGATCTCGGTACCGGTGCCGACACGGTTCTCGGCCAAATTGCGGCTGAGGTTCTTGGAGTACACCTTGACGACATCAAGGTGTACTCAAGCGACACCGACATGACGCCTTTCGACACCGGGGCTTACGCGTCATCGACCACGTATATCTCCGGCACCGCTGCACTCCGAGCTGCCGAAGTGGCGCGTGAACGGATTAAAGAGCGCGCAGCGATGCTGCTCGGGGTTGAACAACCTTGTTCGATTGAGTTACGGGATCGTCGCGCGTACGCTCCCGACGGCCGCTCAGTTTCAATGGAGGACATTGCCCTCGACTCACTTCACACCCAGGAGCAGGAGCAAATAATGGGCACCGCCTCGTACGTGTCTCCTGAGTGCCCTCCACCCTTCGCCGCACAAGTGATCGAGATTGAAGTCGATGTCGATACTGGCCAGGTCACCATTATGAAGATGGCAATGGCGGTCGATTGCGGTGTTGCCATTAACCCTGTCACTGCGTCCGGCCAGGTCGAAGGCGGAATGTTGCAAGCGTTGGGATACGCGCATTGCGAAGAATACGCCTTTGATGAGAATGGCAAAATGCTCAATGACTCCTTCGGCCCGTACCACATCTATCGAGCCGATGAAATGCCCGAGACAGCTGTCTACCTCGTTCAGACGATGGAAGACAGTGGACCATTTGGCGCCAAGGCCGTTGCGGAAATTCCCAAGGACGGAGTCGCACCCGCCCTGCGCCACGCTATTCAGAACGCTGTCGGAGTCTCAATTAACGAGCTTCCATTCACACCAGAGCGGGTGTGGCGGGCAATGAATTCAGCCGTTAACCAGTCACAGCAATGATTATTTGTCCCGACTGGCTGTTGATCTCTGCTGAACAGGTTGAGCGATCGGCAGCAATCCGTATTCATGATGGCCTAGTACACGCAACTGGCAGTTCGGCGGCACTCATCGCCGAATTTCCTGATGATGAAGTGGTCGAGGCTGCGGGGTGCGCAGTGCTGCCAGGGTTTGTCAATTCACATGTGCATCTGTACGGAACCCTCGCGCACGGAATAGTCATCGAATCGCCTCCAACTGGATTCGCAAGCTTTCTCGATGACTACTGGTGGCCCCAAGTTGAGGACAGGCTCGACCGCCAGATGATCTCAGCAGCGTCGGCTTGGGTCAGTGCCGAAATGTTGCGGACCGGAACAACCACCTTCTTCGACATATGTGAGGCACCTGGAGCACTTAGTGGGGTACTCGAAGCAGAAGCGGAACAGTCCCGTCTCGCTGGCATTCGAGGAATTTTCAGCTTCGAGGCCACCGAGCGCGCGGGAGCAGAAATCGCTGAACTCTCGCTTCTCGAGAATCTTGACTTCATCGATCAGCACCAACACGACTCGTTGGTCTCTGGAGCAATGTCGTGGCACACCGTGTTCACATGCTCTCGGTCATTTATTGAACGAGCGGCGAATGAGGCGCTGGCTCGCAACACGTGGTTCCACGCACATTGCAACGAGGGAATACACGAGGGAAACTGGGCCCGAGAGCACCTGGGTGCTGACACGATGGCCTTCTACAGAGATATCGGAATAGCGAGTTCATCGTTTCTCGCAAGTCAGTGTGTGCAGATGACTGATGATGAACTTGAGATCATCTCAACGAGTGGGACTCGAGTCAGCCACATGCCACTATCGAACTGCGAGGTGGGTGGAGGAATTGCGCCAATCGCGGACCTCCTCGACAGGGATGTCACAGTTGGCCTCGGGTCAGATGGGTATGTCAATGACATGTACGAGGTCATGCGCGGCGCATTCTGGCTGCAGAAGGCACGGCGGCTTGATCCATCGACAACGCCGGCACACCAGGTTCTGCACATGGCGACCGAAGGTGGAGCTGCGGCACTAGGGATAAAACATCTGGGTCGCCTTGAGCCTGGCTGGATTGCCGATCTTCAAGTTGTCAACCTTGACTTGCCCACACCGATTGATGCTTCCACTATCGCTGACCAACTTGTGCTGTGGAGAAGTGGTCACCATGTTCGCGATGTCATGGTTGACGGACAGTGGCGCGTGCGAAATGGCGAAGTTCTCGGAATTGATGTTGAGCGAGCACGTGCCCGGGTGAATGAGGAAGCGGGTCGGCTATGGGGTCGTTAGACCTGATTCGACTGGCGCTCAACGCCGCTTCAGCCGGCGGCAAAGCAGCAATAGCGACAGTTGTCCGCACTGACCGATCGGTTCCTCGCCGGATAGGTGCAGCAATGCTCATTCGCGACGATGGAAGCCGGACGGGAACCGTTGGCGGGGGCGAAATGGAATCGAGAGTGGTTGATGTTGCACTTGATGCAATGGCTGATGGCCAACCTCGCTTGCTGTCATATCGGCTCGTCGACCCCTCCACTGGAGATCCTGGTGTGTGCGGAGGCGAGATGGACGTCTACGTTGAGCCATATATGAATACCGCATCACTTCTCATCATCGGAGCAGGTCATGTTGGGCGTGCCGTCTGCGAGCTTGCGCAATGGAGCGGATGGGACGTTCACATCTGGGACGACCGACCCGAGCAGCTCGAGGTATTCGATGACGCTGTTCATTCCTACAGTGGAGAGCTGACTCAGGCCCTTGTCGACATTCCTCTCGACGCGCGATCAGCCATCGTGATGGTCACCCGGAACGTTCCTCTTGATGTTGATCTCATCCCCACCGTCGTGAAGCAACCTGCGGCTTACATCGGCCTAATGGGCAGTGCTCGCAGATGGTCGACAACAAAAGAACTTCTGCTCAATGCAGGATGCAATGAAAATGAGATCGCGAGAGTTTCCACGCCGATCGGTCTAGAAATCGGCGCCGAAACTCCTGAGCAGATTGCGATCAGCATCATGGCTGAGGTCGTTCGTGCAACCAGCACCAGATGAGATCGTCCTTGTTAGAGGCGGTGGAGATATCGCAACTGGCGTGGTGTGGCGGCTCCACCACGCCGGATTCCGAGTGCTCGTAGCTGAGCTTCCTCATCCGCTCACCATTCGTCGCACGGTCGCGGTTTCTTCAGCGGTCACATCAGGTCATATCGATATCGAGGGTCTCGCTGCTCGGCGATGCGATGATGAACAATCGGTTCGCACGTGTTGGGACCTCGGCGAAATTCCGGTTGTCGTCGCACCAACGATTGGTGATGTGCCGATGTCACAGCCAATGAGCAGCATCATTGACTGCCGACTTGCAAAACAGCCTCTCGATTCATCGATGAACGACGCTGAAATCGTGATTGCACTCGGTCCAGGGTTTTCAGTTGGAACGCACTGCCATGCCGTCATAGAGACGATGCGAGGTCATCGCCTTGGACGAGCCCTGTTTTCAGGCATGGCTGAGCCCAATACCGGGAGCCCCGGCGAAATCGAAGGGAAATCTGCAGAGAGAGTCATACGGGCACCCTTGCGTGGTTGCATAACGTGGTCGTCAGAAATAGGTGACTTTGTCAAAGAGGGAACGGTGCTTGGCGAAGTCGCCGGGGAGACATCAATGCATGTCCATGCGCCATTTACTGGAATGGTGCGAGGACTTATCGCTCCCGGTTCGCAGGTCTCTGTAGGGCTGAAGATTGCCGATATTGACCCCCGACACGACCCAGAGGCGTGCGTTCAGATTTCTGATAAAGCGCTCGCAGTTGGTGGGGGAGTCGTTGAAGCGTTGCACCGGCTGAGCACCAGGTCATGATCCCCATCCCGAGCGGGAGACTGGCTACTGCCCTCAATCTTGATCGGCGGGAACTTCTTGCGCTCGTCGGAGGAGGAGGCAAATCAACCCTGTTGTTTCAGCTCGCGCAGACGATGAACAGGCGCACGATCGTGACGACAACAACCAAGATGGGGGAGCACCAAACGGGAAATCTTGACGTGATCGAAGCACCGTTTGAGCAACCCCTTGCGTCGTGGAACGGAAGTTCACCGGTGTTCGTTCGCTCTGGAGTCAAAGGACACAAGTCCATCGGCGTACCTCCATCTGTCTGCGACGAATGGTTTAGCGACGACTCTCTTTGCGATTTCGTTCTCGTTGAGGCCGATGGTGCTCGACATCGGCCATTCAAAGCCCCTGCGAACTTCGAGCCGGTGCTTCCCGTTCAGACTACGACTGTTCTCTCAGTCATCGGAGCCGACGCACTCGGCCGAGTCATTGCTGATCAATGCCATCGTCCGTTGAGAGTCGCAGCAGTCGCTGGCTGCAGCCCCTACGAACGCCTCACGCCGGCTCGAGCTGCAACGGTTCTTTCGTCACCGCATGGTTCGTTCAAGGGGTGTCCGGCAGACGCCCGAAAAGTAGTCGTCATCACCAAAGTACCGTTGCAAGAGGAAGACCAGACCACATTTCACTTGGTTGAAGAATTGGTAGACGCCCTCACCCCTAGCCACGAAGTCGTATTGATTGAATTCGAACAGGTTAAGTAGCGTTTCGGTGTGGTCTCGTTAGCGCTAAACATCATTCCTGATGGCCCCATTGAAGAGGTGATCGAACTTGTTCAAGTCGCTGAGAACTCGGGCTACAGCACATGCCGCCTATATGACGAGGGGCTCGCCACTCATGATGTGTATGTGGTCTCAAGTGCCGTTGCCTTAGCGACCTCGAACATGTTGGTGGGCCCTGGAATCACCAATCCCTTCACCCGGCACCCTGGACAAACCGCTGTCGCCCATGCGAGCCTCGCAGAATTGAGTGGAGGGCGCGCTGTAGCCGGCTTTGGAGCCGGTGGCTCCCTCACTCTCGACGCACTTGGCCTGTCGCGCTCACGCCCGGTGGTGTCGCTGCGAGAACTCATCAGAGTGTGCAGGGGATTGTGGTCAGGGGAGCAAGTTGATTTTGAGGGTGAGACGGTGCGTCTTCACCAGGCCACCATGGCTCGCCC
>Ga0075476_10001087_pt1 | contig 12564 bp, 15 predicted proteins | sample DEB08_DNA_5_FD_76339 | JGI IMG/M metagenome (GOLD analysis project Ga0075476, IMG submission 76339) | Aqueous microbial communities from the Delaware River and Bay under freshwater to marine salinity gradient to study organic matter... | ecosystem: Environmental > Aquatic > Marine > Coastal ...
TTCTTTGGAGTGTATTCACGATTTCGAAGATATTCAAATGTCTTTTCATCAGGAGCAATCAATCCTGCCCTTGCTCCTGCCTCAATAGACATGTTACAAATTGTCATTCTTTGCTCCATTGACAAGTCGGAAATTCCTTCTCCACGATACTCTATTACAGTACCAGTTCCACCACCAGTTCCAATATGTTTGATTATTGAAAGAATGATATCTTTGGCAGTTACTGCAAAAGGATTTGCTCTTTTGCCTTCAACTCTAATTTCAAAAGATTTTGGTTGTTGTAACCATAAAGTTTGAGTGGCCAAAACATGTTCAACTTCACTAGTTCCTATTCCAAATGCTAATGCACCAAAAGCTCCATGAGTTGATGTATGACTATCTCCACATACAATAGTAGTACCAGGTAATGTGATTCCCAATTGAGGACCAATTACATGAACAATTCCTTGATTAGGGCTATCCATTCCAAATAATTTTATTCCAAAGTCGTTACAATTTTTTTCCAGAGTTTTGATTTGAATTGCCGAAGTCTCATCTAAAATGGGTAGTTTTCTATCATTGGTAGGAACGTTATGATCCATTGTAGCAATAGTAAGATCAGGTCGTCTGACTTTTCTATTGTTCAGTCGTAATCCTTCAAAAGCTTGAGGAGAAGTAACTTCATGAATTAGGTGACGATCAATGTACAGCAATGAGGGAGAGGAATGATTTTCAACAACAGTATGTGAATCCCAAATTTTTTCAAATAATGTTTTTCCCATTTTAGATCTTATGGTTTATAATTAAACAATCCACCAGCGTCGATTATTTTTCCAATGATGTCTGAAAAGGGTTTCATTGAATATGTTTGATTTTTTGTAAGATTTGTAATTTGATTTTTTGATATATCAATATCTATTTCATCTCCATCAGCGATTCCATTGTAAGCATCTTCTTCAATTTCAATAGGTAACAAAAATGCGCCATCAACTGAATTTCTGTAAAAAATTCTTGCAAATGATAATGCCAAAACAGCTTTGATTCCAGAATGAGATAATGCAATTGGAGCATGTTCACGAGAAGAACCACAGCCAAAATTTTTTCCGGATAGAATAAAATCCCCTTCTTTCACTTTTTTATGAAAATCAGGATCTAATCCCTCCATTGCATGTGTTGCTAATTCAGCATAATCATGAACTTTGAGATATTGGCCTGGAATAATGACATCAGTGTCAATATTATCACGTTGGTATTTGATGATATTTCCTTTCATTGTAAATCCCTTGGATCAGTAATCTTTCCTGTAATTGCAGATGCAGCTGCAACCATAGGTGATGAAAGGTAAGTTTGAGAATCAACATGACCCATCCTTCCAGGAAAGTTTCTATTTGTTGTACTAATGCAGATTTCATCTTTTGCTAAAACTCCCATGTGTGCACCACAACATGCCCCACAAGTTGGAGGTCCTACAGTAACTCCAGAATCAAGGAAGATAGACAATAATCCATTTTCCATCGCACGTTTGTAAATTGAAATGGATGCAGGTAAAATTTCTGTTCTAATTTTCACCTTATGTCCTTTGAGGATTTTAGCAGCAGCTTCAAGATCCTCATATTTTGCACCAGTACAAGAACCAATGTATGATTTATCTAATTCAACTGAAGGAGCTTCTCTCACAACAGATATGTTTTCAGGGGAAAATGGTTTTGCAACTAATGGTTCCATTTCAGATGCCTCGTATTCATAGACATTTGCATACTGTGCATCATTATCTCCTTTGAAAATTTGTGCGTTTAAAGCACCACGACTTTTAAGATAATCAACAACTTTTTGATCTGCTTCTACAATTCCATTTTTTGCACCAGCTTCAGTTGTCATATTACATAAAGTCAATCGACTTTCTACAGACATTGCATCTATTCCAGTACCACCAAACTGCATTGTGCGATAATTTCCACCATCAGTTCCAATATCACCAATGATTTTTAAAATAAGATCTTTTGCCATTACATGTTCAGGAAGTTTTCCATTTAATTTAAAAAAATCAGTTTCAGGAACTTTAAACCAAATTTTTCCATTAAGAAGAACATATGCAATATCAGTATGTCCTAGACCACATGCAAATGCGCCTAATGCACCAGTAGTATTTGTGTGTGAATCTCCACCAACATAAACATCTCCAGGCATTACAAGAGCCTCTTCATGAGATAAAGTATGACAGATACCATATTGACCCATACCGTATTTGAAATGTTTCTCAATTCCATAATTTTTTGTAAAGTTAGATAATTTTACAATATTTTCAGCAGAAATTTTTTCAGCTGATGGAACAAAATGATCTTCTGCAACCCAAACTTTTGTTGGATCCCATAATTTACTAACATCTACGCCTTTATTTTTTAATTTATCAAATACTTTGAGAACGCCAGGTCCAGAGACATCATGCACCATTACTTTGTCTACATTTGCAAAAATTACATCATCTGGAGATACACTTGATTTTCCAGATGCGCGTGCAAGAATTTTTTCAACAATATTCATATCCAAAAAAGGTTTGAATAGAGATTAAAAGGTTTTCAGAATAAATAGAGATAAGACGAAATTATAACATGACACTAAAGGTAATTCCAATCAAATCGGATAGAATGTTTGCAGGATTTGAAATTTATCACCAATTGCTAAAATCTGTTTTTCAGAATCAAGAGGAATTAAAAGAAGGAGACATCATTGTAATTTCAACCAAATTTGTTTCATTTTCACAGAAAAGAATTTTAGAATTATCCAAAATTAAAATCTCTGAAAAAGCTGAAAGTATTTCAAAAAAATTCCAAATTAATCAGCAAATTGCTGAAGTAGTAATTAGAGAATCAGACAAGATATTTGGTGGAATCAACGGATTCTTAATTACATCATCAAATAACATAATGGCACCAAATGCAGGAATAGACAAATCTAATGCAAAGAAAGGTGAGATTATCCTATATCCTGAAAACCCATATCTGATTGCAGAACAAATTAAAAGAAAAATTTTCTTGGAAAAATCAATTCATGTTGGAATTATCCTAGTAGATAGTCGACTTATGCCAATGAGAGTAGGAACTGTAGGTGTTGCAATTTCATGTGCAGGAATTGAACCAGTTTTAGACATGAGGGCAAAAAAAGATCTGGATGGGAATCCGCTAAAGGTTACTTTTCAAGCAATTGCAGATAATCTTGCATCAATTGCCAATCTAAAGATGGGTGAAGGAAATCAATCAAAACCATTTGCAATTATTAGAGATTCAGAGGTCCCTATGACAAATAGAGAAATCTATTCAAATGAAATGACAATCTCTCCAGAATTGTGTGTATACGTAAGGGGTTTAGGGAATAAACATGAAAATTAGACCTCGTTTAAATAGAGGATTTTGAGAATTTTTTTATTGGAATATCTTACAACATATCCAAAAACAATATCATTTCTTGATGGATTAAAACATAAAATTAATGTAGATAGTAAAGAAGGTGTAGAACAATTACATGTTGTTGTTAAGAAAAATTTTGAAGATTTGATGAGAATTTTTTCAGAAGAAGGATTTACTAAAGTAAAATTTGAACACAAACAACCTGGTCAAATTGGTAATGGATTAAATCTGAAATTAAAAAAACCTTGGGAGATGCATGTTAGAATGGTTGATTTGAAAAAGGGATTGATTGGAATTCATGCTGAAGTTGAAGTTTCAAGAGACTATCTTCAACATTTATTCTCACAAAGAACACCCGTGGTTTATGAAGTAGAAGAAATTTTGAAAAAATATCAAATCGAATATACTTTGTGGCACGATAAAGTTAAGAAAAATGTTTCTTCGATTGTTGATAATTACAAAGTAAAATTAGATAATCCAGCATTACCAGTATTTGCTTGGAAACCAATGCTATTTGTCATTGGAACCATAGGTGCATTTTATGCATGGAAGTATTTTGATACTATTTTTTAATTAAACACCTAATGACTCTGCTTTAGTGAGTTCTAAGAATACCTTATCACCAACTGATAAGCTTAATTCCTTATATTCGTGCATTTCCAACTTCAATTGAGTTACTCCAGATTGCATTCCCATTCCACCCATTCCTGAAAGCATTTTGTTGAGGTCTTTCATCATGTCATTCATGTTTGAGAATCCCATAACTTTTGGACTTCCAAATGGAGATTGTGGGTTTTGAGTACCTTCCTTAAGATCTTTAATTGACGTTAATGAGACTACTACATATGGAGCCCCATCAGGTGCAGAATCGATGCTTTTGATGACAAATTCTCGTTTCATGATTTACAAATTATCCAATCTAATTTTAATTTTGAGGTAGATTATCTGAGAACATCTAACCTTTAATTAGAAAATTAAATGAATGGTTTTATGAGTGAAAATCTAAAAACCACGCTCAAATATTATGGAATATCTCCTTGGGAAATAGAAGTATTGTATGGGTTTTTGAATTCACATTTTTCAATTATTCAAGAGGAAATAGAAGTCAATGATGATAATTATGTAAGCTTTCTTGATTTTGAAATACCATTACCATTTAATGATGAATTCTTTCAATGGTTTGATTTTAGAAGATGGGAAAAAGTAAAAGCAGTTTTCAAAGAAATGAAACGTAGAAGAGGTTCAGGAAACGCAATTAAAATAAATATTAAATTTGTTGGAATCCCTACAATTGGATTTTCTGTAGATATTGAAGAAAAGCAGTTCTTTGATAATGCAATTGAAAAAATTGATACTGTTTTAGAATTACTACCATATCACTTGGACCCAGGCAAAATCCCTGCAGAAATTAAAGAAGTGTTTTACAAATTTGATTCAAAATCAGTTAGGTGGAGATTAGACAAGGCAAAATCAACAGATAAAGAATTTCTTTTTGCAGGAGATTCTTGGAAAGAATCTATTTGAGATCTTTTTGAAGCGGTTCTAATAAACTGTGTAATTCTTTGTATTTAGATTCTAAAAATTCTAAAGCATCGTCAAGTTTTTTTGATTTTCCGTATTTGAATCGAATTAATTCTCGATGATGCCAGAAAGTTTTATTTTCATCAACAGAAATGGTAGTAAAATAATCTGTACCTTTCAACGAGTCAGGAATTTTAAAATCATATGGAAAAATCATATCTACAATAAACCATTCATCTCCATCTGGATAATCACTACCAGTTTCAACATCAAAAAAGATGTGCAATAAATCAGATTGCATTAATCCGTCTTCAGTTATTTGTGGATGTCTAAATGAAGATTTTTTAAAATCCAGATTAACCAGTTTAGGTTCAAAAAATCCTTTGATAATAGATTTTCTAAAAATTGTGTTTGCTTCGTTAATGTTCATTTTACTTATGGGTTAGAAAATCTGCTCTATAACCTATTTGGTTTTCATACTTTAAGGGAATCTAAAATTTTAGAAATATCAGTATTTGAAATTCCATTCTTAGAAATTTTTTGTTTTGCAGGAGGATTTTCAAGATAGTTGGACACGTTACCTACCAATCTTTCAGAATAGGGAGAGATTGAATCATTTTTGTAAAAAACTCCTGTAGGAATTTTGTCACCCCATTCCAGGGATTTAGTCAAGGATTGTGAAATTTTTTGATTTATTTCATCCTCAGTGGAATTGTATACAACAGGATCATAATCAGTATCTTCCAATTTGTAAATTCTTGAATGTCTTTTTTGAGATTCTTCCATTAAATCAGAACCTGCATACCAATCTCTAGTATTGATATCATTGTAAGTTGGACATGGTTGTAATACATCTAAAAATGATAATCCATTATGATTTACAGCTTGAACTATTAGATCTTTAAGATGTCTTACATCATAAGAATATCCACGTGCAACAAATGTGAATCCACTTGTGACTGCTAAACCAATAGGATTGACATTGTAATTAGTATTGGGTGTAGGTAATGATTTTGTTTTCTCACCTAACTTTAGTGTGGGTGAAGCTTGTCCTTTTGTTAATCCATAAACGCCATTATCAAAAACAATGTAAGTCATATTGATATTTCTTCTTCCCGCAGCTACAAAGTGACCAGCGCCAATTCCTAATCCATCTCCGTCACCACCAACTGCAACAACAGTTAATTCAGGATTTGCAATTTTTGCACCTTGAGCAAATGTTAAAACTCGTCCATGTAATGTGTGGACACCATAAGTGTTAATGAAGTGAGAAGTTTTTCCTGAACAGCCAATACCAGAAAAAATTACGGTCTTGTCTCTTTGAACTCCCATTTCAGCCAATGCCATTTGAATGGCATTTACAATCCCAAAATCACCGCATCCGGGACACCAGTCATTGTGGACATTTGTTTTGTAATCAGCTAATTTAAGCGCCATGACTTAGTACCTCACGTTTGTTGGCTTTGTTTTGAATAATTTTTTTAAGTGCATCATATACTTCACTACTAGTCATAGATCTGCCAGTATATTTTAAGATAGAATAATCAATATCTCGTAAAACATTCTGTTTGAATAATTTTCCTAGTTGCCCTGAATGATTGGCTTCAATATCAATAATGTATTTGGAATTTTTGATTAGGGATTTAACATATTCTGTTGGGAATGGGTGCAATAGTTTGATTTGTATGAAGCCTATTGAAATTCCTTCATCTTTTAATTTTTTAATTGCATCAATAATTGGTCCCTTTGATGAACCCCAGGAAATTATTGTATATTCACTTTCTCCAAAAGAAATTGCTTTTTCATCATCAGGGATTTCTTTTAAGATTAAGTCTAAACGAGACATTCGTTTATCCATCATTTTAATTCTCAAAACAGGATCTTCTGTAATATGTCCAGTTTCATCTGATTCATCCCCAGTATTCCAAAAAATTCCATCATCTAGTCCCAATCTTGAACGGGGAGAAACACCGTCTTCGGTAAATTCAAATCGCCTATAATTTTCAGTTGCCTTTTCAATTAATTTACCTCGGTTTACTGTAATTTTTTCTGAATCAAATCTTTTACAGGTAACTACCGAACTGGCAATGAATTTATCCATTAAATGAATTACAGGAACCTGAAAAATATCAGCATAATTAAAAACATTGCCTGTATCATAGAAGCTTTCTTCTACATCACCAGAGGCATAAACAATCTTTGGAAAATCACCATGGCCAGCATAGACTGAAAATAGTAAATCATCTTGACCATGTCTGGTTGGAAGTCCAGTAGAGGGTCCACTTCTTTGATAATTTGTTATGACAATTGGAACTTCATTGATTCCAGCCCAGCCAAGCATCTCAGTCATTAAAGCAAATCCAGGTCCTGAGGTACAAGTTGCAGACCGCGTTCCTGTTAAGGCACTTCCAATAGTCATTCCAATTGCAGAAATTTCATCTTCAGTTTGAATTACAGTTGTTGAGCCAGGTTCATCTTCAAAAATTTCTAGATTCTGATTGGATTCTAGAAAAACAGATTCATCAGATGCAGGTGTGATTGGATAGTATGGTTGTAATCTGCATCCACATGCCATCTTTCCTAAAGCAGTTCCTTGAAAACCTTGAACCAAAATTGTGTTAGGTTGTTTTTCAATTCCAGTTAATTGATGTTCAAAGTTTTCAAATTTTGCAGTTGCGTAATTGTATGAATATGTAGAGGTAGTCTGATTGAGTTTTGCAATTTCAGGTTTTTTAGAAAAAATATTTTCAATTGCAGTTTGTAATGAATCAGGAGGCATTTTTACTAAACCAAGAGATAATGAGACACTGATTACATTATACATTCTAACAAGACCTTTTAGACGAGGGTTGTCAGTTTCTTTGGAAAGAGTTTCAAGAATGGATTTGAATGAAACAGGATAGAGTTCAACACCATTGTCACTTGCAATTTCAAGAACACTCTTTATGGTAAATGGTTTTCCAAGTGATTCTAGTTTTTGATGTAAACGTTCCTTGAAAGGAGAATCAAGTGTATGGACAGTCTCAGTGGATATATCTTCTAGATCTGAATCATAAATTATTCCACCCCCAGGAATTATTTCATCAAAATGACGAAAAATTGTTTCAGCATCAAATGAAGACATTAGTGTTACATCATTTAGATTAGAATGAATTTGTGTGTCAGAAACTCTTACTGCAAAATAACTATGCTCACCTTTGATATTAGAATAGAACTCTCTTTTACCAAATACTTGATATCCCATTTCAGCACAAACTCTAGAAAAAATATTTGCGCCGGATTCTACACCACTTCCTTGTGGACCACCAATTAACCAAGTAAAATCTATTCCAGTCAATGGACTACCTCAAATGAATAAACTTTGAAAAATCGAAACATGATTTATCCTCCTGTAGCAGCATCAAACAAGGCACATTTACACTTGTCTCTCTCACCACAATAGGGACAAACACATACACACTGTTCAATTGAGTTTCCACATTCAATGCAAATTGCAAATTCCTCCTCATCTTCAATTTTAGGAGTCATGATGAAAGTTAAAACAAATTGTATAAATTGTTTGAGATTAAAAAAAATCTGTGAAAAAGAGGGTATTTCTTACTAGAAGATTACATGAATTTGCTTTAAAAAAATTAGAAAAAGAATTTGAAATTGAAATTTACTCTGGAAAAATTCCAATATCGGAAAAAAAATTGCAGGATAAGATAATTGATGTAGATGGATTAATTTGCTTCCCATATGATAAAATTTCAAAGAAAACAATCAATATTGCTTCAAATTTGAAAGTTATCAGTACCTATAGTGTAGGTTTTGATCATATCGATATTGAATATGCAAAGGAAAAAAAAATTCGTGTAGGATATACACCAGATGTTTTAACGGATGCAACAGCAGATATGGCATTTTCTCTTTTGATTGATTTAGCTAGGAGAACATCAGAAGGTGATAGATTAATTAGAAATGGAAAGTGGAGGGAAATTTTTGGAGCATATGATTATACAGGAATTGATTTAAAAACAAAAACACTTGGAATTTTAGGTCTTGGGAGAATTGGGAAGGCTCTTGCAAAAAGAGCTAATGCTTTTGATATGAAAATTATTTATCATAACAGAAATAGACTTTCAGATTTAGAAGAAAAAAAACTAAATGTAAAATATGCATCATTTTCTAAATTAATTTCATCATCAGATTTCTTATCAATTCATGTTCCTCACACAATTGAAACTGATAAATTATTTGATATGAAAATTTTTAAAAAAATGAAAAATTCTGCATATCTTATCAACACGTCAAGAGGAAAAGTAGTTAATGAAAAGGAATTGATTCAGGCATTAAAGGAACATGTTATTGGAGGTGCCGGATTAGATGTTTTTGAGAATGAACCAATTTTAAAGAATAATTTTCTAAAAAAATTGAATAATGTGGTTTTATCCCCGCACATAGGCAGCTCTACAAAAGAAACGAGAGAAAAAATGGCAGAAATAACTGTAGAAAATCTAAAAAGAGGCATTAATGGAAAAAAGCCAATTTTTTCTGTGGGATATTGAAATTTAGCCGTAAATTAATTATTAAAAAAATGTGGAGTTTTTATATCCAAAATTCTTTATAAAATCAGATTGAAAAAATTCAAACACACTAATGAAGAATTAGAATTAGCTAAAATACAATCTGAAAAAGAAAAGAAGAAGAAATTACAAGAATAAGATTTTCTCCTTGTCTTTTTCAGACAAGGTTTTTTTTAAAATTTAATTTTGGAAGAAAATTTTTGGCATAATTCATCATACAATTTTTTTCTTTGAGGAAATAAATTCTTAGAATCATCATACATCTTTGTAAAAAATACAGCCAACAATCTTTCATTATCTTTATTGTAGAATCGTATACTAAAACTTGTACGGTCCGGTTTTTTTTCTTCTACAAACTCTGCAGAACTAATTATCTCAGAATTTACATGGATGTGTGCGGGACCATCATTTTCACCCATTGTAATCCATTGTTCCTTTTGTCGTATACTAAGAGGACTTCTAACCTCACTTGTAGCCCCTTCACTCCTCACAACAAACAAAATATCTTCTATTTTTACAATTTCAGAAAGTAATTCAAATAGCAATATTTTCAAAAAGATTAGAAATTATTTCAGTTTTTACTTCTATTCATGTCAATTTGAATAAAATCATCTTCATCTCCATGAATACAATCAGTTCCTACTGCTTTTACTTCAGAAAATGTTACCTTTCCTTCATGGATTTTGCCTTCTTTTTGTAAGAATCCAATCTTTCCAGAAACAATCTGTTTATGTCTACCGCATGTAACTCCTACCATATACTCATCCTTGCCATTTAAGATTGAAACAATAAACTCTGGGGGGCTAGGACATTGTTTTCCTTCTTTCATAACTGAACATCTATCAGGTAGCATGTTTACTGAATGAGTGAAATAGGATATTAACCTTAATTCAAAATTTAATATGATTCACGATTTAATTTTAGATAGTTGCAAACAAAATATGATATAACAATTATTGGTGGAGGAATTTTAGGTACATCAATTGCATACTTTTTATCATTCATATTTCAATCAAAAAAAATTCTAGTAGTCGAACAAGAAAATAATGTAGGATTTCACACCAGTAGTAGAAACACAGGAAAAGTTCATGCACCTTATCTTTACAATCCTGAAAAAAAGAAAATTTTTGCAAAAGCAGCATTTCTTGGTTTTGAGATGTGGGAGACATTTGCCCATAGACATGATTTATTATTCAAAAAAGATGGGGTAATCGAAGTTTCGTCAGACGATAAAGGAACCAAAGTATTAGAAAAATATTATGATTGGGGATTAAAAAATGGATTAAATGAAAATGACATTTGTTTTTTATCTGGAAATGAGATTAAAAAAAATGAACCTGAAATAGAATGTAAGAATGCAATTTTTTGTAGTAGAGATGGTTCAGTAGATTATGGAAGTTTTACTAATGCGTTAATGACTGAATCTAAAAAAAATGGAATTGAGTTTTTGTTTAAATCTAAAGTTAAACAAATTGATAAAAATGGAAATGGATGGAAAATAAAATTAAACAATGAAAAAATGATTTTGACAGATTTTATTATCAATTCAGCTGGTGGCAATTCAATTGACATTGCTCATGAGATGAATATTGGTGAAAAATTTACAGATGTTCATTTTAGAGGAGAATATTGGAAAGCACCTAAAGAATATCATAAATTAACAAAGTCAAGTGTTTATTCAGTTCCAGATTTTCCAGATTATCCATTTTTAGATCCTCATTGGATAATCAGAGTTGATGGAACATGTGAGATTGGACCAAACGCAGTTCCAATTTTTAGTCCATATGGTTACAATAAAATGGAAAATATCAAAGAATTCATTCCAAAAATTTTGGAGATGTTAGGCTCCGGAGCTAGAAAAACGATCTTTGATAAACAGTTTCAAGAATTAGCTTTAAACGAAATTCAATCATCTTTATCAAAAAATGCAATGGTTGAAAGAGTAAGAAAATTTTTACCAAAAATCAATCCAGAAAAATTTGTTCAAAAAGGAACTGCTGGAATTCGTTCATCTGTAATCGATTCAAATGGAAAATTTGTTCCAGATGTGATTTTAGAATATGATAACAATTCATTTCATATCTTAAATTACAACTCTCCTGGGGCCACAGGAGCATTACCATTTTCAATTTATCTGATTAATATGATGATTGACAAAGGATTGATTTCAAATCAAATGGATAATGATATTTGTGGAGAATGGAAATTTTCAGAAATCATTGAAAAATTAGGGATTTAGAACAGTGAAAAATTTGTGGCGCCGGGAGGGAGATTTGAACTCCCGATCCCTTGCGAGAACGCGCTTTATGGTAATTATTTCCAGGCGCGCGCCCTACCAGGCTAGGCGACCCCGGCAAGTCTTTCGACAAAAATAATGAAAAATTTCAGTATATATTGTGTTGTTTACGTCTCATCATTTCCAAATAGTTATTGTTGAAGATTTTTCAACATGATTTCCATTTTCGTCTATGGCTTTTGTGGAAATTTTGTATAGACCTTCTGTTGCGATATCTCCATCATTTTTTATTTGATCCCAAACTACTATTAATTCCTCTTTAGGTTCCAATTGTTTTTGTAGTGAATTTGTATCAGGTGAAAAAATCAACATTCCTGAAAGACCTGTAATTTTTAATGGATAAACAGATTGATCAAAAATTAATTTTTCTGTTCCTGAATTAATAATTTTGATATTAATTGTTTCTGATTTTTTAAAGTCAAATTTTTCTGTTACAATAGATATGGATGGACCTTCAACAAATTCTAACTGAGATGTATTTTTAAAATCTAAAAGGTAAATACCAAAAAACAGACCAGAAATCAATCCTACACTGAGAAAGATTACAAGACTTTTTGAAAGCAATATCAAACAACAACTAGATTATTTTTTATTCGTTTTGGGTATTTGATTTGCTTCGCCATTTTTTTGGATAAGTATTTGGAGTCATGATAATTCTTCTTGTTTCAAATGCATAACCTTTTGTTGCATCTTGAATTTCATTAAGAGACATTGTGGATTCTGCCAAAGCAACGATTTCACCTTTTTGAGTATAAATTCCAACAAGATCTCCCTTGTTTAGATTAGGAGAAATTTTCAA
>Ga0075476_10001092_pt1 | contig 12552 bp, 17 predicted proteins | sample DEB08_DNA_5_FD_76339 | JGI IMG/M metagenome (GOLD analysis project Ga0075476, IMG submission 76339) | Aqueous microbial communities from the Delaware River and Bay under freshwater to marine salinity gradient to study organic matter... | ecosystem: Environmental > Aquatic > Marine > Coastal ...
ATCAAACCAAAAGAACATCGTTGGTATCATGCAGTCTCTTGAGAAAGAGGGTGTAGAAGAAGTGACAATGGTTGTTGGTTCTGATCGTGTTTCCGACTTCAGGACTTTCCTGAATAAGTACAACGGCAAAGACTATAACTTCAAAAAAATTACAGTGGTATCTGCTGGTGCTCGTGACCCCGACTCATCTGGTGTTGAAGGTATGAGCGCAAGCAAGATGCGTGCATTAGCTGCTGCTGGTAAAGAAAAAGAATTCGCTGACGGTGCACCTTCTGGGTTATCAGCAGCACAAAAGAAAACTCTCTACAAAGATGTGAGAAGAGGCATGAACATACGAGAAGAAATCGAAGCTATTGAAGAAGCAATGAACGACAAGGATCTTGAGAAGTATATCAAGAAAGCAAAGTACACTGACTTAGATCCCAGTGACGATGATGTTGTTCTAGCGAAACATATTTTCCAAGACGAAGAAGAATTAGATGATGAAGAGGAACTTGACGAAGCTCCTTTGAATTTTCAACAACGCCAAAAGATTGCTATGCGTATGAAGCGATTGGCTCCTAGGATGAAACGTCTACGAGCAATTAAGCGGAAGCGTATGGCAACACCAGATCGTCTACAGTACCGCGCTCGCAAGGCTGCGTTGAATATACTTCGTCGCCGTGCTGCTGGTGCTCGGGGTGAAAAATATGCATCACTCAATAGAACAGATAAGATCAACATCGATCGTCAACTTCAAAACAGATACAAAGGTCCAGCCCTGCGTAAACTTGTCGACAGGTTTGCGAAGCGCATGATGCCAGCGATTCGGAGGAAAGAGATGGAACGGTTGAAGAGAGCCAGATCACCGAAGAAAGAAGAAATCGATATTCAATTTGAAACTTTCATTACAGAAAGAGAAGATAAAGATATCGGCGATCGCAAAGGTAATCAGCCAGCGAAGTATCATACAGGATTGAAAAAAAGCACAAAGGTGAAACGCGATGTACACTTCAAGAAACAGACTGCTATGGGCGACAGTGACCCGAGTGCTTACAAGAAAGCTCCTGGAGATTCTGCTAAAACTAAACCATCGCAATACACAAAGAAGTACAAGCAAATGTATGGTGAAAGTGCCGATGATGAATTCGAATCATTCCTCGAAGAATCCTCCGCACTCGATAGACTAAAGAAGTTCGACAAGTCGCGACAGGCTGCTGGTAAGAAACCAATCTTCACACCAAATAAACCAAATGAATATGTCAAGATGAAGAAGCCTGGTTTGATGACCACTATGAATGTGCCACATCATCAGATCGACAAATATAAGAAAGATGGTTGGAATATCCATAAAGAAAATGTAGATACAGAGTTTGAAACATTCCTCGAGTATAATACCCCAACGAGTTCTATCGCTCGTTCTAATTCTTCGCCAAGAGAAATCATTCCTTCAGTATTTGCTGCCAGCGATGATGATCCTACTGATGATGCATCAAAGAAAAGCAAGGTTGATGTTTTGCTTCGACTTGGTTTAGTTCCGAGAGCTGACATTCAGAAGTATCGTCGCGCATTACGCAACAGAGATACTGCTCTCAAGAATCCAGAACTACGAAATAAGCTGAACAGTCTGCTCGATAAACTGCTCGACTTTTCTACCAGTGACGCTGCGGTTTATCAGAAGTTGCGGAAGTCGGTGACCAAAGAAGATATCGAGCGTCGAGCTGACGTGAAAATGGTAAAGGTAAAGCTGCCAGATGGTCGTGTAGTTTTCAAGAAAGATAGAAAAGAAATCAAAGTTGGTGATGTAGAAAAAGATAAAGATCAAGATGAAGCTGTAAATCCAGCATTAGCTGCTAAGCACGATCGTGAACGTGAGCAACTCAAGTTGAAGCATGCTCGTGAGAAGGGTGCTGCTAATGTTCGAGCTGTTCGTCAAGCCAACCTTAAAGACGATGTCAATCTTGAGGAGAAAGCTCTTGAAGGGTTGAAGAAGAAATCAGAAAAGTCTGGCATTCCATATGGTATTCTCAAACAAGTTTATAACAGAGGAATGGCTGCTTGGAAAACTGGTCACCGACCTGGAGCAAGCCAGCAGCAGTGGGCATATGCTAGGGTGAACTCTTTCCTCACAGGTGGTAAGACAAGAACAACTGCAGATGCTGATCTATGGGCAAAGGCGAAAGGTCGTAAAGTAAAGAAAGAAAGTTTGGATGAATCATTTTCTTTTGGTATTTCTGACACCATGTATGCTATGGATTTTGAAGAGCATAGGGTTCAAGGTGGGTATGAGCACCATCCTTCTGTCATTGAACAAATAAAGAAAAGAAAGAAAGAAAATCGCGATGACTAAACTAAAATCATTCAAACAATACACTCGCGATGATGAGGAAGGGACAGACGCTCTTACAAATAAGTACAAGCGCGAAACTCCTGGTCAAGAAGAGGGTCATGACATTGCTGCGTACTCTGTAGAAAAACCAGAGTTGGCACCGACTGCTAGAGAGGCTGGTCTTAATACTTCTAATGAAGCATGTTGGCAAGGATATAAACAAGTCGGCATGAAGAAGAAAGGTGATAAAGTTGTACCAAATTGTGTGAAAGAATCTCAGCCAAATAAGTTTGACTCAAGCACTGTTTTGATTTTCCGTCGGAATCCAAACACTGGCGAAGTAAAAGAAATGCGCATAGATAAGATAAAAGTCAACGAATATATATCGAGAGGATGGACAAGGAAATGAAGTCGTTCAAAGAATTCATAGATGAGGCGACCTATCAAGGAAAGAAGGTTCCTCTCAATAAACCAATGGCTGGTGATGTAAAAAAATCAAAGGTTTATGTTGATCCTGATGGTGACGGTAAAGCAACAAAGGTAAACTTTGGTGATAAGAACATGAGGATTAAGAAAAATATTCCTGCACGTCGCAAATCATTTAGGGCAAGACATAACTGTGATACTCCAGGTCCGAAGGACAAGGCACGGTATTGGTCTTGTAGGGCATGGTAAATGGGTAAGTCCGTCACGGATCTTATGAAGGGGTGATGAATGGCACAGTTTAGAACTGACTCGAGTAGATATCTACCAAGCTGTAATACGATTTTCGAAGTCGTAATGCTTGCGGATCAGTATGGCAACCAGATCGGTCCTGCCAATCCATCTGGCACAGCTGTTGATGCGTTTGGTCGCGCTCGCGTGTCTATGCCATTGACGCTATTTGATTCGTCACATAGATATCGCGATAACGGATTGTGGAGCACATCTAATACAGCTGGGACTTCATATGCGTTCAACCAGAACGAAGGTCTTGTGAACCTAAATGTGACAACTGGACAAAATCAGGAAGTCATTCGCGAAACAATAAAGGTGTTTTCATATCAGCCAGGCAAATCACTTCAAGTTATGAATACCTTTGTTATGAATCCAGCTAAAACTGGATTGCGTCAACGTGTAGGATACTTTGGCGCAAATAATGGTATCTATCTTGAGCAATCAAACAACGATATCTATTTCGTCGAAAGAAGTTGGAATACTGGCGCTCTTGTAGAAACTCGTGTTCCTCAATCAAGTTGGAATGTCGACACGCTATTAGGTAATGTCAATTCTAGCCCATCACACAGAACACTTGATCTAACAAAGGCTCAGATTTTATTTTCTGATATTGAATGGCTCGGCGTTGGTACAGTTCGTTGTGGGTTCGTTATCGATGGTGAACTGATTCACTGCCACTCGTTCAATCATGCGAACTTCCTAACATCAACATATATTTCAACTGCTTCGTTGCCTCTTCGTTATGAAATCAAAAATACTGGTGCTACAGCCAGCAATAGTGTGATGAAGCAAATCTGCTCTACTGTCATTTCCGAAGGTGGTTACCAACTTGGTGGTTCACAACAATCTATTGAAACCGCAATTGGATCACCTCGGGATCTTACTACAGCTGGAACATATTATCCAGTAATTTCTATTAGGTTGAAATCGTCACCAAATAGGCTTGATGCTATTGTTATTCTTACTGCTATTTCGTTAATGGCTATCACAAATAATGCCAACTATAATTGGAAAGTTGTAACGAATGGGACAACAACAGGCGGTTCTTGGGTAAGTGCTGGCATCGATAGTGCAGTCGAATATAACATAACAGGGACGAGTTTTGCTGGCGGACGCACTGCGGCTAGTGGATTCATGAACGGCTCGAATCAGGGGTCGACTCCCATCGATATTCTAAAAGAAGCGTTGTTCAAGTTTCAGTTGGATCGCAATGGTATTACATCGACGCCCTTTGAACTTACAATAATTGCTGCAACAGACACAGCCGGCGCGGATTTGTATGCTTCTATGGACTGGGAAGAAATCTCAAGATAGGGAAAAAAAGAAATGTACAAGTCATTAGAAAGAACAATCAGAGAATTACATATCAAAGAAGATGGGCACGATGATGTCGCTTCTATGAAAACCAAAGTTGAGATCGGCTGCAAAGCATTTCAGAAAATGAAAGCTGCGCTGGATAAGATGCCCGATGATGGTAGTATTCCCACATGGTGGACCAATAAGGTCGCGACAGCCGTTGCTCGGATAGACGATATGTCAGATTACATAGATACTCAAATAGATGGAGAGAAAGATGAAGAATAACAAACAGTTCGGGTTGACCGACAGCTTACTCGATGCTGTTCGTCAGGTCGTAGAAAAGAAACTGGATCCAGTTGGTCAAGCGGATGCAGATATCGATAACGATGGAGACGTAGATTCTTCTGATAAGTATCTACATCGTCGACGCAAGGCAATCAAGAAAGCCATGGTGACGAAAGAAGCAATGCAAATGAAGAGATCTAAATCAGACAAAGATCTAGCGAAAGAAATCGAAGCATATGCAAAAAAGCATGGTGGAATCGATAAAGCATCTTTCATGAAAGCTGCTCAAATGTTAGCCAAAGGGCAGCGATCAAATGCTATCAAGTTTGCTAAGAAACTCGATACGGATCCTAGAGATTGGTTACTGGGTAAACTTGATGAAGCAGTCAGCCCTGCTCAGCAAGCAGCGATTGCTATTGCTAAGAAGAAAGCAGGCACCAAACCTAAGAATGAAGGTGCGATGTCTCGTATGGCATCTGGTGGTGGTCTGAAAACATTCAAGCCAAAGCCGAAAGATCCAGTAGATGTCAAGCCACAAATGAAGGAGGCATCAGAACTGCCAAAAAAGTAATAACAAAGGGTCATGAGATCGCAAAGAAACTTATAAAGATGAAATCTAAGGTCGATAACCCATATGCAGTTGGAATGGCAACTGCAAAAAAGAAATTTGGTTATAAATAGAGTAGAATTTTGTTATGCCGAGTAGTCGGAACAACTTGACGAAAAGCGAAAAAGGAGAAAAGAAATGTCAACTTGGGGATTTGGGCAAGAGAGCGGACAAGTCGCTACTGGAGCCAATACAGTTGCTGGTATCGTAAAAGGTTTCCAGCCACACTATGAAGCTGATTCTATGGCTTCGAAAAGAAATGTTATTGTAACATCTGCTGGTTGGGTACGCCGGACCAACGGAACAGGTTCACGAGCTGGTCGTCAGTTCGATGAAGTTATCGTTGCTGCTAACCCAGGAACGAGCACAAACTATAGCGACAGTGCTTCTCATATGGGCAAGCCAGACGTTGCTCAAATTTATGTTAAGCTCAATGCGAATGGTTACATCTCAGCAAACGCATCCGCAAACCTTTACGTTGTGTTCAACACACCAATGAAGGTGCGGGCAAGCGGAAACAACGTCACCATCAATCTTGCTAACACAGTTGGTGGTAACAACGGTGTTGCAATTCATATTGCTGGAGATACGATCGACAATGCTAACAACACTCTCGTATTTGCCATGCCTCCTCTTCAGGGTGGTACAGGAAGTGCGAAAGCGACATATCAAGTCAGTGCTCAGTCGATTGCAGTTACTGGTGGTGGTCACTCACTATATAATCCAGATGCAGGTATCACTGCTGCTGCTAACTTGGTTATCACTGGTGCGGTTGCGAACAACCTGCTTGATGGTGCTGGCGCAAGGATTACGACTTTCCAAGTAGCACCTCTTGGTGGTTAATAAGATCTGAAAGGTTAAGTCATGGCAGATAAGAAAGTAACACAGCTCACTGAGCTAACAACGACAAACGATGAAGATCAGTTGTTGATTGTTGACGATCCAAATGGAACACCTGTTTCCAAGAGGGTGACTGTGAAGAACTTCTTTTCTACCGTCCCAGCAAACACATCGTTCACAGCGAACGTAACTGTTTCGGGGAATAAGGTACTTTTGGCTTCAAACTTGGTAACAACGAAGGCGACAACTGTCAACACTTTTATTACTACGATGACAGCGTCAAATCCTTCAACCAACAATGCAACCACTGAGTCCCTGAGTGTAGGGCAGATGTTCTTTACGAACACGCATTTGTACATCGCAGTAAATGCGACGAGTATTAAGAGGGTGGCATTATCTACCTTCTAGTTTAGGTTTACAGTATGTTTGATTATGTTAATGACAAGAATTTTATGATGTTTGCGGTTCGCAATTATGATAATACGATGTGTGCCTCTGAAGAAGAGTTTCAAGAGGATCTTACAAGGATTAGAAGCATCAGTCGTTCGTTTTCTCGTTACCGAAAGACTGGCGAGATAAATGAACGGCTGGTGCTTAATCATTTGATCGTTTTGTATAATGTATTTGAAGGCGAAGCAATGACAAAGATGTTAGTGTTTAAGCTGCAAAATTATCTTGAGTATCTTAAACCATTCTTGATGTTAATTGCTCGTTGGCCAGAATATATTGAAGGTGTGTTTGAGGAAATACTAATAGGGACCGATATATCTATGGATATGAATCTTGTAGATAGACTGAGGAAAATTTAATGGCAAAAGGAGTCGTCGATCTATTTCTCATTTACCAGTTCATCAAGAGGCTGGTAACACCATTTGAGAAATGGGACGCATATAAAGCTGGCATCATCGACAAAGACGGTAAAGTAATCTTGCCGAAGAGCGAGCGATCTGCCGAGCAAAATAAGACTTGGGGATACTACGACATCATGCTTGCCAACCTGAAGAAGTTGTTAGGCAAGATCCCTGGAGGCAAAACTCGTATAGCATCTTATGCCGCTGCGCTATTATTGCTGCGCGAAAAAGATGAAAGATATCTAAATGATCCAGGATTTTTGTACGAAGAGTTACAAAAAGAAATGAAGATGCTGAGCGAAAGCTCGAGCAAAGATTTTTCAGACCTCCGCACTATGATGGAGGATGCACCTGCTAATGCTACTGGTGCGGCTGTTGCTGGAACTGGTGACGATCCAGTTCACTGGACACGGCGTCAACCAAAGATGGGGGTGAAGGGTCGAAACAAAAAGTATGGGCAGTCATTTGATGTTGCTGCTTTCTTGCGGCGGCGCAAAAATGAACAAGCGAAGAAAGCAATGAAATGATAAAGATATATCTTGCGATAATTATTATTGGAATCATTGGTGCTGCAGGTTGGGGTGCCAAATATTATTATGATAGCACTCAGGCTCGTATTAGTCAGCTCGTCGAAAATAATGCGAAACTAGAAGAGGCAACTAAGCAACAGCAAGAAACAATCAATATAATGATTGAGGATAGAGAAAAGTTTGAAAAAGCAAATCAAGAACTTCAGAGTCAATTACAAACTGCAGAGGCATATGGTGATCAACTTCGTAATACTTTGCGGAAACACAATTTAACACACTTGGCAAATAAGAAGCCAGCGGCAATAGAGAAGAGGATGCAAGATGCGACTAATAGGTTATGGGGCTGTCTTTATGACATCACTGACCCTGATGGGTTGTTCACTGATCCCGGAGCCGAAAGTCCTTACTGTAACAAAAATAGTAAGAACCGAGGTGCCGATAGTAAAACACCCGAAGGCAGTACAGCTAAATGATGTCAAGATCTATGTAGTCAGCAAAAAGAACTACGCAGATTTTGTTAAGGAATACGAAAAGAAAAATGGAGGCGATTCATATATCGCTCTTTCCATCAAGGATTACGAAAATCTGTCGCTAAATTTTGCAGAGTTGAGACGGTATATAGAACAACAAAAACAAATTATCGTCTATTACGAAAAGGCAGTAACACCTGAGGAGAGGAAAGATGCCGGAGGAGAAGAAGGAAGAAGTAAAAAGTAGCCATCATCCAGCCGATACGAATGGTGATGGGGTTGTTGATCCTGTAGAACACGAGATGTATCTTGAGTTCAAACGGAAGGAACTTGAAGATGCTGATGCTATGCGGGATGCTCAACGTACAATGGCTTGGTTTTCTCTCGGAGGAATGTTATTGTACCCAGCTATAGTTCTGATAGCATCTGTCTTTAAAATAGATCAAGCAGCTAAGATTCTTGGTGATATGGCTGGTGTTTACTTTATTGCTGCCGCTGGTATTGTAGCTGCATTCTTTGGAGCACAGGCTTTAACAAAACCGAAAAAATAGGAGTGGTTATGTCTAAAAAGATGGGAAAATTTAATGGCAAGATCAATGCTGAGTTTACACCACCCAAAACCTGGGTGCTAGACAAAGCACTTTCATTCACTCCCGATAATATGAAAGAAATTGACATTAACCTTCTCAAGGAAGTTGGTGTCAATATCAATACCGAGGGAAAGATAACATGTAAGAAAGGTATGCAAACAGACTTGGCTTCTGTTCCTCGTGCTTGCTGGGCGTTTATTTCACCATGGGATGTTGCTAGAGCTGCAGTGATTCACGATCACATTTATGCTGCACTTCGGAAATATTATGCCAGCGGGGATTGTAGTGAAATAAGATGGTCGGCAGCTCGTGCTTTGGCTGATGATATATTCCTAATGGGTATGAACTCGGCTGAACCTGCTGTTCCTTGCTGGAAAAAGTTTTTCTGCTATTGGTCGGTTCGCGTATTTGGAGGGGGTCCTGCCTCAGAAGGATGATCAATTTCAAACATCTTAAAGAAACAAAGAACACATATTTTACGCATTTTCAATTCGCGTTTCCTGAGGCGGTGCGAGCATTTTGTATTAGTATCGTCATGTTCATTCATGCTTTCTTTCCCTTCCTATTATGGAATGGCAATTATGATAAATATGTAAGAAACGCTATGAAGAGACTCAATTTAGATCAAGAAAGATGGAAAGATGGAATCTGAAAAACAATGTAAAAGTTGTGGCCATGATTGTCATTGTGAAGATATAGTTTGTGTTGAGCCAGTAGAAGGGTTTGCAGAAAATCAGCCATGCGCATGTGGTTCTTGCACATGTAACATGAAAACTGATTGGGGTTAATATGGCTGACGAGCTCCGCACAGACGTTGAGCTGCTAAAACGAGACATACAGCTTATCGCTGGTCTCGCCGAAAAGTTCGACGTTGCCATAGACAAACTGTCTGATGTTAGTGTTACTGTGGATAAGATGCTTGCTGTACACGAAACTCGTTTGAGTAATAATGAGCAGCAAAGAGAAATTATCCACCAACGAATAACAGATATGAAGAAAGAGATCACCGACGAAATTAAGTCGATGAAAGAAGAAAACAGAAAACAGCATGGTCAAACAAATGAACGTCTCGAAAAGCTAGAGAGATGGCGTTGGTTTGTTGTTGGGGTTGCTACAGTCATTGGATTTATTCTTGCTCAGATGGAGCCACTCGCTAAATTATTTTCATAGTCCCTTTCTTTTTCGTGAATCTTAATATATAATGATTTGATGATGACGATTCAAGTAGACCACAAGTACATTGGCATGATTTCGACCCAGCTGCTTCAGTTCAAGCGGAAGGGCGACAGGCTGTATAATTTTCGTTGCCCATTCTGTGGCGACTCTCAGAAAAACAAACTCAAGACACGTGGCTATCTATTCGAGCATAAAGGTGCGCTCGTGTACAAATGCCATAACTGTGATATCAGTTCTTCACTGTATAAACTTCTAGATCTGGTTGATTCAAATGTCGCACGTGCGTATCGCCTAGAAACATTTGCGCATCGTGAGCATTCAGCCAATACAGTCGATGAGTTTATCATCAAGAACGACACACCGATCGTAGAAGAAAAACCAAAACTCGAACTTGACCTGCCTCGTATTTCTGACCTGCTCGATTCACATCGGGCTGTTCAATATCTAAAGGGTCGGAAGATTCCTGAGGATAGGTTTGGTGATATGTTCTATGCGAAGAACATGAAGGAACTTGAAAAACTCAATCACATGTACAAAGATAGATTGATTGCGGATGAGCGTATCATTATCCCATTCCGTGATGCTGTTGGAAACATTGTCGGCGTGACTGGTCGAGCTATGGGTAACTCTAACTTGCGATATGTGACGATTAGAGTTGAACAAGATAAACCACTGGTCTATGGTCTAGACCGCATCGATTATACGAAACGAATCTATGTTGTTGAAGGTCAGTTCGACAGCATGTTCGTAGATAACTGCATTGCTCCTGGCGGTACAGACTTCAATCGTGCTGTATATTCTCTGCCGAAAGAGCAAGTGACTTTGGTTCTTGACAATCAACCCAGGAACAAACAAGTCGTAATGAAGGTTGAATCATTTTGTAAGAAAGGATATGATGTAGTCGTATGGCCAGCAACTTGGAACTACAAGGATATCAACGACGGGATAGTGGCGGGAATGAGCCGTCACGAGATAATGGAGATGCTAAATACAAACACCCACTCGGGTTTAAAACTGAAACTAGCAATAAGGGACTGGAAGAGATGACACAATCTGTCCGTTTGGTTTCGTTTTCGAAGCCATCGGAAGATTTTTCTGAGGACCTGAATGACTGTCAAGACCTTATATCATTTTGCGCAAGGGTATCTAACCCAAGCAATCAGTTGAACACTGATACCACAGAAAAACTTCTAACATATATGATCAAGCATAAGCATTGGTCGCCTTTCGAAATGGCAAGTGCGTGCTTAGAAATTACAACAACGAGAGATATCGCTCGGCAAATATTACGACATCGCTCGTTTTCGTTTCAAGAGTTCAGTCAGAGGTATGCTGATCCTGTGAAAGAACTTGAGTTCGTAAAGCGAGAAGCACGTTTACAAGATATGGAAAATCGGCAAAACAGTATTGAAATCGAAAACGATCCATCTATTCAAGATGATGAAGTCCGATCAAGTTTGGTTGTAGACTGGGGTCGGAGACAGGCTGGTATAATAAACCAAGCCAAGGATGTATACAGGTGGGCGATTGAAAATGGTATAGCCAAGGAACAAGCGAGAGCTGTATTGCCTGAGGGTCTTACTGTTTCTCGAATGTATATGAATGGAACACTGAGATCTTGGATACACTATATAGAACTACGAACAGAAAATGGGACTCAGAAAGAACATCGTGTCATAGCCGAACAGTGCGGCGTGGAGATAGCGAAAATACTACCTCTGATCACTCAGTTTAAATAATAACTTGTCGGGAGCGAAAAATGGCACGAGAAAAGAAGCATCTTGGTATTACTATTGATCTTTCCAGAGAGAAAGACCTTTCCGAGTTTGCCGTGAGTTTATTGAAAGAATATTATTGTCGAAAAGATGAGAAGAATTGCCAAGAAGCATTCGCTCGTGCAGCTGTCGCATATTGCGACGGTGATATGGAACTTGCGCAACGAATCTACGATTATGCCTCACAGGGTTGGTTTATGTATTCCAGCCCTGTTTTGTCTAATGCAGTTTTGCCAGGCGAAAAAGTAAAGGCTCTGCCGATATCGTGCTTTCTAACTTATGTTCCCGACACACTCGAAGGTTTGATTGATCACACAGCGGAGTTGCGTTGGCTGTCAGTAAAGGGTGGTGGTGTTGGTGGTCACTGGTCTGATGTGCGTTCTGTCAGTAATATTGCTCCAGGTCCGATTCCGTTTTTGCATACAGTTGACTCAGACATGACTGCGTATCGTCAAGGCAAAACACGCAAGGGTTCATACGCTGCATATCTCGACATCTCACATCCCGACATCATAGAGTTTCTTTCTATTCGCACCCCCACTGGTGACGTCAATAGAAAATGTCTCAACCTCAACCACGCTGTAAATATCACAGATGATTTTATGCGAGCTGTTGAGAAAGACGAAGATTGGAATCTTGTTGACCCGAACGATAATAAGACACGTGAAACAATGAAGGCTCGCAAGCTCTGGGAAAATCTTCTAGAGGTGCGCTATCGTACAGGCGAACCATATCTAAACTTTATTGACACAGCGAACCGTTATCTTCCCGAGCCACAAAAGAAACTCGGACTCAAGATTAAAGGTTCAAATCTTTGTAACGAAATCCATCTTGTAACAGATAAAGACCGCACAGCAGTTTGTTGCCTGTCATCTGTGAACATCGAAAAGTTTGATGAGTGGAAGCAAACTACAATGGTGCGTGATCTTATTCGTTTCCTTGATAATGTGTTACAAGTTTTCATAGACAACGCACCCGATACTATTTCCCGCGCAAAGTTTTCCGCTGAGCGTGAGCGATCTCTCGGTTTGGGTGCTATGGGCTTGCATTCTTACTTCCAAAAGTGTGAGGCACCATTTGAAAGTGAACATGCCTTCGAACTCA
>Ga0075476_10001095_pt1 | contig 12543 bp, 13 predicted proteins | sample DEB08_DNA_5_FD_76339 | JGI IMG/M metagenome (GOLD analysis project Ga0075476, IMG submission 76339) | Aqueous microbial communities from the Delaware River and Bay under freshwater to marine salinity gradient to study organic matter... | ecosystem: Environmental > Aquatic > Marine > Coastal ...
GTAAGTTTATGCTTGGTAAGTTTATGCTTGGTAAGTTTATGCTTATGCTTGCGATGCTTAGTAGATTTATGCTTATTCTTGCGATAGTTATGCTTATTATACTTGCGTTTGGTTTGTTTGTTTAGTTTTCCAGCATTAGAATATCCTAATTCTTGAAGATATCCAAAACCATTAGGATCTTGACTAACATGCAACATACCAGTCTCAAAACCATCAGATAAAATAACATTAATAGATAAATGTGGTTCATTAGGATAAGTACTATGAAAATCCCCATGAATAACAAAATGAGCATTATCAGCATTAGGGTCATATTGAGTATAAAACCAAAAAGGTATCCATTCAATAGGACCAGAATACTGTGAATTAAATTTATTTAAAATTTCATATGAATAAGTTTTTGAAACATTAGTACAGAGAGGAACATCAATATTATAGATATTCATATATATATATAAAAGAATATATATATATAAACTTCTAGGAAGTATAAGCATGACAAGCATAAGCATGACAAGCATAAGCATGACAAGCATAAGCATGACAAGCATAAGCATGACAAGCATAAGCATGACAAGCATAAGCATGACAAGCATAAGCATGACAATCATAAAAGTAAAAAATCTTTCCTGCTGGACTTGAACCAGCGACCAATGGATTTACAGTCCACTGCTCTACCAACTGAGCTAAGGAAAGTAAGAGTGCATAGTGTGGGGTTCGAACCCACGCGTGCGAACACAGAAGATCTTGAGTCTTCCCCCTTAGACCACTCGGGCAACTATGCTGTAATGTAATTTTGAATAAACCCCCAGCGGGACTCGAACCCGCAACCTTAGGATTAGAAGTCCTACGCGCTATCCAATTGCGCCATGGGGGCAGGCAAAAGAGTGCAGAAATCTATAAGATGATTAAAATAAATACTTGCTGTAAGATTTCTAAATAAAATAAATAAAAAAAATAAATAAATAAAACGAATATTTGATAGGAACACCGAGTGTGGGGCTCGAACCCACGGCCACAGGATTAAAAGTCCTGCGCTCTACCAACTGAGCTAACCCGGTAGATAGGATAAAGTGTATTTCTAAGTATATTTCTAAGTATATTTCTAAGTATATTTCTAAGTATATTTCTAAGTATATTTCTAAGTATATTTCTAAGTATATTTCTAAAATATATGAAACACCGAGTGTGGGGCTCGAACCCACGGCCACAGGATTAAAAGTCCTGCGCTCTACCAACTGAGCTAACCCGGTAATTGATCCTAGAGGGTATCGAACCCACGACCTTCGGCTCATAAGACCGACGCTCTAACCACTGAGCTATAGGATCGGAATGTTCCTGGAGGGTATCGAACCCACGACCTTCGGCTCATAAGACCGATGCTCTAACCACTGAGCTACAAGAACAGAAAATTTCCAGAAATCTATTAGATAAGAAAAAATGCTGTAAGATTTCTATTAATGCATGGAGTGGGGTTCGAACCCACGCGTGCGAACACAGAAGATCTTAAGTCTTCCCCCTTAGACCACTCGGGCATCCATGCTAATGAGAGTTACCTCCACTCTCTCCCTCCACATTTTGTAATATCAAAAGTGCTTTAAGTAAGTTAAATATATTAAATAAAAGTATTTAATAAATTATAATTGACAAAGATAGGAATTATCTTGACCTAAATATAGTCTACATTTATTAATAATGATACCTCGTTCTTGTAAAGAAACAATAATTTTATTAATATCTGTTTGTAAATTATAATTTTGAATATTATTATGTATTATAAAAGCAATTTCATTATATCCCCAATCATTGGTAGTAATTTTTAAATTAGGAAATTTTTTTTGAGCTTGAACTAAAGCAGGATAACTTTCAACAACGCCATTATATTTACTATGATTAAGAACATAATATTCAAATAGATCCTTATCAAGCGGGATATCAAGAAGAGTACCTCCTAATTTATTATGAACAAAATTATAACCTTCAGTACCACGTTGTTTTAAAATTTTTCGTCCATCAAGAGTATCCAAGAGTTTATTAGATTGATAAAGTTCAGATAAGCCAGTAGTAACTCTAGCCTGTAAATACATACCAAAATAAAACGAAAATAGTAAAATAATAAAAACAATAAAATAACTTTTCCAATTTTGTTTATTAGGATTATCAGATAGGCTTTCGGCCATATAGCCAGCTTCTCCTAATAAAGCAGCAATACTTTGCCAGAGACCAGTAACAAAAGAACCACGAGGATTATATCTAAATAGAAGAAGACCAAAAATAATACATAGTAGCATTAAAAAGAAAAGTGGTGAGAGAAAGTCACTATAAAAAACTTTAAAAAACCATTCAAGCTTATAATCATTACCAATATAACCTATAGCAAGTTTATCAAGATAAATAGGACGTGTATATAAATTATCACCTCTTCCATCATCTTTACTTAAAACAGAAAAATTACCAACAGCCATATCATATTTACCTTGTGTAACCAAATCAAACATAGTATCATATGTAATACCAGTATCAGAAGGAATAATAAATTCTTGTTTAATATTACCAATATCAGGATATTTTTTAAGATCTAAATAAATATATTTCCATATATCATATAAAAATCCAGAATAAGTTATGACACCAGTGTCATCCTTATGAGGAATAAGATATGGTGGTTCTCCATAAATAGCAATTTTATAATTACGTTTTTTATCAAATAAGTTAACAGGAACTTTATTAGGATCAGTTTTATTAGGATCAGTTTTATTAAAAATATTAGTTAATGGATAAAAAAATTTATTTTCTTGTTGCATTTTATATATATATATAAAAGTAAAGTTTAGTTTTCTAGCTAGAACATATCCATTGTATTTCTCTTCTGTTCTTGAATATTTGTTGAGTATTTATCCAAAGTGCAAGTCTTTTCTTGGTCATCAAAACTATTCATTATAAATCGGTATATTTTTACTGGCTGAGTTTGACCGATACGATGGCATCTTGCCACTGCTTGATCTTGTAGTGCTGGGTTCCAGTGTGGACTGACAAAGTAGATTTCATTAAAATGTTGTAAATTAAGACCTTCGCATCCAGTCTTAATTTGCAAAATTAAAACATCTAAGTCTTTCCGTCTAAGAATAAGATTTCGCATTGAGTTGGTTATTCTTCCATCAAACTTCTCAACAATCATTCCATTTCTTGACAAGTCTCTTGCTAAAGTATCAATTTCACCTTTATAGTGACAAAAGACTAACTTTGAATTACCATTATTCTTATTCTCTAAAATTGTATTTATGACAGTGTCAATTTTACTGCGACTTTCGATTGCCTGAAATATAGGGTCATTATGATCAATCATACCATCTTCAAGCAATTCACCAACTGATTTTTTTAGTAGTGCAGGATATACACACATTTGTCTGGCTCGTATCATTGCAGCAAGTGTACTATCTCCAAGTAATTCTAGGACAACAGATGGTAAAAACTCTTTTGAAATACCACAAGTTCGAACCCGAGAGTGAATATCTTGAGCTAGCATTTTTTCTTGTTCACTGTCCCATTGAACATTTATAATGTTGGATTCTAAAGCAGGAAGAATAATACCAACATCAGACTTTGTCCTTTTTAAGATAAAGCGTTGAACCAGATCGATCAAATTACCAGTCCTGACATAATAGTCATTTGGCAGTCCCATTACTGCACAAAGGGCATAGAAGTCATCTTTGCTGTTTTGAATAGGAGTACCAGTCATCAACCATCTAATATTACTTTTCAATCCAAGTGCTCCCAAATGCACTTGTGTATGCTTATTTCTTAGATGATGGGCCTCGTCAAAAATTACACGATCCCATTTAATTTTATGCAAGGTCTGATATTTAGGCTGTTCAGATATATCACCTTTGAGTGCTGAAATCATTCCATATGTAGTAAGAACAATGGAACGAGCTTTTACATCTTCTAACTCTAGTTCTTTTTTTTTAATTCCATGAAAGATAAGTGGCTCATGTTTCATGATAGACCTAATTATGTGATTCCATTGCTCTAGAAGAGCTCTTGGAACAACTATCAAAGTCCTTGGTTTGAAGTTGGCAACTATGGTTCCCAATATTTCTATAGTTTTTCCAAGTCCCATCTCATCTGCAATCAAACCACCTCTTATAACATTTCCACCGACATAGTGACCAGTAGTTTCGTTCTTGAGACACCATTCAACAGCTTCTGCTTGATGCGGCTTGCAGTCAAGACCAGCAAAGCTGGTAAATGTCTCAAAATTCATGATTTCTAAAGTTAATCTGTTAAGTACTTCAAAAAGAAATACTTAATCTTAATCAATTTTCCCCATTAGCAATTAAAAATCAATTTAAATTTACTATAATGTTTTAAATAAATAAATTTAGAATTTAGACTAATTTATTTATTTATTTAAAAAATTGAAATACTTTTTTTGCTTAGTAGGTTAAGCATCAAACTATCAAAGTTTCTGCAGTCTTCTCAACAGTCATGAACTCTCGCAACAACAACACTCGTTTCTCAACCCGTACCGCTTTCTGCAAGGTATGTAAGGATGCTGGTAAGTGTGAAGCCCTGTATACCTCACATTTTGTGAGGGATCGTCCTGGTCCTGAAGGCAAAGTCTGTTGTCCTACTCTACTCAGTCTTAAGTGTGGCTACTGCCATGAAATGGGTCACACACCATCGTGTTGCCCTGTCTTGGCAAGGCGTAAGATGGAGGAGAAGAAGGAGGAACGTGTGCAGAAAAGGATGGAACTAAAAGAAAGCGCTAGTGAGAATAATAATTTGATTAAAAAAGTTAGTGTATCTTCCAATCCATTTGCACTTCTTGATCAAGTGCAACTAAATGATGATGTATCCAAGAAAGAAGAGTTTCCTAGCTTGAGTAGTGTTAAGAGTACCAAACAGCCTGTGCTTTCTGGATGGGCAGCTATTATTTCTGTGCCTAAAAAGACACCTTCCCAAAAACTGTTGTCAGATGACACATCAAATAGTGATTTTGAGAAAAAAGCACCTTATCAAAAACTTTCTTGGGCTGACATGTGCGAGAGTGAATTTGACAGCGGAAGCGAGAGCGAGTATGAATACTATAATTAATGCTATAATTAGAAGAATCACTCCAAAGGTGTAAAATATAATTATTTTAATTTTAATTTTCCTGAAAAATATGTAACACATGCAGGAATACATGACGTTTTAACTACTTCTATTACTTGATTTATTTCTAACTTTCCTCTGGATGCATCTACCACTAATTCTATTGTATTTTCAATACCACCATTTGTTAGTGATGTAACTAAAAATATTTTTTCATCACTATCTGGTAGTTCTTGTATAATAGCAGTTATTACTTTTAAAGCAAAGTCTAACTGTTCCTTACCTTTAGTTGGTGTTTTTTCTATTACTTCCATAGTATATCTTATAAGTAGATGAAGCGTTTTAGCTCCAATGCTTGTAGTTCCTAATTTATCTTTTACTTCCATTAATACTTTACCTACTAGTTCTTCTGATAACTCTTCTACTTTATCTCCAATCTTATCTGTAAATTGACTTGTTATCTCAACGCTATTCATATATATTATATTTAGATTATATTTTATTGACTTACTCCAAATTTTCGTAATTTTCTAGATGCATAATAACATATTCTGATGCTGTAAAATAATCTTTAAAAGTCGTTTTATATAAAAGTTTACTATTACGTAGTGGTACTAGTATATCAATAGTTTTTTCAAGAATTCTTATGATAAATTCATCATCTGTTTTACTATTTTCATATATAATTTCTGTTTTAGTGTTTCTTGTTAGTTTCCAATTATATTGAATAAATTTATTATGAAGTTCATCAAATCCTTTATTGCTAATTTCTTCATTATATTTTATATCAGAATTTTCTATCATTCCTTATTATTTTTAATAACGACTCTTTATATATTTTTTTTTCTTTAATGCCTTTATATTAGCTTGTGGTGGTATAGTATCACGATATAGTATCGTGATATAGTATCGTGGTAAAGTGCATTTATAAGTATTTAAATAATAAATAATAACTTACAAATATAAAGTTATTATTCTCCTTGTGTCGGTCTCGAACCGACGACCTTTCGGTTAACAGCCGAACGCTCTAACCAACTGAGCTAACAAGGAATAAACTTGTTGTGCTGGTAAAATTTTTATACTGGTTTTTATACTAAGCATTTTTTATTGCTGTATTTTACCTTTTTTAACTTTTGTATTTGCTGTTAGATTACTGAATAGATACAGTAATCTTTTATTTTAACTACACAAGACTACGCTACCCTATCCCAATTCCCAATGATTTACATGCACCATTACCTTCTCGTTTTCCTCCTCCTTCTCCTTCTCCTTCTCCTGCAAACAAAAACAAAAATAATAATAATTATAAACTCCTATCTGATAAATGATGGCGTTTATATTATTAAGCATCGCAAGCACAAGCATAGAAAGCATAAGCTTTCTTGAGTTTTTATAACATGAGATCAATGCGGGATCATGTTATTATGAATATGAGATCAACACGGGATCATATTCATTTTAATGCTCTGTATTTTATTGACTATGTGAGGCGGGGATGTCAATATACAGTTTTTTATTAAATAATATTTCTACCTATTCCCTCTAGAATGGTTATATTATTTTACTTCTATAGCTGCATTAAGACTATGAAGTTGCAGAAATCTTTTTATATATGCTTATGCTGTAAGATTTCTTTTCTATTTTTTTAAAATTTTGCTGACAACTACCTTAACGCGCTCTTCCAATTGAGCTATTGCGCTAATTTTGCGCAAGTGGGACTCGAACCCACAACCACGTGCTTAATATGCAATTAGGTATATTATTGTCACTATATTTCCCCCCCCCACAATCAATAATAAATATTAGTCTTTAAGTTTTTTTACTTATATAAATTATTACATAAACATAATTTACATTTATTTTCAGTAAATACTCCAGGCCAATTATAAATACAACCCATATAGCATTGATCTACTTTTACATAAGCACAATGTAAAGATAATTTAGGTTTCAAAATATTCCATACTTTCTCTATAAAATCTTCTTGTTTTAAATTAAAAAATTTAATATGATATCCATTTTCTATCGTTATTATATTATTTATTACAATTGAAGATGTATTTGAATATACCTGACATTCTAAATATTGTTCTCCCATTAATCTAGCTATTTCGTAAGAATTAGTAACTATTAATGTTGATATAAATAATTCTATCATAGTATATATTATGTTACACTAATAATTATTATATTTATTTAGTGTATCAATGTTTTGAACAATATTTATTATGCGGATTTGGATGAAAATAATTTTTTGTATAATTATGTACTTCATTACTTTTTAATAAATCATGTATCTTCCACCATCTTAGTTCATTATGTTGTTCATCTTTATCTAAATTTATTGTTTTATGTATAGTCATTGTTACAGCAAATACTATAAAATTTGTTCCAAAATCTTCATTTACAAAATTATTTGTATAATTGTGACAATAAACTCCTAATTCTTTTTCATAGTTTAATTCTATTCCTAATTCCTCTTTCGATTTTCTTTTTGTTGCTTGTTCCAATGTTTCAAATTTTTGAATTTTTCCACCGGGAACAAACCAAGTATTTTTTGCTGGCTCATTATTTCTTTTTCCTAATAATACTTCTCCTTCATTATTAAAAATTATCATATCTACCGAATTTATTTGTGTATTTTTAATTATATTCAAATATTCTTCTCTTGGTATTGATGTTGTCATTATTAATTTATTTTTTTATTATCTTTAAATTTTTATAAAATTGATTTAATATAATTAATTATATTAACAACAATAACTATGTCTTCGTATTCTCAAAACCAATTTTATAAAAATACAGCAAATAAACATAATAGAATTGTATTTCAATGTAAATATAAAAATAATAGTTCGTGTTCATTATGTCTTTATAATATGCGACAAAGACCAGTTAAATGGTTACCATGTGGTCATCATTTTCATTGTAAGTGTTTTAATAAATTAATTAATTCTAATTGTGATAATAAATTTAAGTGTCCTGAATGTCGAAAATCCTTTAATTCTGCTATCCCTTGTAATTCAAATAATAATGTTACTTCTGATGATAATAATAGTTCAGAAGAGGAAATTGATGATCTAATTCCAGCATTTGATTTTTATTTATTAATAGAAAATGATTTTATTACAAATTATCTTAATGATACTTACTAATAATAGAAAATCAATTTATTACAAATTATCTTAATTATACTTACTAATAATATGATTTAATTTAATTTATTTTTAAAAAATTGAAATACTTTTTTATTCTTATTGATTAAGTATCAAACAAATTAAGTATCAAACAATCTTTATGTGCAAACATATGATACAATGTACAATGAACTATCCGGGACCTTTTCGAAAGAATGGAGCACCAGATTTTAGATATAGAACCAATAAAAATTACCATGAGAGAATTAGATATTTAATGTCTAATTTAGATGTTAATAATCCACCTGAGTTTCATTCTGAAGAAGAAGAAACTTTATGGATAAAAAATCATCCATCTTATAGAGGTAATAAAATAGAGTTTTATAATGGATGTGTAGTTCCTTGTTATTGTTATTATGGTCTATATTTAGATAACTGCGAGTGTTACTAAAGAAAAAACAAAAAACAAAAAACAAAAAACAAAAAACAAAAAACAAAAAATAAAAAAAAGAAAAAAAACCAAAAAAAAGAAAAAGGTGGATTAGAAACTTTTTTCTTTTAACACAAAATTGAAAGTAGAAAACTAATAAATAATAATAATAATAATAAGAAGTAATAAAGATGAGTGAAAATAAACCAATTCAGTTGGGATTATGTTGCTTAAATACAGTTTTAAGAGCACAAAAACCACCAGTTTTTGCATCAAGAAAAATGATAATTAGAACAATAGAAGAAAATGGAATAGAAAGTTTAAAAGAAAAAATAATTCAAAATTTAAAAGATGTATTAACAATGATGGATTGGAATGAAGAAAATGGAATAAAAGTATTTAGATTAAGTAGTGAATTGTTTCCACATAAATCAAATCCAAAAATAGAGAATTATAATTTAGAATTTGCAAAAGATTTATTAAAAAAAATAGGAGAGAAATCAAAAAAATATAATCAAAGATTAACTTTTCATCCAGGACAATATAATGTAATAGGTAGTCCAATAGAGAAATCATTTAATCAAACAATAGCAGATTTAAGTTATCATGCAGAAGTATTAGACTTAATAGATGGAGAAAATTCAGTAATGGTAGTACATGGTGGAGGAATATATGGAAACAAAGAAGAAACAATAAAAAGATGGTGTATTCAATATTATAAATTACCAGAAAATGTAAGAAAAAGATTAGTATTAGAAAATTGTGAAAAATGCTTTTCAATTGAGGACTGTTTAAAAATATCAAAAGAAGTAAATATACCAGTAGTTTTTGATACACATCATTATAGTTGTTATATACAATTACATCCAGATGAAAGTTTCAAACCAGCATATGAATATATAGAAGAGATTTTAGAGACTTGGAAAAGAAGAGATATTAAACCAAAATTTCATGTAAGTGAACAAGGTTCAGGAAGAATAGGTCATCATAGTGATTTTATTGAAGAAATACCAAATTATTTATTAGAAATACCAGAAAAATATAATGTAAATATTGACATAATGATTGAAGCAAAAATGAAAGAACAAGCAATTTTTAAATTATATAAAAAATATGAATTTTTAAATTGTAAAATAGAAAAAAATATAATATGTGAAGAAATAACTCCACCAAAAAAATGGATATTAAAAATTTGTAATGAAAATTGCGAATGTAGTTTTCCTGATAAAAAAAAGAAAAAGAAATTAATAATTGTATAATAAAAATTTAAACCATATTATCGGTATTTTTTGTAATAGTAGTTTGTTTATGATTAAGAATATCTAAATCATTAATTTCAATAGATTTATCAATACCCATTAATTTTTGAAATATAGTTCCACCACATTCTTCGGGTTTAATATAACTAGGTGGTAGACAATATCGAGTGCAATCGGGAAAAAAAGAAGCAAATATATCATGAAATAAAAATGTAAAATAATATGTTTTACGTAATTCAGCATTTAAAATTTCTTGTTGAAACATTTTATCAATCATAGAAAAAGCAGTATTTAAAAATAAAATAGTATCTATAAAATTTTTTTTTTGATTAAATAATTCATTTAATCTAGTTTTATATTGTCGAATAATTTGATAATTATTTTTTTTTTGCATAGCATTTATAAATCTAATTTCATTTTTAACATTTTTAAGATGTGTTAAAGTTTTAGATTTATAATCATCAATTTTTTTAATAACAGAAAAAACATTAGTATTATAAATAAGAGGATACTCATATCTAATAGTTCTTGGAATAACGAATTGATTACCTTCTTTAATATCTCCAATTCTCTCTTCCCAAGCTTGAATATTTTCTTTTATTAAATTAGTTAAATCAGTTTCTGCATTTTGTCTTTGTTTATAAAGATCAGCAAAAATTTTAGATTTTTGATTATTAATCCATTCTTTACGTTTATCTTTATTATTAATAGAATGAGGACAAGAAATTTCCATTAATTTTTTTTCTTCTTCAATCTTTTTAAAAAAATTATTATTTAATAATAAAGGATGACTAAAAAGTAATACTTGTCCAGATTGAAATTCAACTTTTGTTTGAAGTTTATCATACTGATGTGCAGAAATTTTATGAGCTTCAGCAGATGCATCTAATTTTAAATAATTAATAATTGAAAGTAGAAATGCAACAAATGCAGATAGGGAAGCTAATATAATTTCTCCAAATGGAGATTGGCATTGGAACAAAGGCTGAATAACAGAAGCTAATGCAGATATAAATATAGCAGGTAACATAAGTTTATTTAAAATATTAGCTCTATTAGATCTAGCTTCCATATATATAATTTTTTGTCCCTTTAAATAACTAGCTAATATATCTAAAGCAGATGAATATCTATGTACAGCATCTTGCTCATATGATTTATTAATTTGTTTTCTTACAGAATTATATGAAATTTTTTTATATAATAATTTATTTTCAGAAAAATTTTTCTGATAATATTCCATTTCATGTTTAGTTGGAGATTGTTGACTATTAGTATCAAGACCAGCATCAGAAGTAGAAGAGTTAAAATCACTATCATCAGTATCACTAGGTTCACTTCCACCTGGTATATCACTATCAAGTAGTTTATCATCTCGGTCTGGGTCGAGAGAGATATAATTATTATTATTATTTATAGATTGTTGCACTGTCGGGAATGGTTGATTAATTGATAAAATAATATTATTATTTTGAATGTTATCATTAATGTCAGATAGTTCAAGAGAAGAATTATTATGAGAAGTTAAAGACTTCTCCATTTATATTAGTGGAGATATAAATATAAATGAACAAAAACACATATCCAGCAATATTAGTAATAACAACTCATGGTGGATGGGAATGTGATATTTCTGGAGCTTTTAACTCATGTTCAACCAAACCAACAGTAGAATTTAAAAAATTTAAAAATCCTTTAAATAATGTAACTATTTTAAGAGCAACTGAAGGAAATATACCAAATTATTTAGATCAAAAAATACCAAATAGTATATATAGATTAATAAAAAAAATAGCACAATATAACTATGATAGTGATACAATGATAAATAAAATTAAAGAAGAATTAATAAGTTTAGATAAAAAATATGCACTTACTACATTAGCATCAAGTGATAGTATTAGGAATACTCCAATGAGACAACATTCAGCTGAAATAGATATAGAGAAATATAGAGAAATGCAGAGGGAGAGAAATATAGAGAAAATAGATTTAGATAAAATAGAAGAATATCGAGCAAATGCACTAGATGGGGAAATATTTTTAAATCAAAAAAATCCGTATTCTATCGTAAAAAAAACTTTAAATGAAGAACTTGGAGACAAATACTTTGTAACTTATGCAGAGGAGAGAGCATTAAATCGTTATCAGATAAATGATAATAGAATACAATTATATATTCCAAAGAAAAATAGATATTCGAATGCAGGAGTAGATATAATACCAACATGGTCACCAGCAGTACAACAGGCAACACAAGGAGCAAAAACAATAATATTAAAACGACGTGACGAGTATGCAACAAATTTAAGTAATATTTTAGAGGAAATAAAAATTATGGAAATAAAAAACTTATTAATAATAGATTTGACTTGTAATACAATTATGTATGAAGGAGAAGAGAAAAATTTAGAGAATTGCAAACTAGAACGTATAAAACGTATAGCAGTAAGAGAATTACGTAACCAAATACTGAGAAAAATGGATGGAGTTTAAATATATATAATGATAACTAAATATATTTATCATTATTAAATGATAACAAAATATATTTATCAAAAAATGGAAAATTTGCCAGAAGAAGGATGGTTTCATCCTTGTTTTCTTTGTAATACAATAA
>Ga0075476_10001120_pt1 | contig 12429 bp, 9 predicted proteins | sample DEB08_DNA_5_FD_76339 | JGI IMG/M metagenome (GOLD analysis project Ga0075476, IMG submission 76339) | Aqueous microbial communities from the Delaware River and Bay under freshwater to marine salinity gradient to study organic matter... | ecosystem: Environmental > Aquatic > Marine > Coastal ...
TATCGAGGCCTGCGCCGACATGGTCCGGCCGATGCTTGCACTATACGCCGGTGGTATGGGCGCGAAGGGTGCGAACTTTCACTTCGACGTATTCGCACGAATGGGTTACGAAGACGTCGCTCTCAAGGTTCAAGACCTCTATTTGCAGGGCAAAAAGGAGGAAGCTGCAGCATCAATTCCTTTGAAAATGGTAGAAGACGTTGCGCTCGTGGGACCGGCAGAGAAGATCAAAGAAGAACTCGATCGCTGGAACGACACCGTCCTCACCACCCTGCTGCTGTCAGGACCGACATCGATGCTGAGACGTTACGTCGAGATCTTGTCGTAGCGCATCTCGACTTCAGTTGGTGCCATCTCTCGAAATGGCGGAGCAACGCCACCAAACCGCGCGCTTCGCTTGACATTCCAGTAGGTTTGCGCTGCCCCTCATGAGTACGTCATCTTCCACCATGCCGCGACCAGGTACTGCGCGCTCGGCGTTACAGCATCGTCACTTCAGGGTTCTTTTCATTGGTGCGTCGTTATCGAATGTTGGGACATGGATGCAGAATTTCATGCTTCCTGCTTACTTAGACCTTCGTACTGGATCAGCCACATTTGTGGGACTGTTGATCTTTGCGCAACTCGGTCCGATGCTGTTCGGCTCGGTTCCAGCGGGTGTCCTTGCCGATCGCGTGAATCGAACACACCTCATCCTCGGAATGCAAGCATCGATGATGGCGATGTCAGTCGTGATGGGCGGGCTTGCGAGGTGGCATGCACCGGTGTGGACAATCTTTGCCGCACAATTAGCGATCGGGATAGCGAATACCGTTCAAGCGCCAGCGTTTAATGCCAGCCTTCCAACATTGGTTCCGCGGGAAGACATTGGCGGTGCAGTGAGCTTGAACTCGGCGATGATCAATGGAAGCCGGATCGCGGGCCCATCTCTTGCCGCGTTCCTCGGATGGGTGGGTGTTGATCTTTGGCAATTGTTCATCATCAATGCCGCCACATACGCATTTGTCATGATTCCACTTGCAAAAAATCACCTTCCATCGGTGAAAGGATTCAACACTGCGAAGGGTTGGCGTGCACTTACCACGGGCATCGGCCTTGCAAGGCAACGTCGAGTGCTGCTGGTGCTCCTGCGCTCAATGTTTATTTTCTCAGTTGTCAGCCTTCCCTACATTGGCCTGTTTCCGTCAGTCGCCCGCCTCAATCTTGGACTCGCTGCCGACAGCGGCTCGTACAAGATTCTGTACATCGTGTGGGGCCTCGGAGCGTTCCTTGGTGCGCTCTCGGTGGGCACAGTGTTTTCTGGTGCTTCTCGACCAGTACTCATCAGATGGAGCTTCCAACTCTTCGCAGTGTTCCTCCTGCTCTTTGCCATCACCGGCAATTTCAATATCGCGCTGCCGGTGGCGTTCATGCTTGGCGCGGTGTATTTCCTGCTGGCCACAGCGATGATGACCGAGCTCCAACACAACCTCACGGACGGTGAGAGAGCATCGATCATGCCCCTTTGGTTCATGTCGTTTGGAGGGTCAATCCCGATCGGGAATCTTGTTGGAGGCCCGATCATGGATGCTGTAGGGGCACGGTGGGTTCTCGCTGTGGGCGCTATCGCCGCTTCACTCAACGGCGTCCTATCGGATCTCGGTCGCCTTAATGATGATGACTTCCTTGACGGCGAACCGACCTCAATTCCAGAAACAGGCCCAAGTCGTCTTCACTGAATCTTCAGTAAATCTTCAACAATTCGCTCTAGTCCTACAACCCGGCTGCCCTTCACAAGCACTCCAGCAGACCCAGAGACCAGCGCGTCTATGACACCTCTCGGCACCTGCTGCGTGCCGGGAACTCCATAGAGATCAGTGTCGATGGCAACGATTTCGATATCGAGATCACGAGCAGCATCCGCGATTGCACGATGCGCCTGTTCTGCTTGATCCACCTCTGCCATTTCACCAAGTACCGCAATTCGTTTCGACACCTGCAAGTCGGAGATGGTTCTCAATGCAGCCATGACCGAAGTTGGGTTTGCGTTATAACAGTCATCGATAATCACTGACCCAACCTCAAGTTGGTGAATCACCATTCGGTGGTCTTCAGCCGCAACGGCCTCGACACCGGCCACAACACTCTCTAATGCGACGTTGAGGGAACCACCAACTGCGATGGCTGCAAGCGCATTTTGCACCATGTGTAATCCGGGGATCTGAAGTGCCACCTCCCCATCTCCCCACGGCGATGAGAAGGCAAACCAATATCTACCAACTTCATCCATCTCTAAATGGGTGGAGGCAACATCCCCTGTCATGCCGTAGGTGAGTACCGAGCCAGCACAAATACTCGCCATTGCAAAGACGCGCTCGTCGTCCGCATTGAGAACTGCTAATCCGTCAGCATCAATCGCACGCACGAGCTCAGATTTAGCTCGAGCGACCCCATCAATGCCTCCCAGTCGAACGGTATGCGCCTCTCCAACTGCGGTCACCACACCAACTGTTGGCCTGGCAATTTCGCACAGACTCGAAATCTCGCCAAATCCGCGCATTCCCATCTCAACCACCACTACTTCTGATTCCGACATCGCATTCAACAACGTGAATGGAACACCCTGCTCATTATTGAAACTTTTCGGACTCGACGACACCACCTTCGACGACAGTGCTCCAGCTATGAGATTCTTTGTTGATGTCTTGCCCACACTTCCAGTAACACCAACGACGGCTGCGCTTGCGAGAAACGTCGACCGAACCTTCTTCGCAAGAAGGGAGAATGCGCGCATCGTGTCATTGACCCTGACGAGAGTTCCCGTAGTTCCGGCAATCTCATGCGAAACAAGTGCGCATGAAGCACCCCTAGAGAACGCATGATCTACGAAGTCGTGGCCATCTCGTTCAGCTTCAATAGCGACGAACAGCCGTCCGTACACATCACTTCTCGAATCAAATTGAACGCCGTCAACGGTGACGTCCTCACCGATTACTTGGCCGCCAACTATCTCTGCGATTTCTGATGCCCGTAACTGCACAACGTAGGACAGTACCGTGATGTCCGTGGTCAAACTTCGCACCAACGTCGTTGTCATCTTCGGAGGACAATCTCCTGAGCATGATGTGAGTTGCACCACCGCATGGCACGTCACGGCCGCGATCGATCGAACTGCATATGACGTTGGCCTGATTGGGATCACTCTTGACGGTCAATGGAATGTTGTATCCAATCCATTTGAAGACGAGTTAACCGATGCGGTTGGCGCTGGACACTTATCGCCGGAGGGATCCCCAACGAACCCATTTGAGTTCTTGGCCCAACTGAAGTCTGCCTCATCCGAACCAATTGTCGTTCTTCCGATGTTGCACGGCCCGCTCGGAGAAGACGGCACAATTCAAGGCCTTCTTGAGGTCATTGATGTGCCATATGTTGGATCCGGAGTTCTTGGATCCGCAGTAGCAATGGACAAGTCCGTTGCAAAGATAATGATCGCAGCTGCAGGTATTCCTGTGCCTCAGCACATCACGCTGAAGAGTCCGTCGTTGACGTCACTGGCCCAAATTGGTGACCGTGTTGCGAACGACATCGGGTTTCCCTGTTTTGTGAAACCAGCAAATATGGGTTCCTCGATCGGTGTCTCACGAGTAGACCGACCCGAGTCCCTCTCGGAGGCGATCACTGTGGCTTCAACATTTGATTCCACGATCCTCATTGAAGAAGCAATTAACGGCCGAGAAATCGAGGTTGCGGTTCTTGGAAATGACGATGCCATCGCCTTCCCACCAGGCGAAGTTCTTCCTGCCGATGCGTTTTACTCGTATTCAGATAAATACCTCGACGGAAACTCCACCGTCGAGATCCCGGCAAACATCCCACAACATGTTGCAGACGAGATTTGTCAACTAGCGATCAAGTCCTTTAATGCACTTGGATGCTCAGGACTTGCGCGATGCGACTTCTTTTACGAGGAAAACGGACGGGGCATCCTCTTCAACGAGATCAATACAATGCCCGGATTTACGCCTATTTCGATGTATCCAAAAATGGTCATGGCGAGTGGGCTGTCATACTCCTCACTCGTTGATCGGCTGATCGAATTAGCACTTGAGCGGCACTCTGCTCGGGTGCGAAATACACGACACTCGCCAACCTAAGCGTTATTCGTTGGCGTCAGCGCAGCACGAACAAACTCTCTCAGTTCGCGTCGAACTTGACGTAGACCTGCCGCGTTTGCTTTCCAGCCAAATGTCTCTAACACAATGGGCTCTGTTCCGGTTCCCGAAACGGTCGAGTACAAAATTCCCGCGAGCAACATCGGATCACAGGTTCGCAGCCGGCCGCTCGCCATCTCGGAGGTCAAATAATTAACGCAACGATCGACAACTACAGCGAGTCTCGATCGAAGATGGTTGATGTGGTGCTCCTCTAGTCGGATGACCTCTCGAATCAAGCCGAGAAGAGCCGGCCGTCGCACTACCGGGCGAAAGACAGCACACACCACAGCATCAACTCGTTCCAAAGGATCGTCGCCTCTGGAGCGGATTGCAGCTTCAACGACGATGAGTAACTCATCGGCGGCATGGTCAAGCACAGCATCAATGAGTCCACTGCGCGACTTGAACCAATACAGAACCGTTTGTTTTCGCACTCCCACTTCGTCAGCGATGTCATCGAGCGAAACCGCTCCGAAGCCTCTGGTGCCAAAGAGGTCAAGAGCGGTCTCGAGAATTCGCACGCGGGTCGATCTACTCACCACAGGGCAGTTGTAGCACGTTTGTCTACCAAATGGTAGAGACGTGATAAACATACAGATGTGATTGCACAGTCACTGTCTAAGCGGCGTATCGCGATAACTGGGTCAACCGGTTTCGTCGGTACTGCATTGGTGGAGCGACTTCTACGCGGGGTTCCTGATTGCGAGTTGATTCTTCTCGTTCGCAATGGCCGAAGGACCCCCGCTGCACGTCGAACCGTCCGAGAAATTCTCTCCAACGATGCATTTGACCGGCTACGAGAAACCCACGCGAGCGCCGATGAATCGTTTGAAGATATGTGCGCGCGCCGAATCACCACCATCGCAGGAGACGTCAGTGCCGACGGTCTTGGCCTCACAGCCGAAGACAGGAACATCTTTTCGACCGCCGACACGGTGATTCACTCAGCGGCTACCGTTTCATTCGACTCGCCGCTCGACCAGGCAGTTGAAATCAACCTTCTTGGGCCAGTGCGTATTGCAGAGCTTTGTAACGAGTTAGGCATCACCCCTCACATCGTCGCCGTGTCAACCTGTTACGTCGCAGGTAACCGTCGCGGTACGGCCCCAGAAGAGTTGGTCTCAGAAGGTCCATTTGCAATCGGTCTTGACTGGAGATCTGAGGTTGCCTCGGCCCGCCGATTGAAGGGGGACACCGAGGCGGCCTCGCGCCAGCCAGACCGCCTGATTGAATTTCGTAAACGAGCTCGCAGCGAGCTCGGAGCGGCCGGGGCTCCAGCACTCGCTGCAAAAACAGAACAATTACGTGAACGCTGGGTACGTGATCAGCTAGTGGCTGCCGGACGTGCTCGAGCCGCATCGATTGGTTGGCCCGATGCATACGCCTTTACAAAAGCAATGGGCGAGCAGGCCCTCACAGAGTCAAAGGGCAATGTTCCAATCTCGATCGTTCGGCCATCAATTATCGAGTCTGCGTGGGCAGAGCCTCGGCCTGGTTGGATCCGCGGATTTCGAATGGCAGAGCCAGTCATCATCAGTTATGCCCGCGGCTTACTTAAAGAGTTCCCGGGAGTTCCTGAAGGAACAATCGACGTCATCCCTGTCGACATTGTGGTTGCTTCAATCATTGCTGTCGCTGCCGCCGGACCTCAGAAGGCACCATTCATCACGCAAGTTGCATCCGGTGGCATCAATCCACTTCGTTACCGCACGTTGGTGGATCATGTCAGCAGCTGGTTTACCGAGAACCCTCTGTATGACAACGACGGACAGCCAATTCTCGTGCCCGAGTGGCGGTTCCCGGGCAGAGGAAAAGTTCAGAGCCAGTTGTCACGTGCGAAAACCGCAATCGAACGAGTGGAAAGCACGATGCAGATGCTTCCGCTCCGAGGACGTCAGGCCGAATTCGCGGCAACTCTAGAGTCCCGCCGTCTCGAGGTCGAACGAGCTCTTGAATATGTCGAGCTGTACGGTCTCTACACCGAATGTGAGGCGATCTACCAGGTCGACAATCTGATGTCACTGTGGAATGACTTGCCAGCCGCTGACCAAGAGGCATTCTGCTTCGATCCGCGAGTTGTCGACTGGGCGCATTACGTCCACAACATTCATTTACCATCGATTATCGAACATGCTCGCGTGAAGAGCACGCCCGGCAAGGTGAAAACAGTCGATCGCATGACGCGACTCCGCTCTCAAGTTCTTGATCCGAAACGTCAGGTTGCAGCCTTCGACCTCGAAAACACGTTGATTGCCTCAAACGTCGTCGAAAGCTACTCATGGCTAGCAACGCGCCGTTTAGATGGTCGTGAGCGATTGAAATATGTGACTCGAACCCTCGCCGAGGCGCCAGGACTCTTGCGGATGGATCGTCGCGACCGAACCGACTTCCTTCGGCACTTCTACCGGCGATATGCAGATGCGCCACTCGAACAAATCGAGACCGACGTCGAAGCCATGCTCACCGGGCTTATTCTCTCTAAGTGTTTTCCAGAGGGCATCCGTCGTGTTCGGGAACATCGGGCAGCTGGCCATCGCACCGTGCTCATTACTGGCGCCCTTTCGTTTAACGTGTCCGGCTTACGTCCACTTTTTGATGAGATTGTTGCTGCCGAGATGACGGTTCGTCCAGACGGCACCCTCTCGGGTGAAATGAACAGCGTCCCTCCAACAGGTGAAGCGCGTGCCCAAATTCTTGCCGAATACTGCGAGGCCGAGAATCTACGACTTGAAGAATGCGTCGCATATGCCGACTCTTCCTCTGATCTCCCGCTCTTTGAGGCGGTCGGTTTTCCGGTCGCCGTGAATCCCGAGACTCGCTTGGCGTCGATTGCGCGCAAGCGAGGTTGGCTTGTCGAGCACTGGTCAAAAGCCAAGGGCGGACCTCGCACACTTCTGCCAGTTGGACCGATACTGTCCGAACGCGAGCAACGAAGGCAGTTCCGGTGAAGGCGCTACAAGTACGACACAATGTGCGCCGCTTTGGCGCAGCCCGTTTACTCTCGGTGACGAGCCCAAGGACGTCAGCACGGATCGCTCCGGTTGACCTCAGAAACGTAGAAGACCCGGCTGAGCCAAGTGGCTCAGGGTGGGTCAAGGTTCGGAACCGACTGGCGGGGATTTGCGGTTCCGATCTCGCTCTCATCGATGGACACGCCTCCACCTATTTTGAGGACTTCGTTTCCTTTCCATTCATTCCCGGTCATGAAATTGTCGGCGAACTTGAGAATGGCGAAAGGGTCGTCATTGAGCCGGTTCTTGGCCACGCCGCAAGGGGTTCCGTGCCGCCATGGGATGGTGCGGCCCCGGCAGATGGCGACGACTACGCACACCTCGTTCGAGGTCACCTGAAGCCGGGAATTCAAACGGGTTTCTGTTGTTCCACCGGGGGTGGCTGGGCGCGATGGTTCTGGGCGCACGAGTCACAACTTCACACCGTCCCCGACGAGATGAGCGATGAGCGAGCAGTCCTCGTCGAACCGCTTGCCGGTTCTGTGCACGCGGCGCTGATAGCGGCGCAGCACACCAATCATCATCTCACCGACAGGGACTCCCCAATTTTCGCTGTCTTAGGTGCCGGCACAATGGGTCTTGGAGCTATTGCGGCAATTCGTGGTGCGGTTCCCAATGCTCGAATTATTGCAGGAGCCCGTTACCCGCATCAGATGCGGTTTGCAAAGGGCTTCGGCGCTGACGTCGTCGCCCCAGGAGATGAAGTATCACGGGCCGTTCGACGAATGTCTGGAGCGCATCGAATTGGGGCAAGTCTCTCCTCTGGAGCTCACGCCACAATTAATGCAGTTGGAGACAGCGCATCGCTTGCGCTGTCCATCAACATCACTCGACCTCGAGGAGCGACCGTTCTACTCGGAATGCCCGGAGAGAGCAAGCTCGACCTCACTCCGCTATGGCACCGTGAAGTCGCTCTGCTCGGCGCATACACCTACGGCACCGAACAGATTGAGGGCAACGACGTCAGGACGTTCGATCTTGCGATGGCCCTCGCAAACACAATCGAAGCGGAGCGTTTACTTTCCGCCACTTATCGCCTCGACCAGCATGTCGAGGCCCTCGCACATGCGGCGTCAGCGGGGCGTCGTGGTGCAGTGAAAATCGCGTTTGATGTGAGAGAGGACCAGTAATGCCACGTCCAGGATTTGTCTTAGATGTTGATCGCTCAACACCGCCAATGCTGTTTTGGCATGGTGAGAAGTTCAGTTTGGAACGCCTTCCTGCCGATCGAAGCCGAGTGATTTACCCTGCTGAATCATTCCCAGGTTTGACAGACCCACAGGCCGCCATTCGAGATGCACTTGAACACCCACTCGACATGGAACCGTTACGTGCCCTCCTTCATGCGGATATGAAACTCACGATTTGTTTCGATGATGCGAGTCTTTCGCTCCCGAAGATGCGCCGTCCTGACTCACGGCAACGAATTATCGAAGCAGTTCTCGACCTTGCGGCCGAGGCCGGAGTCGATGATGTTCACATCATCGCTGCTCTTGGACTTCACCGACGAATGCATGACTATGAGCTGCGCCATGTGCTTGGTGGCCGCATTTTTGATGCGTTTGCCCCAAACGGGACTCTCTATCAACATGATGCTGAGGATCCGGAGAACCTAACAGTTCTCGGTGAGACTGATCAGGGTGAGGTACTTGAAATCAACAAGCGCGTCGCAGATTCTGACCTTGTTGTTTACGCGAACGTCAATCAGGTCGCAATGGACGGCGGTTGGAAGTCACTCGTCACCGGCGTGGCTTCGTATCGGTGCTTGAGCTATCACCACAACCCTGAATCGCTGCAAAACACCCGCAGCCTGATGGATCGCCACCATTCAGCCCTTCATCACTCCATTTGGCGACTCGGAAAAGTCCTCCGTGACAATGGACCAAAGGTATTCCAGATCGAATCGACCATTAACACCGATGCATTTCCGTCGCCATTCGAATTCCTCTCCAAACGTGAGTGGGAATGGACCGCCCGTGATCGTATGACTTATCTCGCGACTGCAAAAACGCTCGACCGACTTCCTCGTCGTGCGGCCCGTAAAATATTCCATGGGATCGAAGCACCGTATGCAATGACAGGTGTCCACGCAGGTTTCACTGAAAGTGTGCATGAGCGCACGCTCGAAGACGTCTATCGCCAGCACATCGTAGAAGTTGAAGGCCAGACCGACATTCTCACTCTTGGTGTTCCCTTCATCAGTCCCTACAACCCTGAGTCGATCATGAATCCGATTCTCGTGATGTGCATGGGGTTGGGGTACATGTTCAACATGTACCGGAACAAACCGCTTGTTCGTGAAGGTGGTGTCATCATCATGACCCATCCGACGTATCGCGACTTCCATCCGGTGCATCACCCGAGTTACATCGACTTTTTCGATGAGGTGCTCTCAGATACCACCGACCCTGCAGTGATGTCTGAGAAATGGGAAAAGCGCTACGCCGAGGACGAGTGGTACCGCCACCTGTACCGAACCGGCAACGCATATCACGGAGTTCATCCGTTCTATGCCTGGTACTGGGGCGCGCACGGTCAGCAATGGGCGGGCAAGGTCATCATTGTTGGGGGCGATCCGACTGCGGTTCGTCGAATGGGATTCACTCCTGCTTCAACGATGGATGACGCCTTCGAACTCGCTTCCGATGTCGTTGGTCGCTCGCCATCCATCACCCATCTACATGTTCCATCAGTTCTTGTTGCCGATGTGAAGTGACCGAAATGGCAACAAAACGTCACCTCACTCGACGGGCCCAGCAACTTGCGTCACGAACCGAGCACGCCATTCGGCTTGTTGCTAAGCCTCTCGCAAAATATGGCTTTCCTTGGCGTTCTCCGACGGTACCAAGGGGTATAACTGTTCCCGAGAAGCCAGACACTCTAGGAAGCAATTTCGAGACTGATTGGGCTCGACGTCCGCTTGCGTCGGTCACTCGTTCTGCGTTTACCGCTGGCCCGATGAAGCTGATGACAACTGTGCTTGCTCGACCAGAGATACTCGGGCTTGATCGCCTGGCAGATCTTGCTCGGCTTGATGATCCACCGCCGCTCATTTTCGCCCCTGACCATCACAGCCATCTCGACACATCCGTCATGATTCAAGCCATTCCACCAGCGTGGCGACGGGACCTTGTCGTTGCTGCGGCGGCCGATTATTTCTTCGACAAGCGCTGGAAGGCAACCTTCTCGGCGCTTGCGCTCAATGCGATTCCGATCGACCGTGAGGCGACAGGACGGCAATCTGCTGATCTATTTCGCGACCTGATTGACGAGGGCAGAAGTTTGCTCATCTATCCGGAAGGTGGTCGCTCACCCGACGGATGGGCTCAACCATTCAAGGGAGGAGCTGCGTACCTCTCTGCCAAGACTGGCGTCGCGGTGGTGCCTGTCCATATTGAGGGAACGGGAGCAATCTTCGGAAAAGGGATGAAGAAGCCTCGTCCTGGCCGAACCAGGGTCATCTTTGGCGAGCCGCTGTTGTCATTACCTGATGAAAATACCCGTCGCTACAACGCACGCATTGAAGCTGCAGTTGGCCGCCTTACTGAGGAATCAGTAAGCGATTATTGGACTGCTGCACGGAAGGCCTCTGCAGGAACAGCGAACCGACTCGAAGGCCCGTCAACATCAAGTTGGCGACGCAAATGGCTCCTCACAGAGCGGCGCCACCGAGAAATCTCCGGTCGAAATAGTCGACCGGAACGCTCGTGGCCAAACCTCGGACCCCGGCAGAATTAGCGATTGTTGCGGTCAGCAGTCGCCGACTGGAATTGCGATTGTTCCGCCAAGCAAGAAACTGAGGTATGTCGCGTTCGTCGCATTTGCGCGTGCCAGAGCCTCGATAGAAATCGAATATTGTTCCGCGACCACAGTTGGATTATCCCCAGACACAATGACGTGCTCAAGGACAGAACATCCCGTCGATGAACCATCAGTGGAATTCTGGCTATTCAGTAAAAGTCCGGCGCCAGGCATGATCGCGCCAGCAGGAATGACGACAGTTCCGCCAATTGGGAATGCCGAGTAGTCAGGATTTGAACGGTTGGCATCATTCAACTGGGCGAGCGAAATGCTGTAGAGATCTGCGAGGTAGGACGGATTGTCGTTTGCGACGATCGTGTGCTGGTAGGGCTCACCGATCTGGCCGGGAAGGGTTGTCGTCGTCGTTGGGGCGATTGTTGTCGTCGTCGTGACAAGCTCTTTCACTACATATGACGTGGGTTCAATGGGCGAAACTGTCGGTGCGCTCGAAGCCGCTCCCCCAGCACAACCTGCCGAAAGAATTGCAACAATCAGTGCACCTGTGAAACCGACAACTACTCGGGGAGACATCCTCCCATCGTACGTCCTTGACCAGTTCGAGAAGCGGCACTTGATACGGCGACTGCTGACCGAGTCAGCGTCATTCACATCAGCGGGCGGTCCCCTGGCTTAACAGGTGTCGGCAACCGCGACTGGTTCATGAGGTACGCGTCAACACCAGCAGCAGCCGAGCGACCCTCCGCGATGGCCCACACGATGAGACTCTGGCCTCTACCCATATCACCAGCAACAAAGACACCAGGAATCGACGTCATGAAATTGTCGTCGCGGGCAACATTGCCTCTCTGATCTAACTCCACGCCAAGCGTGTCAAGCCATGATCCTTTCTCCGGGCCAACAAAACCCATCGCAAGGAACACGTAATCTGCAGGCAACTCGCTCTCGGTACCTTCGATCTTTTTGAATGCACCATCAACCAACTCAACTTCATGGATCGCTAGGGCCTTAACGTTCCCGTTTCCGTCATCGATGAAACGTTCAGTGTTGACGCTGTAGATGCGCTCTCCGCCCTCTTCGTGCGCAGATGACACTCTGTAGATCATTGCGTACTGCGGCCACGGATTTCCACCGGCTCGCTCCTCTGGGGGCTGCGGCATAATTTCGAGTTGCGTCACCGATGCAGCGCCTTGACGTAGGGCGGTTCCCAGGCAATCTGCACCTGTATCGCCGCCTCCAATAATGACCACATGACCACCGTTGACATCAATGGGTGATGAGTCGGTGTCTCCGAGCTGCACTCGATTCGCAAGCGGCAGATACTCCATCGCTTGGTAAATGTTTCCAAGCTCACGACCAGGGACAGGGAGGTCGCGCCAGGCAGTTGCTCCACACGCAAGGACCACAGCGTCGTGAGACGCCCGCAGAACGTCGATATCGACGTTGTCGCCGACAATCGCTCC
>Ga0075476_10001128_pt1 | contig 12396 bp, 12 predicted proteins | sample DEB08_DNA_5_FD_76339 | JGI IMG/M metagenome (GOLD analysis project Ga0075476, IMG submission 76339) | Aqueous microbial communities from the Delaware River and Bay under freshwater to marine salinity gradient to study organic matter... | ecosystem: Environmental > Aquatic > Marine > Coastal ...
AACTGAAAACATGAAGGTAATCCGTATTTTTGTACTCCTGTTGGCTGCTGCCGTTCTTTTATCTGCTTGCAACGGTGAAAAAATTAAGCAGTTGGAGAAAGATAAGAAAAATCTACAGACTGCGAAGCAGCAATTAGAGCTGCGAGTGCGCAGCCAAGGCGAAGACATTAAAAAGAAAGACTCAGCCATACTAAGGCTGAAGTCTCGGGTTGTAGACTCAACAGCCCTTATTCGGGCGTACATTGAAGCTGAGAAAGATTCCATGGAAAAGCGCAGAGCTGTGAGCGTCCGGGCCGGATTAGACAAGCTGGACTTCAGCAAGATCCCATTTGCTGACAGCGCAAGTGATGTTTGTATCCACTGTGTAACAGAATACTTGATCGTGGAAACAAATCAGGATAACTATAGTCCCATTTGGGACGCCCATGATACAATAATTGAGAAAGCACTTCCGTTGTTTGGAAGCTCTGTGCACATGTTGGTTGAGAGCGCATTGGCGACCCCTAAATTCATGAAGTTCATATATGGAAGCAAAGGAGAGGTCTTCAAAGATGTAATTGAGAACCTGAGTCCGGATCAAAAAGCTGGATTAGTGCTGCAAGCACAATTCAACTTGGAGATCTTGACTATGCAGTACGACTCTTCGCTGGTTGCCGATTGTGACGCGTATTTGAAGAAATACGCTAGAACTAACAACTGGGCATATGATTCACCCGAGTACACAGCTTTGAAAAAGCATCCCGATGTGGATGTTCATCGTTACCTGAAGAAGTGGCGCTTGATGCATAAGACTGGCGGTCAACAAGAAATTGTTGACTTTTATGTCAACAAGCTACTCCCGCTTATCATTAGCAGTGCAGGAGTTTAAACACTGTCGCCTTCGGGCGACTTTTTTTTGCCTTCTATGTTTCACGTGAAACATAGAAGGTATAAGGGTTAGAAGTCAAACACCAAATATGTATTGACCTTACCATTTTTAGATGGTATAATTATATAAACAAACAAAAAAGAAAATTATGACGACACCAAGAACAAATTGGACAACATGGGCCTTGCGCGGAATTGCTATCGCGGGGGCAGTTTTGATTCTGCTCTGGGTCTGGAGTACTCGTGCTCATGTCTCTCCAGAAAAGCATGACAGCGCTCTAAAAAACCAAAGAGCAAGATTGGAATCTCAAGCGGACTCCATCAATATTTTAGCTCAAGAATGGGCAAGCTTAGCAAAAGAAAGGTCACAAAAACTAACTACTGCAGAGAGCGCAAACGATAGCTTGAGTGAACAGTTGCAAAGTTTACAAAAGCTAAACGTTACCATGACCTTTGCTTACAATGACAGTCTTGATAAGGTATACAATCATGAGCGAGGTTTTATCAACTTCGACACAACTAATCAGGTTTCTTCGGTGTATTCCCAGACACCGAAATACTGGAAATTAGTGGATTCAGTACTCTTAGACCAAGAAGGGTTGCTGAAAATGTTTTTTTGTCCTGAATGTAGAGAAATGCAAATGATCTTTCCAGGATTAACTAACCCTGTAAGAAAGGGTTTAGGTGGCATCTTTCAGAGTGGTAACAGGCTTGCATTGTTCTATAACGGAAGCAGAGAGGCTCTGCGGGTTATTAACGAGCGATTGGACACCCTGTCTAGAAACAATGCAAGGCGGCAAATTCTCATACTGCAACGCTTTTTAGATCTTGCAATTGAGCAAGACTCAGTAGGGGTTGCAGTTGAAGCCTATATTTCTTCTAACGCTGTGCCGTTGAGGAAATATGGACAGCTTACATTTGACATGAACCCCTTGGTTGGGGTGAGTATGGATGATGTCTATGCATATCTTTTGCTCAGACCTCTAAGGTTTAAGCTTAAAGATAGCCCAACTCTTGCAAAAGTGTATAAACAAATACTTAAGCAGATGAGGGCTGGGTTAAGCTAGGCAGAAAAAATAAAGCCGCGAGCAATCGCGGCTTTTTATTTTACCCGATATTTTTTACGCAATTGCTGTACTTCTGCTTGATCAACAGCATCTTTGGTGTCTTTCCCTTGTTTTCCAAGGGCTTCTAGCTCTTTATCAGGTAAATTATCTAACTCTAGGGTGCGTTTCACAAGAAACTCTTTTGTATTTAAAGTGGGATCTTCAATAACTTCTTCTAAAAGAGCGTGAAGAATCCAGCCCATTCGCTTACCAGGTTTCATGTGTAACTCGGAAATCATCATGTCGCCATTTAATTTAAGCATTTTAACGCTAATGGGGTCGCGTAAGGCTTCTTCAATCATTGATTCGTATTTGCGTAGGCGATAGGGGTCTTCTTTGGGGCGGCCCATACCAATACGGTCACAGTATCGTAGGTGAATAAGGTCCCAAATTCTTTCCTTACCTACATTCGTGATGATTCTTCGTACGGCAGATAGAGTTATTTGGTCGGGATCAGAGAAGAACATGTGGTAACGGACAAGTAAAAAGACATCCTCACTTGTCTTTTTAGGATAGCGAAGTCTTTTACAAATGTTTTTTACCATACGGCCACCGACTACTTCATGTCCGTAAAACGTATAATCTCGTGTCTTTTTATCAAAACGCCTTGTGGCTGGCTTACCAATATCGTGGAATAGGGCAGAGAGTCGCACGTGTAACGGATAATCCTTGTCAGCTGCATGTTGCAAGGAGTTTATAAGGTGGGTGTATACATCAAAAACATGACTTTTGTTCTGTTCCACATGAAACCCATCAAGGAGTTCAGGAAGAAAGTGTTGTAATAGATTAGTTTCCCTTAAAAGCTCAATTCCGTCTTTGGGGTTAGGGGACATAATAATCTTGTTAAATTCATCACGGATCCTTTCACGTGACACCTTTTGTAGGGTGTCAGCGTTGTTTTTCAGTGCTGTATAGGTTTCTTGTTCCACATGAAACCCAAGCTGAACAGCAAAACGTACCGCACGGAGGAGTCGCAAGGCATCTTCACCGAAGCGTTCGTTAGCGCCACCAACTGTCCTTATTGTCCGTAATTCAATGTCTTTTTGTCCTTTATAAAGGTCAACCAGTCTATCGGACATGGGGTCATAAGCCATGGCGTTAATAGTGAAGTCTCTGCGCTTGAGATCTTCTTCGATCGTTTTAGAGAATGAAACAGAATCAGGGCGTCTACCGTCTGAGTAGTCACTCTCTGAGCGATATGTTGTGACCTCTATGGTTCTAACTGGTGAATCAAGCTCCTCTTCTTCGAAGATAACTGCTACAGTTCCAAATGAATTTTCATACACAGCTTTAGGGAAGAGGGGAATAATCTCTTCAGGAATAGCGTTTGTGGTGATATCCCAGTCCTTCGGCTCTCGGTTTAGTAGTATGTCACGTACGCATCCACCCACGATAAAAGCCTCAAAACCAGCGTTTTGTAGCACGTGTAACACAGCTATGACATTCTTTGGTATATGGTTTAACATTAACCAGCTCTTGGTTTTTAGCTCTGGTAAATAGGGTGGACAGGGAAACCTGCAGGCGCAAAGGCGGTCTGAGTTTCGTTATTGTGGTGCTCCCGCCAGGATTCGAACCCAGAACAGCGGTTCCGAAGACCGATGTGATATCCATTTCACCACGGGAGCGTGCCTCAAGTATACTGAAAAAACCTATTTCGGCAACTTGATCAAGGTCTCAAGCTGGTCTATAATTGCCACATAATGCGAGTATAGTTTAGTGGTAGAACACATCCTTGCCAAGGATGAGACGGGAGTTCGATTCTCCCTACTCGCACAGAATATATTGAGTATCGATTTTGATACTAACTAGAATTTCATAACTTCTGCAGGTACGCTGGGTGTTGACATGGTTTTTAAAAAGACGTCAAGTAAAACAGACAAAAATAGCGATAAACGACGTCTTTTTCCACGATATCCACTGGTTTATACACATTTTTTTGCAAAACTGTGGATAAGTATGGGGAATAGTTGGATAAAAGGACAGGTTGTCTTTTTGCAAAAGACGTCATTTTAAGACATGTTTTGGTTAGGTTGTATTTACTTTATAAACTTGGTACTATCTCTACGCAGATATACTGCGGGACGTGGTGTAACGGCTAACATGCTCCGTTTGGGACGGAGTGATTCCGGGTTCGAATCCCGGCGTCCCGACAAAACATATGGTTGGGGATAGGGCTGGTGAAAAGCTTTATTTCAACTATACTAATCTCATATGGTAAAAAATCTTATTGCAATTGGAATTATTGTGGTTGTTATTGCTGGTATTGGTTTAGCTGTAACACAGCAGCGTGGAAATGATGTTCAGGGGGACGTGATTGAAGGGGAGGTGTTTAGTGTTACCTCTAACGGTACCGTGGTGACTGATGATACGGTCACAACAACAGAGGGGCAAGATGTTGTGGATGTAGAAAAAACATCAACTATTACCAAAATTGTGAAAACAGAAATTGATGATAGAGAGCAGGATGACACTGTGACCATTTATAATGGCTTTTCTCAAGCAACTGTGGACTTGTATTATCCAAGTCTCGGAGGTCCGTGTGATGCTGTTACTGCTGAGGTTCCTACAATTGGATTACCGGTGCGTGCAGAAACGCAGGAGGGTCTATACAGGGAAGTGTTTAACATGCTTGTTCGTGATCCAAGTCAGAATTTTATGGATGAACGGTATCGAGAGTCTTATGTAACAGGGTACGAGCTTCAGGATCTGTCTTATGACTACGAGACAGGTGTGTTAACACTGGTTGTCCCAGGTCTTTCTGTTGGTGGGCGCTGTGAAAGCGTTGCCGCTATTAATCAGGTCAAGCAGACCATGCTTGACCTTCCTGGTGTAAATAGTGTTTCTATTCCAGGGTCAAGTTGGCCAAATGATGAAATGTTACCTCCTGGAGCGCCTGCTGCAAATTAAAATCAGTTAGTATCTATACATCATGATTACCATATTCCACCGTGCCAAAAGGAATAAAGATCTAGAATTCCGTAAGGTTGAAGAAATTAAGGCTGGAGTTTGGGTGCATGTTGAAAATCCAACAGCTGATGAATTACAGCGTTTAGTTGATGAGGCTGGGCTTGATGAGGGTATGTTGGCCGATGCTACTGACCCACATGAGGTGCCGCGTGTCGAGAAAGAGGGAAGAGTGGTGTATATGTATACCCGTGTTCCGGTTCGAGAACGAGGAAGCGTAACCACCTCAGCTATTACGGTAATCGTGACGTCTGGATTAATTGTCACAATTAGCCAGAAGAAATTAGACCTCTGGCGTCCATTTTTTGACACCTCTATTGATTTTCTCACTACGCAAAGAACAACATTATTCTTTTTAATATTCCGAGAAATTAGCAAAGACTACCAGAGGTTCTTAAATGAGATCAGAAGGGGAATCCAGCGCACCTCAGTAAATCTAGAGGATATTTCAAACAAAGATATTGTTGGGTTCGTTACCTTTGAGCGTACACTGAACGAATTCGTAAGTGCCCTTGTTCCAACGACCACTGCTTTAAATACTATTTTGGGAGGAAAGATGTTTAAGCTGTATGAAGATGATAGTGAGCTCATCGAAGACCTAACTCTTTCTAATGGGCAGTTGATCGAGGCTTGTTCTAACAACCTTAAAACAATTGTTAATATTCGAAATGCCTATTCAACGATTGTGACCAATAACTTGAACCACACGATTAAGTTGCTTACCGGCCTTACGATTGTATTAACGGTGCCAACAATGATCGCAAGTTTTTTTGGTATGAATGTTGCTTTGCCCTTCGCTAGCACCAATACAAGTGCTTTTTGGCTTATTTTGGGCGTCTCTGCACTTCTAGCTATTGCTTTTCTTGTCTTTTTCGTGAAAGATAAGCGTTAGAGCTTTATTTAAAAAACGTAAAAAAATGGAAGATTTTACCAAGTTTATTAATGGGCCCTATGGTTCGTCCTGTATGCCTTACGCTTCTGGCGAAAAATATACCCAATTGCTGGAGGAGATTTCTGACTATCTCGGTGTTGATTCTGGCGAAGTTGAGTTCGAGCGATGCCAGAGGACATGGTATGCCTGTGTCGGGGGCGAACGAAAACTTAAATTGGTCAACCAATCCTCAAACTTGGTTGGCTACAAAGAGATTGTGGCTTTGCCATATTCCTATATGCAGTCATAACTGCCCAAGCGCCTTCGGGCGCTTTTATATTTGTGCGGGTGGGGAGAATCGAACTCCCGTCTTCTGCTTGGAAGGCAGACATTCTACCACTAAACTACACCCGCAAAAGGTGTTTGCATCATAGCAGGGAAGTGACTATTTTTCAATAGTTTGACCATCATAAAATGCCGCGTAGGAGCGGCATTTTATGTGGAATGATGTAGTGAAGGTTATTTTACGGCGTCCTTCAATGCCTTACCAGGTTTGAACTTTGGTACGTTCATGGCTGGAACTTGAACTGCTTCACCAGTGCGCGGGTTACGCGCGGTGCGGGCTGCTCGTTGGTTCACAGTGAACTTACCAAACCCAGCGATATCTACGGTTTCCCCCTTTGATAGGGTGTCTGCGATTGCGTCCCAGAACATCTGGACTACACGTTCAGCTTGCGCCTTCGTGATGTCTAGTTCGTCCTGAAGCATTGCAGCGAGATCTGCTTTCTTCATGGGCGTTTTGGCCGACGAGACACAAGTGTGTCGTGCCGGTAAAGCTAGACTCATAATGGTTCGACGAAACTTTTTTATGAAACCCATAAAAAAGAATGTCTAAAAGTATTATATAGCAACGTGATTCGTCTACCAAGCGAATTATCGTGCAAACTCAATAACTCGAGTCTCTCGAATCACGGTTACTTTAATTTCTCCCGGGTATTTCAGCTCTGATTCGATGCGATTTGCAATCTCTCGAGCTAGTTCTTTTGAGGCTAAATCGGTGAGTGAGTCAGGCCGTACAAAGACTCGAACCTCTCTACCGGCTTGCAGGGCATAGCTTTTGTCCACCCCATCAAAGCCATTAGCTACGTTTTCAAGTTCCTGGAGGCGCTTCAGATAGTTCTCTACTGTGTCACGTCTTGCACCCGGCCGTCCTCCAGAAATATGGTCAGCAGCTTGTACAATAACGGCTTCCACACTCGCATGGGGATAGTCATCATGATGGGATTTCATGGCGTCGATAATGCGATTGTCAGCGCCAAACTTTTCTAAGATACGCATACCAATTTTAACGTGCCCACCAGGCATCTCGTGATCAAGCGCTTTTCCGATGTCGTGAACTAGTGCACCAGCTTTGGCAACGGCAACGTTGGCGCCAATTTCTTCAGCCATGAGGCCGGCAATGTGTGCCATCTCAACAGAGTGTTGGAGTACGTTTTGGCCGTAACTGGTTCTGAAATAGAGGCGTCCTAGGATGGCAACAATCCTTGGATCAAGATCAATAATCCCAAGTTCGTATACAGCTTCCTCTCCTTTCTTTTTAATAATCTTATTAATTTCATGACGAGCCTGCTCCACAAACTCTTCAATTTTTGCTGGCTGGATTCTGCCATCTAAGAGTAGGTTTTCAAGTGCCACACGAGCAACTTGGCGTCTGATGGGGTCGAATGAAGACACTACAATTGCTCCTGGTGTGTCATCGACAATAAGTTCAACTCCAGCTGCTCGTTCAAAGGCACGAATATTGCGTCCTTCCTTTCCAATAATCTTCCCCTTGATCTCGTCAGAGGGTATTGAGACAGTTGTGGTGGTGAGGTCTTGTGCAGTTGAGGCGGAATATCGTTGTATTGCCGCAGCTACAACGTCACGAGCTTTTTCTTCGAGAACCTCTTTGTTTCCTTGTTCAAATTTTTGGATCTGAGCGAGTAAGTCGGTCTCGTGCTGGGTCTTAATTTGCTCCAAGAGCGCATTTTTCGCCTCTTCTTCGGTTAATTTACTCACCACGCTAAGTTCTTCAGCAATTTTGCTTTCTTTTTGTTTTAAGGTTTCTTTGACTTCTTCTAGGGCAATGCGAAATTGCCTGTTCTCTTCTTCTTTTTTTGAAACCTCTGCTAGTTTTGTTTCTAAGTTTTCTTCTTTCTTTTGTAGCCTATCTTCAGTTTGTTGGATACTTTTTCGTAGCTCTCGCTCTTCTTGTTTGGCTTCCTTAACAAGATTTTCAGCTTTTTGTTCAGCGGCTTTAACAATCTTAGAAGCTTCTTTCTCAGCTTCTTGAACAGCCGAAGCAGCTTTTTGTTCCATTGATTTGCGCTTGGAGAGCGCCATGGCCATGCGAAATACATAACCAGCTGCCCCTCCAATGATAATAAGGAGCAGTACGAGCATAAATTGTTCAGTCATAGGCGGCTAAGGTTTCAGAATTGCCCGCCCAATAATACCAGGTGTAGAAACCAGTTATAAGGAAATATATAAAAGGGAGATAGGTCTCAAGGCAAATGGCATGACGTGGCGGTGTTCCGATAATAACGACTATCTGGTAAAGGGAAATCGTGCAGTAAAAAGTCTAGTGTACAGGACACTTTACATTGTAGCAGATAGTTTTTTAGAAATTCAATGATTAAGATCGTTGACCTGACATGATCTCGTCGATGATGCCGTATGCTTTTGCATCTTCAGCACTCATCCAGAAGTCTCGATCAATATCTTCACGCACCTTTTCAGCTTTCTGGCCAGTGTTGGCTGCCATCATGTTAACTAATCGATCTTTAGTCTTGAGCATCCACTGAACGGTGATTTCCATATCTGATGCTTGCCCTTGTGCACCTCCAAGTGGTTGGTGAATCATTACTTCAGCGTTTGGTAGTGCATAGCGCTTACCTTTTGCACCTGCAGATAGTGTCCATGCACCACCTGATGCAGCCATTCCAACCACAACGGTAGCCACATCTGGTTTGATATGGTTCATGGTGTCAATCATGGCGAGGGTAGAGGTTACAGAGCCTCCAGGGCTATTAATGTATAGGAAGATATCTTTCTTAGGATCTTGTGATTCCAAGAAAAGGAGCTGTGCAATGATTGCATTAGCCACCTGATCATTAATACCGCTTCCTAAGAAGATAATCCGATCTTTTAGCAGGCGAGAGTAGATGTCATAAGCACGTTCACCATATTGAGTTTTTTCAATTACTGTTGGAATCAACATAGGCATTTCGAGTTACTTATTATTTTTATTGTATACCATCAAGAAATGAGAAGACGTCTTGATTGAGCATGATTTCGGCAACATATGCACGAATGCTTTCTTCGGAGGCGTTCTTGTTATCTTTGTACATTTCTAGAAGGGCTTGTACTTCCTGCTCCATCTTTTCAGCGTCTGGAGTGATCTCTTCTGCGCGGGCAATAGATTCAATCACGAGACGAGTTTTTGCACGCTTGCTGGCGGTTTCTCTTAAGTCTTCTCGTACCTCTTTCTCGGTTTTTTTGATGGTTTCTAAGTAGTCTTCAAAGGTGAGGCCACTCATGGAGATGTCGTGCTGCATTTGAGCCATTGCTCGATCGATTTCATACTGCACCAGTAGCTCTGGAATATCGAAGGTTGTTCCATCAAGTACGTTATCAATAATCTCCATTCGACGCTCTTCGTCATTACGTTTTTCTTTTTCAGCAAGCAGATTATCTCGAAGCTTCTGAGTAAAGTCCTCTACGCTTTCAAACTCACCTAGTGCTTGTACGTATTCAAGAGTTAACTCTGGGAGGTCTTCATCGGCTACGTCCTCTAATTTGGTTGGTGTAAATTGTTCACCAGCTTCCTTTGCTTTTTTGGCTTTTTCTTCATCCATTTGTGCCTGGGCGCGGAATTTTCGCAACTGGGTAACCGCTTCTTCAACTTCTTGGTCAGAAACTTCAGCCAAACGTTCCTGCTTATTAGCCTTTTTGGCAATCTTTTTATAGTCAGCAAGGTCGATGGTTGGCATAACCGCTGTGGTGATGGTGAAACCAAGAGGGTTCCCTAGGGCAAGCTTGGTTATGTTGATTGCTGGTCGACCAATTGCTTCAATGTTGTTTTCTGTAACAATAATTGGGTACCATTTTGCAAGAGCGCGTTGCGCCATCTCTTCAAGAATTGCTAATTCTCCAACCTGCTTCTCGACAACGCTGTCGGGGATATTTCCAGGCCTGAAACCATCAATTTTAATGTTCTTTCCAATAGTTTTAAGTGCTTCTGAGCGCTCTTCTTCGAGAAGGTGACTGTCTAGTTCTCCTTCGATAAGAACAGTGCTTCCGTCTTGCTTGGTAATAGTGATTTTAGGTGATTTTTGTTCTGTCATAACGGATGCAGTGTAGCAGGTTGAGTATTCCAGTCAATCAAAAACCCCTCAAGTTGAGGGGTTTTTGATGAACGTAGGTTGGAAGGAGTGTTTAGATATTGATGTCTTGAAGAATCTGATCAATTTCAGCGAATTCTTCCTCGAAGTCATCAATATTTAGCTGTTCAAGCTCTGCATTTACATCATTGAGCTCAGATGTAATATCCGCTCCAGAGTTGAGGTCTCGGTTGGATGTCTGCTGTTGACCAAATGCACCTCCTTGCTGGGTTCCATTTACACCAGTATTTTCTTGCACTTGTCCGTCTACAACAGGTCCGGTTGAGCCAGATCTGTTAGACATCATGAAGAAGATCACTCCGGCTACGATAACGAGCACGATCACTACTACGAGAATAATGATTGCTGAGTTTGATTTCTTGACTGGGGCGTCAGTAAATAGGGGAGCGTTCTGCATGTTGCTCATCTGAGGCATGTCTGGAGTAGGTTGTTGCGGTTGTGCAGGTTGCTGCGCTGGCTGTTGTGGTGCCTGCTGACCTCCTTGATTTGGTTGTTGTGGGTTTTGAATATCCATACGAATGAATTAGAAATTAATAATGTTTATTGAGCTCCCTGACGACTTCGTGGGTCGTAAGGTGCATTACCATTTCGTGGATCATAGCTGTCTCGGGTCTTTTCTACGAACTCAAGCGCTTCAAGCACATCGTGAATGAAAGCTCGGGTAGCTTGTCGTACGTTGATAAGAGATCCTTCGAATACTTCGATTTCATCTCGTAGGAAATCAACCTGGTACTGTACACCAATCTCAAAGGTTTGAGGGTCAGTAAATTCACATTCTTGTTCAGTTCCCATAGTGCTGTTGCCTCGTCCACAATCAACCCATTCAGGGTCAGTGGCTGGAAGGCGTCCTCCTGGTGCAACTGCCCAGTCACGCAAGTAGCGGTAGCGACTTTCAAATCCAAACAGAGTGTTGAGTACGATACTATCTCCAATACTTCCTACTCCGTACTTTGTATAACCATCACCAAACGTATTTGATGGGGCATCTGAGTTAGGTCCTCCGATTACCTCAAGTTGAGTTCTGAAGTCATTTGCAGCAGATCGAGGCTGTGGGGCTAGGGGCTGAATACCATTCACGTCAACTTCAACGTTGTTTGCTGGCAGATCATAAACCACACAAGTTCCTGCTGTCACGCTTCCGTCAGCTTTAGGCTGGTCTTGGTCAAAACAGTTTACGAAGTTGTCAAATTTAGCTTCAATGTTATATGCAACCAAGCCAGTAACTCCAGCAGGCAGGTTTGCTGCTGCCTGAGACATTGGAATTCCAATGTCGTTCAATACAGTCATTACGTTGTTGAAACGTGTGTGAATGTTTTTGAAGATTGAATAAATTGGAAATAGGGTTGCCTGCATGTCTTGAGAACTCGCATCAACCTGAGCTAGAATTCGTTGAGCATATTGTGATTCAAATTCGTCATCAATACGTTGCAAACGCTCTGCATCACGTACTGCCACCTCAGCACTTCGTGCCGCATTTCGATTAATAATCTCTGTCGCTCTTGTATTTTGTTGAGCATGCACTGACACGGTTGGTAGAAGACCTACGGCTACCATGAGTGCCATTGCCATATGTTTTTTATTCATAAATTAATACCTACGTTACTAAGCTAATAGTAGATAGAGTAAGTATACCACTTGAAATACGGTGCGCGAAAGAATGTTTTGCGCAATGTGGAACTATCGAGTGAGTTCGTGGTATTTAATTGCCTGCAGTACGTCGTGCTGAACGGCACGATATGCTTGCCGGACACGCTCAACTGAGTCTCTCATGCCTAGAACGTGACGCCTAAACGCACCAACTTGGATATCTACTGCTAGGTTAAAAGGTTCCTGTTCAACAAATGAACACTGTAGAGGGGTACAGTAATCACCTGGTGGATACGGTGGAAATGGTCCAACTGGTGGGCTTGGAAGTGCATTTACGGTGCCAGGAAGATCTTCGTATTCTGGGAACGGAAGGGTATTGAGTGTTCCACTATTTGAGCCAAAAATAGCATCAAAGAGTTTATCGATAAGGCCAATGAGAGCATTTTGACCCAATAAGAAAAGATCACACGGGGTGTTTAGGGTGTCATCAAGGGGGAGTTGTTGTACTTCTGCAAGGGTGAGTGTTGAGTTGGGATTATTTCGGTAGTAGTAGTTGGGG
>Ga0075476_10001138_pt1 | contig 12353 bp, 13 predicted proteins | sample DEB08_DNA_5_FD_76339 | JGI IMG/M metagenome (GOLD analysis project Ga0075476, IMG submission 76339) | Aqueous microbial communities from the Delaware River and Bay under freshwater to marine salinity gradient to study organic matter... | ecosystem: Environmental > Aquatic > Marine > Coastal ...
TTCTTTCATTATCACATCTTCGGGAAGAGAAAGATACCCAGTTACTTTTGGAAAAAGGTAAATAATTAAAGCAATTAGACCTAAAAAGAGGATTATTGTAGGCCAAGTCCATGATCCTGTTTGTCCTTGTCCTTGTGCTTGTATTTTTGGAATAGGCGTTGAGGGCAATGTAACTGTTTCATTCATAATATCGGATAATGTAGATGACATAGTAGTATATATACATTATCCATTTATTTTATCTTTTTTCGTGATTTACCATTCTTTGATTTATTTGATTTATTTGATTTTTTCAATTTATTTTTTCGTGTTTTTTTATGTGTTTTTTTTCTACTGCCTCCAGAAGGATTTTTTAATGTGATTAGTGCCCTAGCTGCAGAATCGACAATATCAACGGTTTGCACGTTCGATGATGCAGATTTCGTATCTAATCCAGTTAAAATCTCTTGGTCGGCGCGGTTATTAATAACATCTATGTTATTTTCCAAATTTGTTCCTTCACCACCTTGAGTTTTCAAAATCTCAACAATAGCAGCATCATCGTTATCAGGATTTAATATTATTTGATATTTTCTCTTATCATCATCAGTGTATTGTTTTGTTTTCAAATATTCCAATATTTGCGTTATAGTATCCGAATTAACAAATCCCTGATTCACAACATTTCTTTTAATTGCAGTATTAATCCGTCCAATAAACTGAGTATATCTCGGTGATTCTCTCTCTACCCCCTTTTTTTTGATAAACTCATCTAGTAAATATTGAGTCAACTTTATATTTTCAGGATTATTCAAATTTTCATTGGCAACTAAAATATAGAGAGAATAGGCGAGTTTATTCTGTAACTCACCAATAAAAGATGATGCTAATGTCATAATGGTATCATCAGGATTAGCATTATTATAATCATTAATGAATACAAGTATTTTATATAATACAATAGTTTGCACGATGGTCAAAATATAAGCAGCACGGTTTGATTCAACAATAGCATTCACTAAAATAATAATTTTAACTAATTCTGGAATAGGTATTTGCTTTTTAACCAATACTTCAGCACACCCAGAAATCTCGGTTGTTTCATACACAGTTTTAAGGAATCGACTTGATACATCAATGGGTGGATTTAACTCTCCGCGACATTCAGGCCAATTGATAAGTGTATTAATAAACTTCTGTAGTTTTTCACGAGGTCCTTCTTTTTCACCTCTACTACTAGAGACTTCTGTTAATGAATAATTATACAGATTTACCAAAGCATCACCTATAAAGGGCATTTTTAATCCATTATAGATATCGTCAGCCATAGCACTTGGTATAGGTTGTTTTAAAGCTCGTATACTGTATTCTTGAATCCATTGGGGAATATTAAGAGAGGGGATATCTTCGGGTTTGAATTGATTCAGTGCTTTAACCATGGCATGACTTTCAGGTAAATATTTACGTAAGTTCACTTCAATATGATGGATTGGAACTGCAACACTTGCTAATAATTTTAAATTAGCTTCATTACTTTGTAAATCTTGAACGTATATTTCTCTTAATGGTTCCAAATACTCAATTATCATTTTTTCTGTTTGCGCATTAATCCATGCTGATGGAACAGTAGTATTGGATCCTCCATAATTTTTTTGTATATAGTTCCGTATAGGTCCAACATTTTTATATATTTTCTTCAAAAATCCCTTCAGCACATCCACTTTAATATTTCCGTCATCATCAAATAGATTTGTATCTCCTTTTATTGCGGCACCATTACAATAAGCGTGCGACCATGCGTATTCTTTTTCCATACGTCTTTTAAATTCAACAGATTCATCTGAAAATGATTCAGTCCAATAAAGACCACCCAAAATCAAGAATGCCTGCATAACAGGCAAAATATGCTCGCATTGAGGAAGAATATTTTTACTTAACCCACCCTTATTTTTGTTCGCATCCATTATAAACTTGATACGGTTTGCGTTTTTACCAGAATCAATATAATCATCTATAAACTCTTGTGAATGCGGTGTTCCATCATCTTTTAAAAATATAGGGGTTCCGCAAATCCAGCATCTACACCCTTCTGTGTTACATTCACCAATTATATTACTACATTGAGTTGTGGCAGTCGATAACTCGAATAAATCTCGGGTATCATGAGGTCGAGCACCAACAGTCTTAAGTATTTGAACTAGATTATCACCATAAACTTTGGATATAAATTCACCCCGACTTATTGATGCTAATCCAGGTGTTTTAAATAATGTCATTGACATCTATTTATCTATATACTATAAAAAAGATAAAAATATAAACAGATAACAGTATATAATGGCTATGGCAGCTCATTCATTGTTCGATTTTTTAGATAATACTTATGATTTTTTATTTGGTGAGTCTAAAAAAAGTAAGCCTATTCCTATTTTATGCAAAGGAGATTGGTATTATAATGATGTTGATACTGATGTTGATGATGATAGTATTAATGGTACTAATAATGATACTTTTTATTTTAGCAATGATAATAATAACACACCTCAACTAAATGGTCCAATTCAAGGAAAAAAATTAATGGAGTATCTTTTAAAGAGAGACTTAACATCACTCTCTCAAGAAGACGAACTTGTTATGAAATCAAGATGCGCTCATCATCTGATTGAAAAAAATGGTATTATTGATAATTTATATGAAAGCGAACAGGATTGTTATCTTTATTTGTGTGCTACTTACGAAACGGTCCAGATTACTGTTTTAGACATTTATGGGAAAGTATTGGATTTTTATCCGGTCTATGATATTATGGGGAATTACGCACATAAAATGATAATAAATGATATGAATCTGCATTGTAATACTCTCTATAAAACATATGGAAGTAGAATTAAACTCATTGTAGGGTTTGACGCGATCTATCATTTGTTGAAGAAGCGTGAGTGTCCTGTTTTGGAGGATAAATCACCACTTCCAGAATATATTACTACTACAGGAAAGGATTTTGATAAATTAGTGTATTTGACTAATTTTTACCCTGATACACCTATGATAGTGGTGCGTAAATTCCGAATGAATGACGGAACGCTTCGTAAAATAACATTTACAAATGAAGATGAGCGTTACTTTATAACATTAGGAAATAATAGTGTAAAATTAGTGGAACCTCTAAAAGGAAATCCGATTAAATCATTTACATTGCCAGAAGGTTGGCAAACAAGTGTGGAATCGATGTCACACATCGCAGGTAATATCAGAACACTTTTGTCAATGGCTGAAGGACTTGAAAGCGGAAACCTAGTGGTTACTATTTAATTTTTATTAATTATTTACACCTTTGAACATTTAAAACACCGACTTTCTGATATTTAGGAATTAACAAAAAATGTTAATTTAAGTTAAATTATAAATTTGATTTAAAAATAAAATATATTAACAATATATAACGAAAATGGTTAAATATTCATGCGAACGATGTGGAAAAGGATTTTCTCAAAAATCTCACTATGATTCTCATAATAGACGCAAAACGCCTTGTGAAAATAGTGCTGATAAAATTAAGGCTCTTGTATATAAAGCAGTTGAAGAAAAATTAAAAGAATTAAATAATAAAAAATTGATTGTTGAAAATGAAAAAGTAAATGTTAATACAGACACAATTGAACATCAACCAAAACAACCTAAAAAATTTAATATGAAAAAGAAAAAGCTTAAAATTGTTGATAATAAGTTTAAGTTTATTGATTTATTTGCAGGGACAGGTGCTTTTACATTAGCACTTGAAAAAAGTAATAAATTCAAATGTGTATTTACAAATGATATGATGGAATGTTCCAAAAAAATTTATGAACTAAATAATCCAACACATACATTTACTCTTAAAGATTTAAATACTATAAATGTATCAGATATACCTTCACATAATCTTTTATGTGGTGGATTCCCTTGTCAACCATTTAGTATAGCTGGTGAAAAAAAAGGGTTTGATGACAAAAGATCAAATGTATTTTGGAAAATTGTAGAAATTTTAGAAAAACATAATCCAGAAATAATTATTTTAGAAAATGTTAAAAATTTAAAATCACATGATAAAGGAAATACATATAAAATTATTGAGAAAAAATTACAAGAAATAGGTTATCATATAAAAACTGCTATTCTTGATACTAATAAGATTACCAATATTCCACAACATCGCGAAAGAATATATATAATAGGGTTTCGTGATAAAGAAAAATATGATAAATTTAACTTTGAATTTCCAGAACAAGCACAAGGGAAAATATGTGACATGTTAGAAGAAAATGTTGATGATAAATATTACTATTCGGATAGATTTAAAGTATTTGATGAAATAGAAAAAGGTATTACTAAAAATATATCTGAAAATGTCCTTTATCAATATAGACGATTTTATGTAAGAGAAAATAAGAGTAATTGTTGTCCTACATTAACCGCTAATATGGGTGGAGGAGGACATAATGTTCCTCTTCTAAAAGATGATAAGGGTATCAGAAAATTAACTCCAAGAGAATGTTTTAATCTACAAGGATTTCCAAAAGATTATAAACTTCCAGATGTTTGTGATAGTGCGTTATATAAATTGGCTGGAAATGCAGTTTCAGTCCCAGTAGTAAATCTAATTGTGAATAAATTAAAGGGAATTATCTAATTTAGAGATATGACCATCAAATATTAACTTACAATGACAACCCAGTTGAGGTTTAAATATATTATAAAAACATCCTCTAGGTCTTCTACCACTATCAGCTATATTTCCATATGTTTCCTTTTTAGAAATATTTATATTTCTAAAAATTTCATTTTTATTCGATAATTTTACTTCATAAACTTTAAAATTTTTATTTATTAAATCTTGTCCATCTACAAAATATAATAAATCCCAATTTTCTTTAGGTCCAAATGAGGATGGTCCTGTTGACATAAATCCTTTTACTTCTATTTGTTTAAAAATTCCTGTTTTGTTAATAATAATATCTCCTTTATTGGTGTCCCAACAAGGCATTATGCCATATTTAGCAAAAATAACAAGTTTAGCGATATTTTCAGATATATCAGATGGAAAATTTTCATTTCTTCTTTTTTTTTGTGACATAAGTAAATTTATTTTATTATTAAAATCTAAATCACATATATATTTATCTAAACATCTATTCAGAATTGTAAAAGTGTAATTGTCATTCAGTTTTTTTAATCCTTTACGCAAATTATATCCCCTCCAACATGCTTGAATTTTAATACAAGAGTAGTGTTTCTTTAAATATACTCTAAAATTAACACGCAAATAATTCCAACCTTTTCGAGGTCCACTTATTATTTTAGATTTTTTCTTTTTTATCTTTAACTTAACCTTTTTTGGTTTAGCTGGTTGTTCGGAAGACATATCGTGTTTTCAATTTGATCTAAGTAAAAATACATTCAATTTTTTTATTTTCGGCATCTTTCATAATTTTCAACAAACCATTTTACAGAAGATTGAATTCCTTCTCTAAACGGAGTGAATCTAAACTCATTCATTGTGTTTGATTTCTTTGATTGTTTTTGAGAGAGTTCATGCATCAATTTACTATTATCAGCAGTTTTTTTGTGCTGTCCGTTTGCAAAAGAGGAGTCAAAACGCATATGTCCTTGATAATCCATGGCTAGTGCAATTTCTTCAGCAACGGTCTTGATAGAGACCTCGTCACTCTCACTCACCGAAAGAATAATATTTTCGGATTTAGGATAATCTTCTAGAACCCACATAAGAAGTTTTGCTAAATCGATTGAATAAATAAACTGACGTAGAGGCGAGCCATCACCACGCACAACAAAATCCCGATTTTCTCTCTTTGCTAAGTAACATTGATGTATAAGTGCTGGAATTACATGAGCGTTTTCTAGATGATAATTGTCGTGGGGTCCATATATATTTGTGGGTATGACACAGACAAAGTTATCCTGGTATTGTTCTCGATACATTTGAGAAAAAATATCGAGCATTCGTTTCGAGTATGCATAGGCATCATTCGAATGATGTGGTGGTCCATCGTGCAGCATAGTTTCATTGATGGGATAGGTAGTTTTGTCAGGAAAAATACAGGTAGAGAGACACGAAACCACTTTTTCTACTTTAAACTCATGGCAACACTTAAGAACATTATAATTCATCAACATATTGTCTTCTAACATCGTAAGTTTATGATTCATATTTTTGTAAAGACCGCCTACATTTGCTGCTAAATGAATGACAAAATGAGGCTTCGTTTTTTCGAAAAATGCGTATGTTTCTTGATAGTTTGTTAAATTACACATAGAAGAGTTTGCAAAAATAAAATCATAGCAATAATATGATTTTATATAGTCTAGAGCTTGTCCCACTAATCCGCTTCCACCAGTAATTAATACTCGTTGCATTCTATTATTAATCTATAAATTAGTTTTTAACGTTTTACGGATAGTTTAGTGTAGATAACGTCTTCTGCTTGCTTCATAAGTTCCTCCAAAACAGTAGTTTTGTTCGACAATCCATTAACTTGATAAGTGGTATCATAAAGAGTCATCGTTCCATCCCATTCCATTTTATTATATGTATATGTCACTTTAACAGGAACGTTTTTTTGAATCAAATGATTGTAGAGATTACGACCAGTGCAATTAACCGAAACACCCATACTACTATAAATTATAACACATTATCTATTTAAGTTTTTTACATAAAATCATACAATAATTTCATTTTTCCGATACTCTTCTGCAGATTTTTCTGTTTGTCTGAAATAATTTCGGGGCGCTGTTCGTATTTTTTAATAACCTGGTAAAATTTATTTAATTGAGAGAGAACACCTTTTATTTTCTCTCTTTGGTGAAGAATAGGAACACCTAGTTCAATATGTTCTGTATATAATTCAATCGCTAAATACATAAGATGCTTTCGTTTTCTCTTTTGTGAGAAGTTAAATTTAATCGAAAAAAGTTCGATAAGAGCTTTTGTTATTTTGGATGTCTCGGGATTATCTTTATGATAAAAAATCAATAAATCCCAAAAGACCCAAATTGGATCACCCTTAAATTTATCATCGACATTCACAAAATCGCGAAATTTCACAATAATTGGTTTTTTTTGTTTGCGACAGAGAGTATCAAAATCGATTAACCAGTCCACCCAGTAACAACATTTAAGTAAATTTTTTTTTGCTAAATGATACGCAAACTCATTAGTTGCCAAAAGAATTTCCTGTGGATCCTCTTTCACAAGCACTGAATTACACCACTCCATAGAGTCGGCTTTCAACTGTTTCCCCAATATTTCAAACGAAAAATCGTGCTGTTTATTCACTTTAAGCATTTCAAGAGGCGGTTTTTTGGGCGAGAAACAGAGAATGAGTGCAATCTCGGCAATAAGAATTCGCATATCATTACTGTTTCTAACTTCAATTTCGTTATCTATATATCCATTCATAATAATGGTTTTGAATCTCTCAAAGCGTGATGCAATATAAACGGCCAATTTTGGATTCCCAATACGAATGTATTTACTCATACTCTGCAAATAAGTATCCCAAATATCCTTGAGTCGTCCGCTACATAATAATTCACACGACCAAAATACAGAGCCCTCAAAATCTTGAGTATTTATTGAACTAATAAATGCTTTAATAGCTTCACTTTTCTTATAGTTGGAAAAGGTAGTTGTATTAAATTCTTTATCTTGACGAGTATCATGAATAATTATTTCCATATATAGTATATATGATTAAGACTATTTTAATCGTTTTATTATTTTTAATGATGTTTCTTCTTATTATAAAACCTAATCCAACCACAATCGAAACATTTGCAACCACAGATGAGAAATTCGTGTATAAGAACCAAGATGTATACGACGATTTTTATACCAGTATTTATGACGATTTGGTTTTTAATCAGCATAAAAATGAGTTCGAGGTTGGAGAAATTGTCAAGTTTGTTTCCACTGGAAAGGCATTAGATATTGGTTCAGGAACAGGACATCACGTAAATGAACTCTCCAAAAGGGGACTCGATTGTGTAGGTCTCGATTCTTCAAAATCCATGATTAAGACAGCAAAGGTGAAGTTCCCTGAAAATGCATTTAAGTATGCTAACGCACTGAAACCTATGATATTTCAGCCAAAATCCTTTAACTTAATCACATGTCTTTATTTCACCATCTATTACATCAAAGATAAAGAGCAACTCTTCAATAATGTGTCACTCTGGTTGCGTCCAGGAGGGTATTTTGTCCTCCATCTGGTAGATAAACACAACTTTAATCCCATGGTTCCCGCAGGAGATCCCTTTGTTATTATTTCACCTCAAAACTATACGGATAAACGGATAAATGATAGCGTAGTCCACTTTGATAACTTCAAGTATAAATCGAATTTTGCCCTTCCACAAAAAAACAAGGGGGTCTTCAAAGAATATTTCAAATTCAAAAATAGCGAAAAGGTCCGACAAAACGATCACATTTTTTATATGGAAAACCAAAAAATGATCGTTCAAATGGTGAAAAATGTGGGTTTATCATTAGTAGATGTTATTGATATGTCACCATGTGCGTATGATAATCAATACTTGTATGTGTTTCAAAAACCAGGATTTTAACAAACCAGAATATGAATAATATGTTTTACGTTTTACGTTTTATCTTACGTGATTTTTTTAGATTACGTAATTTATATTTTCGAGTAGCTCTGAAAGAACCTCCGCTCATAGAACGACGCTGTAATTCATTATAATGTTTACGCTCATAGCCAATTTCTGGTTTTTTCTGGATATCCTGCCACCAAATATCGTGCCAGTTTTTTCGTATATTTTCAGCAGAGAGATGACACGATGCTGCCTGAATATCTTTAGACACTATTTCTTGTGATGGTTTATCAGATAAAACTAGATAAACTTTAACAGGATATACTGCATACATCTTACCGACACCTTGCATATTCATCAAAATTTCATTTTGTGACATTTGAGAGGAGCCATTTTCCTGCTGATAACTCAAAATTGTGTAGCGATTATTATCTATATAAAATGGTTGTTTCGACGAAAATAAAAATTCCAATACAAGACGTGAATTCGCTTTCAAAATAGCATCACTCTTCGAACTTTCTGCTTTATAGTATGTTTCTTTCTGTGCGTCTGTGAAATTCTTGGTTGCTTCTCTTGCTTTCATAATGGCAATTAAACGTCCGTTCGGAATTTCTTTCTCTCTTAGAACACGTTTATAAAGGAATATCATATACTGGTCTTGATTAAATAAAGATTGCAGAATCTCTTTCAGCGACATTCCGTCAAAATCGCTGCGTTTATATTTATAGTGATTCGAGACAAGAAGAGTGGTATTTACATTACGTTGTCCTCGTTGCTTATTTCCTCTTAGTTTCAAAAGATACCTAGAATAGTATTCTCTTAACAGTTGTATTCTTTGACTATTCCCCTGGATTGCATTTTTAAGTAATTGAACGATTTCACCCTTACGAGCACTTTTACTGAATGGAATTCTGAATCCTTGTAACATAGGAATTAAAAACTCTTTAACCGTGAGTGTTTGTAGCATATCGTCAATAGAAAGTTCATCATTTCTATCAAAATGGATATCGCTATTAAAAACTGAATAAGGTTCGCCGATATCAGACACTCTACTTTGCGATGGACGAATACCTAGATCTAAATTTGTTTGGATAGCTTGATTCAATTGTTTTCGCCTTACATCTGCAGCAAGATCGCGAACATTAGAAGAAAATGTTATTTTCATTAGTCCATCACGTGAAAAAGAATATTGAGATATATCTAACGAACTCATACTTATAATAAGAATATATTATAAATCGTTCATAAATGTCATATAAGCAAGCCGTTGTTTCTCTTGAATTCGCTGCTGTTTTGCTTTATTAAGAATGCGAATAGCATTTTTAATTTCGGCTTCATCAATCTTATCATCGTTATTAGTATCCATGATAATCTTCATTTTATCACGATAGTGTCTAGGAATAATACATAACGAGCTTTCATTATTAAACAAGTAATCATTCAAAAGAATGAAAGTGCTACTCATGACCAATGCTACCAGAATATCTCGGGTTCCAACAAAACATATAGCAAAAATCATAAGTTCGCGCCCAATAGTATCGCGTAAGAGTTGTTCGTGAAAATCATTCAATCGAATATTAATGAATTTGGAACCTATATTTAAAACAATAATAAAAAATCCTAAAAAGTATTTACTTGAGTTCAGTTGGTGTAATACGTCCATTACTATATAGGGGGATTATTTTTTACAAAATTAATGACGAGTTTTTTAGGAATTGAATTATAGTCACACACGAGATAGTTATTTCGCAGTCGCTCTGCTAAAATGATATCTTCACATTCTTCGGCAATCATGTCATTATTATCATAATACTGATCGTACTCAATATCCGTTTTTTCGTTATAAAAGACTTTAGGTACATTGTGGTCACTATCGCCCTTTAAAATCAGAAAGAATAGATATTTATTGGGGCTGAAAAACACTGAATTAGAGAGAATATCAGAGGTTTCACGGAGTGATTTTTTATTTACGTCAATGACATTTACATTATCCGTTTCCAATTGAATGAGACGCTTATTTTTCGATACAATATGGATAAATATATCAGGGTTTTTAAGAAGAAGTTTGTTGGTTAAAATAGCGATACAATCATCGGATTCAAGATTGAAGTTCTGATAAATTTCGACATCTTCTAATCCAATATTGTCTTTGAATATAATGTCTAAAAGAGGCATAATTTTAGGATTTAGGGAATGCGAATACTCATTAATTACATTATTTCGCCATGAAGTTTTACTTCCTCGTGTTAGGAACACCTTGCATAATTTGGTTTTATCATCGATGTTTGCTTGCATCTTTATTGAAACGATCAATTCACGTATTAATATTTTAATATTTTCTAAATAAAAGTTAACAAATTCATAACCATCAAAGTAGTGATTCTTATGTTTTTCTAAAGTAGATCGTTTTTTCCACTGTCCGTCTAATTTATTGTAGAGTGCCATAAAAAAATAAGAACCGTCTAAAAGAATAGCTGTAGTGACAACTGGTCCACTCGAAACAGCTGAATCCATTACTTCATTTTTGTCAGTATTTTTGTTCATAAAGAAATTTATAGTGTAATTACTATATATTTCTTTAATTATATTTAAACAGGAATAGTATTTGATTCTTTAGGTCTGAGCGCCTCATCCACAGTAATTTGTTCTTTAGCCGAGGTTATTTCAAAATCACATGATTCATCACAAGGATTGCATTTACCTTCTTTATATTTGAGTGTAGGTGGATTTAGGGAAGTATCTACTTTACCATCCTTACAGTATTTTTTTACAAAATCAGTTGTTGATAAGGTATCATTATCCTTATCTTCATTGTCTTCCTTATTTTCCATTGACTCTGTTACTGCAATATCACTTCGAATAACAATATAAATAGCTACCAATAAGAGACCTGCTAATTTATTATAATATGTAATAATAACCGTTAAGAGTAAAAATAGAATTTTACCAAAAGGTTTATTGGTGTATTCTTTAACAACATCTGGTCTACCGACAACTACAATATCAATAAGAATACCAAGAAATATTAACACTAATTCATTCATTTTATACATTTACAATATAAAATTATTATCTGTTTTTTTTATAAGAAGGAATTAATTATGAGCAATACTTCGCTAGGATTTAGTTTTATCGAAAGTACCGATAAAATTAAGGGAAAACTGAAGTCTAAAAAAAGTGAATCAAAAGCATCTCAACCGATAATTGAAACATATGAATCAACTCAATCAACTCAATCACCTCAATCACCTCAATCAACACAACCGCTATATTTAGATCATGAAGATAATGAAGATAATGAAGATAATGAATTGGCAAATGTGGATTTTTCACCTCCTCCTAAACCTGTATCTTCAGGTGTAGAGAGAACAAAGGGAAAAGAAAAGGCTCTTAATCGTGAAGAGCAACATCACGCAGAACCTTTTTCACAATTAAGTGACGAGTTTTCGAAAGAATATCTTCCATTTAGCATACCACAATTGAATACAGGTCAATACGAAAATAGAACAAGTAGTGATTTAGAGAAAAAATTAAATTACATGATTCATTTACTTGAGGATCAAAAAGATGAAAAGATGGGAGGAATTACAGAAGAAATAGTTCTTTACTGTTTTTTGGGTGTATTTATTATTTTTGTTTTAGATTCTTTCGCTAAAGTAGGAAAATACGTGCGATAAATTGTATTAATATTATTACTACAACAGTGTATTATGGAATCACTAGATCTAGGATTTGATATTTACTATATTAATCTTGAAAGATCA
>Ga0075476_10001147_pt1 | contig 12332 bp, 10 predicted proteins | sample DEB08_DNA_5_FD_76339 | JGI IMG/M metagenome (GOLD analysis project Ga0075476, IMG submission 76339) | Aqueous microbial communities from the Delaware River and Bay under freshwater to marine salinity gradient to study organic matter... | ecosystem: Environmental > Aquatic > Marine > Coastal ...
GCAAGAAGCTCCTCAGCCGTTGCTTCTGGATTGGTAATTAGCTCTTCATTAAGTCCGTAGGTCGCACCGTAAGTACCACCCTCTGCAACACCTCTGGTTGCAAGCGGTAAGACTGTGCCAGCAATTGATTGGCCGCGGCTTGCCTCTTCTGACCCCTTAAGAATAGAGCGTGCTACATCGTCTTGAAGTCTCTGCCCATACCTTGTCAGAGCTTGGTCGGGTGCATACTTTAAGTATGTCTCGGCTGCTTTCTGCGCTGCATCACCAGTGGTACTAACTGCTTTACCGCCTGCAATGCCGCCACGCTCCAATATTTCACCGGTGTATTTAAGACCCTTGGCAGCGCCTTTAAGCAGCATTGGCCCAAACAGACTACCGACAATGTCTGTACCGTAGTAAGTAATAGGGTTTTCTTCGGCGATTGCCTCAGTGGTACCCGGCTCTATGATGCCGGTCTTCTCAAGGATCCCTGCACCAAGGCCAACGGTTGGAACTTGAAAGGCTCCAAGTGCAGCTGCGGCGACGGGTGAATCTTTGTACTCCGCCCTAAGGCGACGCTTGCGGCCCTCTTCTTCGGGCGCAAGTTCAAGGCCAAGCTCACGAGCTTTAGCAATAGCCTCTTCGTCGTCGATGGGCACCGGATAAATTTTACTACCGGCTTTAAAGTACAAATACTCTGCCATCTTAGAGCCCTTTCACTCCGAGACCTTCCGACACTATCTTGTCGTACTCGCCTGATTCTCTTAAGCCCTTGATGTAATTTGTCTCGTACATGCCATTCACAAGTTCAATACCCATTTGCCGTGCGACAGCAGCACGAGCGTTACCATGATGAAAACCGTAGTCAGCCGGTGCCAGTCCATTAAATGGAGGCTCATTGCGTGGCATAAGTAAATACGCCTCTACACTTGCATCAAAGACAGCTTGGTCTTGTAGGTGTTGCATAAAATCCTTGAGTGCGCCTGGATCGCGAGCTGTGTCAGCCAGGACATCAACAAACATTTGAACGTCGCGGTTCGAGATAGAGGATGACGACTGCCCTTGTTTAGCCATGCCGAAGGCCAGCATGTTTACGATATTGCGAAAGGCCTGAGCACCTGCATATTCATCGTCAATCTCAGTGAGCAGAATACTAGTGAACTTGTTAATGCTATCGACACGGCCCTGTTCATCAGTCGCATCGAGAACTTGAGACGCAAGCCTTTTTACTTTTGTCGAGAAATTGTCTCCAATGAACTTGTCCTCAGTCATGCCTGCAGCAATTTTTCTAACATCTTCAGGAGCTAGTTGATTTAACGAAGTTAATGCTTGCTTTGTTGCGTTAACCATAACCTGACCAGCCGCAACTCTTTTATCAAGCTTGTCCATAAACTCTTTAGATGCAGGCTTTCCAGGACCCCTCATCTTAGCTGCCTTAGCTTTTGCTTGAAACTCTGCTCTTTTTGCATCAAGGCCTGCTTGGTACCGTGCATTCATCTGCTCTTGGTCAGCCTGCTTAAGCATTGCATTGACTTTAATCTTAGCTTGGTCAAGCATCATAGCTTTGGTTTTAAACTCTGCAGACTCTGCGTTGCCAAGGATTTGCAAATTGCGAGCATACAGATTGTTAGCAGTCTGGACCTTGTCGCCAAGCTTTTGGTATTCTGATTGCTGACGCTTCATCTCGCGATCAATAGCTTGATTTATCATATTGAGACCAATGTTTTCACCTTGGCCTCCGCGTAAACCGCGTGCTGCTTCACCTAGTGCAATCGCAATACCGGCAGCAATCTTGCTGCCCAAGGTAGGCATAGCTTTGTACGGGTCAAACTTATAGCGGCCTCTTATGTCGTCAGCTTCTTTTAACGCAGCCTCAGCTTCGTCCGCTGCTGCTTTTGCCAAGCGCCGGTCTTCACTCTCGTACTTTTCAATTTTTTCGTAAGCGCTTTCTGCTTCTCTTTTGGCTTCTTCGTAAGCCTCCATGTCGCTGCGAACACGACTTCGTCGCAGGGGTGCAGATACAGACATGCTTAATGAAGTGCTACCTGGAGATATCGCCTCCTGAATGGCTAGCTTCTCTTCCTCAACTTCGCTTTTTTTTGCCTTTTGCTCTGATGTTTTAGTCTCTTCTTGTTGAGGCTGGCTTTCTGCAGACCGCTGCCTGGGCGGAGGAAGTATCGTCGGCAAAGGTGCTCCCGGTAGGTTGACCGACATGCCTGGAATTCGCACAATAGCATTAGGATCAACTTGTGTAGGTAACCCTGAGCCATACTGAGTAAAGGCATCATCTAAACCTTCTGAAACCTTTTGCGCTCCTTTCATGTAGGCCCCGCCAATCCCTTCAAGAATTTTAGATGGTATTTGTGTTAACCTAATCTTTTGCGGGCCAGGTCTAGCTAACCCTGGTGGCACCCCTACATTTGTACGAAGCGCACGCTGCCTTTCTTCCTCGACCTTGTCTGCGGCAAATTGATCTGCTTGGCCGAGCGCTGCAAGTTGGGCTAAGAGATCTTCTTCATTTGTTTCAGACATTTTTGGCACCTTTTAGTTTCTCGACCTTTTTGATACGGTCGTTGAGGTCCGCCAGTCCGGCAAGCAGCTGAGTAAATGCCTTTTCGGCATCAATGGTCTTAACACCGTTTTCCTCTTTGACCATGTACCTGCCAGCCTTAGACTCTTCCAAATCTTGCGCCGTAACACCGACTTCTTTTCTGCCATTCTTAAGGTATTCTTTGGCAGAGATTTTATCCATCATCTCGCGAGTGGCAGGACCACCATCTTTAATGTCAGTCTTCATGCGCTCATCAGAGACCATGCTCCCAAGCTGACCACCAAACTGACCACCTGCGCCCATGAGCGATGTACCAAGAGCAGCACCTAAAGGGCCACCTACAGCAAAACCAAGAGCACCTAGCCCAGCACCAGCAAGACCACCCATCATGCCGCCAAGAGCACTGCGGCGTTCAGCCTCTAATGCTTCGCGTTGCTTTTGCTCTTGAAAGCGTTGAATCTCGCCCTGCATCTGCAGCTGCTCCATCATGTCGCCAACCTGCGCCATGCGGGCTGCATCTGCCGCTGCTGCCTGCGCTTCAGCCTGCGTCGCGGTTTGACCGATTGCTCGCTCTGCACCTTGCATCGCCGCCCCAGCAAAAGGTCCACGGCCTGCTGCTGCAGCGCCTCGCATACCAGATGCAAGCTGCTGTTGTTGCCGCATAATATCTTGCGCCGCTTGGCTACGGCGATCTCTGCTACGCAACCCACGAGCTTCGCGACCTAGGCGGCTAAACATACCTGCCTGCGGCCCCTCTAGGCCAGACTCACGAGCACGTGTGATTAGCGACTGGTTGTAGTCGTAGTTATTCGGATCCCTGCGTCGGCGTTCGCTTGCAACACGTTGCGCTGTTGACTGATTAGCGTCGCCAGCTGGTCCCTCTCTACGCTCTCTTCGACCCGTTACAGCCATCACTCACCTCGCATGTATGATTGCAGGATATTACGTTTTGCCTCTGGTGTTAAGTTAGACAGAACATCTAAACTAAATCCAATCTGTTGCAACTGGCTATCCAACTGACGGGTCTCTTCAGCAAGTCGTGCCCTTGAGTTCATAACCCGCTCTCGTGCCTGTGATGCTTGTTGGAATGGACGCAATGCGTCATCCACTGCCTGGGTGCTAAGATCTACATCTTGGCGGACACCTCTAAGCTGCTCAACCGGAACTTCCGATGGTCGCGGCATAGCTACTTCGCCCCTTGGTGCCCCCATTGCCAATGCCTGCGCCGCTGGTGATTCCATACCCCGTCGTGCTGCACCTGCATCGCTTATGCCTTGGATAGCGGTAAGTGGCTCATAGTAAGCCCGCAGCCTTTCCATTTGAGTTGGTGCGGGAGCAGGGGCAGGTGACATGCCTCTAAGCTCTGCAGATGGCTCCATGCCTGGTCTTGCCTGCATAGCTGGCACATTTGCCATACTTGCGCGCAGTGCTTCTGCAAAGCTAGGGTCTAGCGGGCTTATGGCCTCTTGCGTCTCTAGTGCCGCTTGGCTCTGTGTGATTGGTGTGAGTGCTGCCAAGTATTGGTCTACCACTGATTGGTCTAGCTGCTGCTGCCGTGCGTCAATCGCCGCTCGGTCAATGAATCGTGGATCTGCATACGCTTGCTCTGTTGCTTCGCGTGATGCCTGGTACTCTGGAGTCAGACGCTCTGCTGCGTTTAACACATCTACGCTGAACTCCGCATCTTCATTGGCCTCTAAATACTTCTGCAGCTCCTTTTGCCCTTTTTGTGCCGCTTCCTTTAGACCCTCTTCTAGCCGGAACTGTGCGGCTTGGATTTCAGAGATTGTGCCTGCGCCAGCTGCCAGTGCTCCCAGTGCCGCTTGGCCACCCTTTACAATGTTCTCAGTGGTGCCAGCATAATCTTCTAACCCGCGACCAATGATGTCGGCTGCTCTCATATCGGCAACCATTTTTTCACGGTCAAAAAGTTTTTGTGCTCGCTGCAGTTCTTGTTGGGTTGCAGCTTGACCGGTGGTGCCAAGGACATTGCCTGCCGTTTGCGCTGCTTCATACTCAGAAACAGGGCTGCCACCCATCTGCGCTCTGCGATACTCCGCTGCAACACGTTCTGCTGCCGCTTGAGTCTGAGGAGATAAAGGGTCGTCGTATCTTGCCATAACTGCTCCTTACACCGGTGCGATAGTCTGTGCCTTAGGCAGCTTGAATGTATCTGGGCGAGCACCAATCTCAAGCGCTAAACCATTAAGCGTGATGCCTGAGGAATTAACGTTAGGGGTGTTTTCATTCACTTTAATCTGCACTGCTCTGCACTTTTGCTTACTAAGGTGAATGCGAACATTGCTTGGTGCTGCTGGTATAGTGGTGAGTGCATACTCATCACCGCTAGATATGTCGGCATAGTCCAATGCCACAAACACTTCTAGCTCAGGCAGATTTGCGTCTTTATCTGTGTAAAGCACCATGGCTCTGTAGACACGTTGTGTGCCTTGAATAGCGTTTATGCTGATTGGCTTAAATGTTACAGCCATGCCGTAGTTGATGTAGATGTTAGCCCCAGCATTGAGACCCGTAATATCGTCTCTGTAGTTTGTCAGAGACTGACGCCGAATGGGTGATGCGTTTGACAGAATGTAATGGGTGTTGTCCGCACTTCCGCCTGTCGCGCTGTAGTTAATCTGGTCTACAATAGTCTCGTGCAACTGCCACACGCTCCAAAGCTTGTAAAACGTATTAAAACAGCACACCACAGAGTTCCCGGAATCAGGCTGTAGCAAAAAGCGAATCTCATTGTTGTGGTCAAACACATCAATGCTTTTGATTGTCTTTGTGCCTACAGTATCTTCTACGGCAGCTCCGACATACTGCACCTGAGCATTTGGAGTAAGCAGGTAGATCCCTCTGTCTGCTTGATAGAAAACCCCAAAAGCATGCGAGAGATGCGCGCTACCTGGTATTGCACCTTGCCCATTTGCCACTAAAGTAGGCTGAGCAAAAGCCCCCTGGCCAATAGCGTTAGGTCCATCACCCGCTACTGCGAACACAGCGTCACGCGTAAAGATTGCCAGGAAGTTCATGCCTGACTCTACAGCAGTGATGTTCGCGGAATCACCAGGTACATCAATGACAAAAGCAGGCAGTGGGTAGCCTGTCGAAAACCCTTGCTGGATTGGCTTAGAGAAACGCACAAACTCAGTTGGCGTAGCCAGCACTACTCGACCACGATGCTCTACAATGTCAGTCACAGATCCTGGCTGGTAGTTATCAAGTACACCGCCAGTTGTGTAAATGACTGGTGCTGCAGAAAAGTCTGCCTCTGACTCTCCGAAATCAAAGAACGTAAAGTCTTTTTGAGACTCCGTAAGGACAGCGGTTTTAACCTTCTTTAACAGAGTGCCATCACCATCAGATGTAGTGCGATACATGGTGACTTTGATTGAGCCACGCTTAAGGCTAATGTCACAAGCATATACACGAGCTATGATAGCAGTTTTGTCGGTAGTCGTTGTGACTTGTTGAATAGGTGTAGTCACAGACTCTTGTATGTTGTTTGATGAATCTATGTACTCATACACAAAAGAGTACGAGTAACTCTTAGACGCCACCAATAAGCTTCCAAAGTTGGTTGGAATTGGTTCCAGGGTCCTGACCTCAGGATACTCATAGAATCCGTTTTCTACCAGACTGACACCATCAAAAGAGAAAAGGCTGCCGCCTCCAATTAAAAGTTCTGACCCTATGTCTACAGCCGGAAGAGCACGCGCAGGCTTTAGGTTAAGTTCGGTCGTGCTTACAGAGTAGAACTGGTCAGATCCTATTTCTGATGCAAGCTCAGAGTCAGTGGCATCTGTGTAAGTGTTACCATCTGAGATAAGTATATTAGATCCAAAGATATACTTGTCAGCCTGTCCGTCTGCGGGTTTATTAACTGCAGTTACTTTTGATACGCCATCAAACATACGAAAGATATTTTTGTATACACTTTCAAAATCGGACGTAAAGTTAAGAGAGGACTGCGTAGGTACGCCTGTTGCGACAATCTTACCGCTGGTGTCGATAAGGAAGTTACACGAGTTAAAGCTGCCGGTGTTGCCATTGGTGCGAGATATGTTGACGTAAGTTTCTGCGCCATTACCAGTTGCATTGGCTTCTGTTGAGTTTGACACAAACTCTCTAATGCTGTCGGATATAAGTGATGCGTTTTTGCATATTGAATTAAACGTTCCGGCTGAGGTTCTAGTGACTGAATCATAGAGAATTTCGTGGTCTTTTGTTCTTATTAAGTCACTGTCTTCATCAAATTCTAACGTAAAAGATGGGCTGCCACCCATGCCTAAGAATGTTTCAATTTCGCTGTTTACATTAGCTGTGTCTTTGCTGTTAAAGCCCGCTCCAGGCTCTACCACTGTCACGGTTGGTATGGCGCTTCCTCCTGGATGCTTGACGTATAACACTAAGTTAGAACCAGAATCCGATACAATTGCTCCAGCTGTCACCGGCTCAATTCTAAGAAGCCCTTCTTTTTTAGTTCCACTATGAGAACTTCCTCCGGTTAATGCTTTTACGCCGTAATAAAACGAAGAGCCGGTATCTGTAAACGCAACGCTTGACCCGCCGTCTTTGTCAAATATAGTGCCGTATTTTCTCGAAACAGCAGTAAAAAACACATCTGCTGAGGTGGGAGCCTTGTATGACTGCGTGCCGTTTAAGAGCAGCTTGTCTTTAAGCGTTCCATCGGTAAGGGGAACAGTTGATGCAAAACCACCTAAATCTGCTTCTACAAACCTGTAGGCAATTTCGTATCTAGAAGTTGCGCCAGATGTCCCTGACACAATACGAGTAAAAGCCACCATAATAGGATGCCCGCTCGATTCAATGTCGTTACCTGGATCGCTATACCTTACAACTGGAGAGATAAACCCGCCTCCGCCGAAACCTATTGTTTGAGATATACTTACGTCTGTGCTTGTGGCGACGCCTGATATCTGTGTTACGTCTATGAGGTTAGATGCGTTCCACGGAGTCGCAAAAGAAGAAAACTCATACCTGTACAGAATTACCGCGTTGGTGACTGTGACGGCTAGGCCTGGTGCTGGATCATAGATAAGCACATACATGTGGGTCTTATCTGTGTTTACATCCACCGAAATTGAAGGAACACCAGGATGCACGGCTAAGCTTGTACCCACTGTGTTTGCAAGATTGACGCTGGTCGCTCCGGTCAAAACAGGTATACCTGAAGAAAAGTTAAACTCCTGGCATCGGACTTCATGATTACTGAAAGTCGTATTCGTCCAGCTTGTTACAACATAAATTTTGCCAACGTTGCTCTCAACCATATGAACAGATGGCATGGTTGATATTTCATCTATAAAGTTTGAACTCGAAACAGCACGGTTAAACGACATAATTTCAACAGGGTCTCGGAAAAAAGTGCCACTCGCAACTTCTTTGACCGCCATCATCACTTGAAACGTGTCATTTGATGCTGCTCTTGCAGGCGCAGTTTGAACCCAGGAAAAAATATCGTATTCGATTGAGTTAATGGTTCTCCGTATCAAATTGACACGACCAACTTTTTTGTTTGAAGGGGTGTATGTTGGTTGGTTCTTGTAGGTGCAGTTAAGCAACCTATCAATGGCTTTCATGTTACCATTACCGACCTTGGTGTAAAGCATTTGACCATCAGCAAGCGCAAGAGAGTCTCTGAACTTATAGAGTCGTTGCCCTGCTTTTGTATCCGGCGCCAAGAGTGGTATTGGTGAATCCCCAACAGTGGATGACGAATTGCGAAAGTTATCAAAACCTTTTCGCTTAACCACTTCACCTGTTTTCTGGTAGGATGTTTGGTCTGAGTCTTGGATGGATCCTGGCTCTGAGTAAGGCAAAGATGACTTCTCGTCTGAGCCTTGCAGGATAGGGAACGAAACAGTTTTCTTTTGCAGAGCCATTAAAACACCCAAAGAGTAACAGTGGTTTCAGCAGTCGCCCTTAGCTTTATATGATCTGTAGCATCGCCTAAACCACCACGGCCATCATACACCGTAGCGTTTTCAGAGTTTCTTAGGATTATATACCCAGTGGCAACTCTTCCAAGGGAATGACCTACTTTTACTTCGTTAAGCAATAGCGCCTGAGGGCGCAGTCTTTGCTCTTTTACAAGGACGCCATCAATAAATGGTAGCTTTTCGATTTGATGTGCAAACTCTTCTACGGAGCTTTGCAGGTCGGTCGTCTCTTCGCTCTGATGATATCGACTGGAAAACCTAGCCATAACCTACCTCTAATAGCGAAGAATAAAGTCGTCTCTGTACCGGCCTTTGCGCACGTCGCGGATAGCGTAAGAGCCACTCGCATCACGCGGGCTGATGGCCCGAATAATACGACTAGCCAATTGCTGACGCTCACGCTCAAGTGTTGATACGTCAGACTCTTCCTTCATAAGCATACGGATCGCTGTAGCTACAACGATATATTCCTCAAACCCAGGGATCACATTCTCTATCTCCGACACAGTGCTAGAGAACTGCGCAGGGCTTGGCACGTAGTAAAGGGTAATCGTGCCAGACTGTGAGTTGGTAGGAATCACCTTAATCTTGTTGCCTTCAATCTTGTACATTGGCTCAGCCAACCTATCGATTACGGCATAAGGTGTGTTGTAGACGTTGCGCTCAGTGAAGGAATAAGCCTTGAGCGTCGAAGTAATTCCACCCGAATTATAATCAACGCCCAAGGCCTTATAAAAGTCATCTGGCAGGCTACCACCCCCGGTCGCAAGAGGGATGGTATACGTTTGCTCAGAGACAAAATAATCCTCATAGCTCTTCACCATCATGTCATGAAGCTCAGAGATGCTACTGTTGAGGTAGTCTCTGATTTCATCGTCTGTGACGAAGGTGCTATTTTCCATATCGGCGCGGCGACGCGCACGAGTCCGTAAATCAGATTCTGTGTACGTCGCCATGCCTAGCCCCCCTACTCACGCATGTCTAAGTAATCATTAAGAGCATCAATGAACTCTTTAGGATCATCGCTCTTAAACGCACTCATCATGCGCCTTCCCGCATCTTCAGTGGCTTCCTGAAGTTGGGATTCGTCAGAGCCTCCCGACTCCTCGTCACGCTTGCCTAAGATGATGGCAGCAATCCCCTTTTTAGGTTCTTGCTCCTGCATCATCGTGCAACACTCGTGTTCTTCAGAAGTAGAGTTACATAGAACTCGTCATTCTGAGCAGGTCCAGTATTAAGAGTAAGCGTCACGGTGCCAGACGCCACCGCATCAGTCACCCCAACAACATGTGTCGGAGCAGCCGCATTCTTAGCAGTGTAGAAAGCACCCAAGAGCGCCTCGTAGTTATCTGACAAAGTGATTGTTACAGTTGTTCCGGTCGTGTCTGCCTCTGCAGTCGCACCAATGGAAAGCGGTTGATCCGAATTCCCTTGGTACAAAGCCACATCAGCAGTAGCGCCGGTGCCTGTTACCTTTGCGGCGAAAGACAGGATTTTCAACTCGCGGTTGACAGCCTGTACGCCGAAAAAAGTTCTGTTAGCCATTACTTACCTCCTTAGCTTACTTCGCCATCCAGGAGGACAAGTGTGAAGCTGAAGTCATCCCCGTCAGGAATGTCTGTGGTAGCACCGCCTGCTGTGGTGATCGCATTGAGTCGAACATTAGGAGTCGCTGTCGAAACATCCTCAGCGGTCACAACAAAACGATACTCATCACTACCACCGGTCAGATTGAAGTGACACGCAGACACGGCAACGAGGCCTGTGTAGGATTTATCTAAGGTCAGCTCGTACAAAGCCGCTGAAACTCTCGCGATCGAGAACCCTAATCCGAATTTGATAGTCGGAGCTCCTGTCGCACCAACATCAATTCGGCCTGAGATAATTTTTACGTCTCGGTTAGCGTGCTCTAGATCGAAAAATGATTGACTTGCCATTGTACTAATCTCCTTATGCTAGCTTAACGCGAGCGTTGTAGCCAGGTGCGGTGCAGCCAATGTTTCCGTAGAAACCAACTCGAACCTCGTAAGCGTCCGCAGATGCTTCGCGAAGCATACGGTTGCCATCAAGGTCAAGAATGTGTGGAGCAGCGCCAAGGCTGTTAAGAGTCCAGGTATCCATCTGGAGCAAGTATGCAACGTCAGGAGTGCAGTTCTGGTCAGCAACAATTTGGATTGGTCCTTTTGGCCCGATGATGGTCAGGGACTGGAAGCCAATATCAGCGTCGTCGCTGCTTACTTTGTCGTAAACAACCTTTGAACCAAGAGCTTTCTCAAGGTTTGCAAAGTTTGCAAAGTTCATAAAGCAGTGGCTAGGTGATCCACCTTCGCGAGCGAGGCGGCTAGCTGCACCGATAAGCGCTTCTTCGATTGGCTGAGCAGAGCCGTCGAAACGGATACCGCCAAGTCGAGTCGCATCTTTGCTTCGGTCTTGACTAAAGAAAAGAGTTGAAGATGGCGCGGTTGCTGGAAGCCATGCTTCGAGGCCAGAAACCTTTTTAGCAGAACCACCGTTTTGCGCATCGCCACGTTGGAAGAGAGTATCGCCGTTAGTAAACGAACCAGCGTTATCTACGGTAAAAGTGCCTGCGTCACGATCAACAGTTTGCACAACCATGGTTGTACCTGCGCGAATCGCGCCTGTTGCTGTTGCTGCGCAGTTGAGCTCCATACCAACTTCGATGTTGGTGATTTGATCAGGCTTAAGCATGGTCAAGGTGGCTCCTGATACGTTAGCAGTACCAAGTGAACCAGAGCCATCGGCATACATAGAAACCGCAAGAGACCGAGTAAGCGATTGGATAGCGCCGTCGATTTCAAGAGTTGCATACTTAAGGAACGCATCCGCTGCGCCTTCAGTGGCCTTAATGGTTTCGCCGGTGATGCTCGCGAAAGAGTAATCCTTCACACGAGTAAGGACGAACCGTGCAAGCTCAGTTGCAGTGTTCAGGCCTTGACCGGTTGAGAAGTCAGCAGAGCGTCGGTTTGCGATACCATACTGAACTGGAACAGGCATGTTCTCACCGCCGAACCGCTCATACTTAGGCATGAGGGCGAGCAGTGGGTTGTCCTTGTAAACCATGTTTTTGACGGTCAAGGGCTTATAATGCTCCTTTAGCGCCTGGGTGACATTGTCGAGATTTAATGAAGTTGCCATAACTTACTCCTTATCGGAGCAAGCGCACCTTACTCCGAGCGAAACAGACTAGACCCGTACTTGTTCACCAGAATGTCGATAGACTGCTGGCGACTAAGCTTCGCGGGCTTATCCCCTGGTGCTCTCTGCACCTGGGTATTTGTAAGTGTTTTCGGCGTTTTCTCAGAAGCCTGAGCTTCCTCTTGTGCTTGCCCAGCCACGGGCTCTGTTTGCGCTGGAGCAAAACGGCTCTTGAGCCTTTGCTCTAGTTTGGGGACTTTAAGGTACTTTTCTGCTTCAGCCTCGTAATAGTCCTCAACGAGTTTAGCGGCCTCATTGTACTGCAACACTTCCTTCGTGCTGTTGTAGTGCTCTTGCATTACTTCAGCGACGACATGGTAGCCGTTGTTAGCCTTGATGAAGTCGTACTCATTTGTATTGTCCACAAAACTCTGTATCTCGTCAACAAAACGACCGTAGGTATCTTTGTAGCGAGACATTTCTTGTTGCTTTTCAGCTTCTGCACGCTCTGCCTTCATGGCATCAATCTCGTCGCGCAGCCTTTTCATCTCCCCCGCCATCTTCTGCTCAGGGGTGATCTCACCATCTTGCAAGACTTGGTGACTGAGGGCTTCGTAATCTAGCCCTAACTTCTGCATGACTTCGTAAGGGTTCTCACGTGCAAGTCTTTGTAGGTC
>Ga0075476_10001149_pt1 | contig 12327 bp, 12 predicted proteins | sample DEB08_DNA_5_FD_76339 | JGI IMG/M metagenome (GOLD analysis project Ga0075476, IMG submission 76339) | Aqueous microbial communities from the Delaware River and Bay under freshwater to marine salinity gradient to study organic matter... | ecosystem: Environmental > Aquatic > Marine > Coastal ...
CGCATGAGCGTAATAATCATGATCATCTTTACAACAATAAATTCCAGTGTCCAAACGATAATCAGTTTTTATAAAAAGAGATATTAAAAAAAATAATAGCAAAAATTTAAGACTTTTAATCTTCATAAAATTATGAATATTTCAATATAAATTTTTTTTTCATATGATTGAGAATAATAAAAATATATCGATTAGAGTAAATTTCTTTTAAAACTTATACTTTACATTTCGAATATTTATAAGTTTTTTGGTTTAATGTAATAAAATAATTTTTTTCAGCTGTTATACATAAGTTTTTTTGCTGAAAAGTTTTTTCAATAATCTGTTTTTTTATTCAGGCAATTGAAAATAATAAATTCTCTAAATATCCTAATTTATATTAATTTAAATATCTTTTAGATAAATATGTATTTTTAAAAGTCTAATCATTTTTATTACAATAACGTTTAATATGGCAACAAATACAAAATATCGTTTAATTTATGAAAAAATTGAGAAGAATTTAAAGAGATTATGAAAATTAGCATTGGATATAAATTTATTAAAGGACCTTGGGGTGGTGGAAACAGTTTTGGTATACAACTGAAAAATTATTTGGAAGAAAAAAATATAAAAGTTGTTAATACTTTAAATGATGAAGATATTGATATAGTTTTAATGACTGAGCCTAGAAGATATACTAAGTCATCATCTTTCAACCACTTAGATGTAAAAAATTATTTGAAAAACGTAAATGACAGCGCATTAATTGTAAATAGAATTAACGAATGTGATGAAAGAAAGAACACAAAAGGATTGAATAGCTTTTTAATTAACACAACTCAAATTTCTGATCACACCGTATTCATAAGCGACTGGCTTAAAGATTTATTTTTTACACAAAATTTTCAAAATGAAAGTTATTCAGTAATAAAAAACGGAGCAGATAAAAAAATATTTAAATTTAATAAAAAAAATCTTAATGAAAAAGTAAAAATTGTAACTCATCATTGGAGCTCTGATTTTAACAAAGGGTTTGAAGCATATACAAAGCTTGATAAAATGTTAAGTTCTAAAATCTACGAAGATCTTTTTGAATTTATATATATTGGAAATAAACCAAAAAATATATCTTTTAAAAACACAACGTTTATTGACCCTGTTTACGGAAAAAAACTTTCTGATATTCTAAGTAGTTGTGATATTTACATAACAGGATCAATAAACGAACCTGCAGGTATGCACCATATTGAAGGTGCGATGTGTGGTTTACCAGTTTTATATATAAATAGTGGTGGCATTCCAGAATATTGTAAGAATTATGGTTTGAACTATGAAATTGAAAATCTTGGAGATAAATTAATTGAATTAACAAAAAATTATGATTTATACCAAAGTCGCCTTAATAAGTATCCTTTTACAGGCGAAGAAATGTGTAAAAAATATTTGAAACTTTTCAATGATTTGATTTCCAGAAAAGATATTATTTTAGAAAATAGAAAAAATATCAATAAATTAAAATTACAAAATCAATATAAGTTATTTGGTTATTATTTGTATTTTTAAAAAAATAAAACCAAACCAAGATTTTAAATACACATCTGTAGATTCTTTTGTATATGATGTTCAAAAAAGAATTCCATCGACTGAGAAGGTAAAAAGCTTGCTAGGTTATGAAGCAAAAACTTCACTTGAACAGATGTTAGATATTGTCATTCCTTGGATAAAAGATGCAAAACAGAAAAGTTTATTCTAGGTTTCATTAGATATTTAGTTAAAGAGGTATTTTTAAAACCACATACTTGGTTTAGATTTTTAGTATTTCTATATTAAATTTTATAAAATAGATTAAATATCATTTCGGAGAAATTATTAATCTCAAAATAAGTGGGTCTTTTGTTAAATCTTTAACTTTATAAATTTCTCTGTATTTTGAAAAATTATAAGATGTCTCGGAGTATTTGATTGCAAGATTGTTTTTTTTAATTTTATTAATAAAATCATCCTCAGAAAAAAATCTTCTGTAATGATTATTACTTTCTTGCTGACTTTCAAAATCTAAAATTCTTGTTTCAATAAATATATTCTTTTTAACATTACGTGAAAGCCAGTAAAGCAATTTTGATTCTATATTTTCAGTTATTGAATGAAATATAAATCTACAATAAGCATATTCAAAAGTCTCATTTAATTCATTTATACTCTCTAAATCCATATGTTTAAAAGACAGATACTTGTTTGATAAAGGTTTATTTTGTTTTATTGTTTCCTGGCTGAAATCAACCCCCTTTGAAAAGATTTTATTTTTACTAAAAAAATGTGTATCTCTTCCATCTCCACAGCCAATGTCAATCAACGAACTTTGTTCTTGTATTTTTCCTAATACAAACTCTGAAAACTCAGAGTTAGGATGTCTTTTTGTTTTAGAATTGTAATAATCATTCCAATATATATTTTCTTTTTTCTTTTCATAATCAGTCATAAATAAACAATATACATTTTTATTTTTTAATTTATGACTTCAGAAAAGAACTTAAACATTTAAAGCATATGGGACTATTCTTATAAAGAAAATGAAAATCTTAATTACGACAAGTTCTTTTCCAAATACAAGAAATTCAATTTCAGGAAATTTTGTCTTAGATCAAATAAATAACATATATGCTTTTTACAATGATATAGAGTTTATTGTTTGTACTCCAGGTAAAACAATTAGTAAAGTTTTAGAAAATAAAAAAATCAAAATTTATAACTATAGATATTTTTTATTTAAAAAATATGAAGTAATTGGAGTGGAGAGTATCACAGATTTGATCAAAAAGAGCAAGTTTTATTATCTGATATTGTTATTTTTTATGATAAGTCAACTTTTTAAATTAATCAGAGTTGTTTCAAAAGAAAATCCCGATTTAATTTATGCTCACTGGTTTACGCCTCAAGCAATAATAAGTTTTATAGTTTCAAAAATATACAATATACCTTATAAAATCACAATTCATTCAAGAGATTTAAAAATCATTGACTACAAGCTTGGGACAATTGGAAAAAAAATTTCGAAACTAATTTTAAATTCTAGCTCAGGTGTGACAGTGACTTCAAAAAATATATTAAGAACGGTAGAGGCTGTTTTAAATAAATCAGAGATAAATAATTTAAATATAATTCAATACCCAATGGGTATTGACTCTATAAATATAGAGAGTGCTAATAGTGACCCAAATATCTTAAAAATATTGGAATCAAAAGAAAAGTACCTACTTTATATAGGAAGACTTGTAGAAAAAAAAGGGTTAGAAGATTTGATTTATGGTTTTAGTGAATTTAGCAAAAATTCTGATTATAAGCTTATTATTGCTGGTTTTGGAAACTTAGAAATTAAATTGAAAACATTAGTAAAAGAACAAAATTTAGAAAATAAAATTATTTTTGCTGGAAAAGTAGGTTTATCAGAAAAAAAGTCACTATTTGAAAAATCACAAATTTTAATTGTTCCCTCAAGTATTCTTACGGGGCTTCCTTCAGAGGGAATGCCTGTAACAATACTTGAAGGTCTTTATTTTGGAAAGGTAGTTGTTGCATCTGATCAAACTAATTGTGAGGATGTTATTCAAGATGGCATAAATGGCTTTATTTATAAAAGCAAGGATGCAGAGAGTATTACTAAAGTATTAAATAAAATTAACGAACTTCAAAAGGAAGAATTTAATTCAGTGAGTCTGAACGCATTGAAGTCCTCAAAACTTTATGACTCCCAAGGCAGTTCAAAAGTTTATTATGATTTTCTAAAATCATGATGCAAAAGCTTTTTCAGTTTACAAAAATTTTAATTTCTTTTTATTTTTTATACTTCTTTATTTATTATACGATTGAAAACCGAGATAAATTAAATTATATTTTTAGAGATTCAATCGAGATTTTATTGTTTGTTATATTTTTAAAGGTATTAATCATATTACTTAATTCATTAATATTTAAAAATATTGTTCAAATCCTCGGTATAAATATTAATTTTCCTAAAGCAAATGAATTAACTATTTTAAATTACTTAGGAAACCTAGTTGGTCCAATGAAGCTGGGTGCAGGAATGAGAATTGAATATCTGAGGCAAAATTACAATATGAGTATCAAAAAATTTATTATAAAAAACTTTAGTTTTACTGCTTATACCCAATTAATCTATATCTCAATATTTATTTTTGCTCTTTATGTAGATGAAAAAATAAATATCATTTATCTAACAATTTTATTGGTCATTATGTTCTTAAATGTTTCCTTATTAAATAAAGATACAATATTTAAAAAAGAAAACATTTTTAATATAAAAGATTTTTTGTACAATTCGATCTTTAACTTTTTAATACTCTCATTATTTTTTATCGGAGTATCTATAGTTATTCTTGAAGTTAATCTTGTCCTTGGTTATCCATATCATTTTTTAAAAGGCGTATATATATTTGAAGGTATAAGCCTAACAAATATTGCAAACCTAACACCTGCTAACTTAGGTATAAGAGAATTTTCATTATTATTCATAAGTTCATTACACCAATTAAATTTGAACAATTTAATTGAAGTTGGGATTATTGATAGATTTTGTAGCTTAGCTTCAACATTTATATTATTTTTAATCCAAAAAATTAAAAAGAATTAAAAAGATTATCATAAAAAATATGTTAACTAAGCTAAACAATGAAATTTAATAAATATCAACTAAGTCACTACTTTGTATTTTTAGTATCGATAATAATTTTACTAATCGCTTTTTCGACAAAAATTTTTAAAAAACAATTAAATAATAAAAATGTTATTTTGTACGGACATAAACTTTATGGAAATTTGAAAGCAATATATAATAATAAATCTGATATTAATTCAGAAGTATTTTACTTGACCCTAGATAAAAAATATTACAACTTACTTAAACAAGAAAACATAAACGTATTGTATGGACTTCGCTTAAAGGATGTTTTTAAAGTAGTTAATTGTAAAATTTTTATTTGTGATCATGGTCTACATTTTTATAAAATTTTAATGTCCTTAAAACATATCATCTTTATCGATACAAACCATGGCATTCCATATCATAAAGATGCTCTCAACGGAATTGAATATTTTTCTAAATTTGACCATGTTTGGTTGATGTCGCATTATCACAAAGAACTGTTCAAAAAATTTAACTATTCTGGGAATAACACTGAAGTTACTGGTTATGGTAGGTTGGATGATTTAATTCAATTTTCAAATAAAAATGCAGACGAAAAAAATAAAATAATAGATGATTTAAAGAACGAATACGATTTAAGTTTTGAAAATATTATTCTAATGGCACCGACCTGGGTACATAATCATAAAATTCTTAACAACAAGAAATATCCATTTAACGAATTAGAATTTTTTACAGAACTTAATTTAATAATGGATGAAGCTAACTCCTTATTAATTTATAGGCCACATATAAATGATAGGATTTCAAAAGAAATAAATGATTACATACATAGCTCAAAAAATTTAGATATAAAAGAATTTAAGAATTACACAAATACTGAAGATTTTTTAAAACTTTCAGATATTTTAATTACCGACTGGTCTTCGATTGCACTCGATTATATTATTTTAGATAGACCTGTACTTTTCCTTGATTCACCAAATCCTTTTAGAGATGGTGTCCAAGATGATGAGATGCTTAGGTTTGGTGAAATACTCTCTCAAAATCAAATTAAAGATAAAATAAATGCTTACATATCGAATGCTGATTTGTATTTTGAAAAAAACATTAATCAGAAAAAGGTAAAAAGAAAATTTCATGATATTGGTTTGGACGGTTATTCTACAAAAAGGTACATAGAAAATATAAATAGATTTCTATCTTAATTTATTTAATCTTCAATTTTTTTTACAAAGCGAGCAGGATTACCAAAATATAATCCATTAGGATCTAAATCTTTTGTGACAACAGAGCCAGCCCCTATAAACGAATTCTCATGTATGATAATTCCACAAACTATCGTTGAATTTGCACCAATACTAACACCTCTTTTGATAACTGTTTTATCGTAGTTTTTATTTACGGGACTATTTGACCTAGGAAACTTAACGTTTGTAAAAACTACACTTGGACCAATAAATACATCATCTTCTATAACAACACCGTCATAAATTGATACATTGTTTTGTATTTTTACATTATTACCAATCTTGACATTTTCTCCTATGAAACAGTTTTGACCAATTGTGCAATCATCACCAATCTCAGCAGTATTCATAACATGTGTAAAATGCCAAACTTTTACATTTTTACCTATTTTTGTATTATTTTCTACAATTGCTGTTTTATCTATATATGTCATATGTTTCTTTTCCAATAGTAGTAAGTATATATAATTGTAGATATGGCTAACTTAAAAATAGGAGTAGTTGGTTTTGGCTACTGGGGTAAAAATCAGGCTAGAGTATTTAAAGAACTTGGAGTACTGACTGGTATATATGAGAAGAACAAAGAACTAGTAAAAGGAGTTAATGATAAATACAAATTTTTTGAATCATATGATAAATTAATTTCATCTGTTGATGCTGTAGTTATATGCACGCCAGCAAAAACACATTTTAAATTAGTAAAAGTAGCTTTAGAAAAAGTAGATGTTTTTGTAGAAAAACCAATAGCTTTGAGCCTTAAAGAGGTCAAAGAAATAAATAAAATATCAAAAAAGAATAACAAAATTGTTATGGTTGGACACCAACTTCATTTTCATCCTGCTGTTAAAAAAATGAAAACTTTGATTGAAAATAACAGCATCGGCGAATTAAAGTACGTTTACTCTAATAGATTAAACCTTGGGAAAATAAGACCAAATGAAAATGTATTGTGGTCATTTGCGCCACACGATATTTCTTTAATCTTGGATTTTATAAAATCAGATATTAAAGAAATTCATGTACAATCAAATAAAGTATTAAATAAAAAAATTGAAGATACAACATTAACATTGATACGTTTTGCAAATAATATAAAAGCACATATTTTTGTTTCATGGATTCACCCTTTTAAAGAGCAAAGATTTATTATTGTTGGCAACAGAGGTTCCCTGGTTTTCTCTGATACGGAGGAAAACAAATTAAGAGTTTACAAAACTAAAATTAATAAAAAAACAAGATCAATCGAAAGTCACAAATCCAAAATTATAAAAGTTGAAGAAAAAGAACCTTTAAAAGAGCAAGCAAAATATTTTCTAAAATGTTTAAAAGATAGAAAAATTGAAATAAACAATATTGAACATGCTTATAAAGTTGTTTCGGTATTAGAAAAAAGTAGTCATAAGATTAGACAAGAACATAAAAATGATTGATTCAAAAAAAATAGCAGTAATTATGCCTGCTTATAACGAAGAAAAATTAATTGCTAAAGCTATTGAATCTGTACCAGATGAAGTTGATACAATTTTTGTTATAAATGATTGCTCAAAAGATAACACAGGAGATATTGTAAAAAAAATGTCCGAGGAAAATGAAAAAATTGTACTAATTAATAATGAAAAAAACTCTGGTGTTGGTTTTTCAATTACAAAAGGATATGAAGAGGCATATAAAAAAGATTGTAATATTGCTGTAGTAATGCCAGGAGATGCACAAGCTTTACCTGAAGATTTTTTTAACTTAATTGAACCAGTACTACAAGAACAATATGATTACACAAAAGGCAACCGACTCAACTACAAAGGTGTTTCAAATATTATGCCAAAACATAGGTTTTTTGGTAACACCTTACTTACTTTGTTGACAAAATTTGCTTCAGGTTATTATCACCTGATGGACCCTCAAATGGGTTATACAGCTTTAAATTTGAAAATTTTACATAAATTAAATATTCAAAGTCTTATTAAAAGATACGGATATCCAGGACACCTTCTTTATCTTCTGAATCTAGCTGACGCAAAAGTAGCAGATATAGATGTTAAGCCTCACTATGGAGAAGAAAAAAGTGGTATCAATTTGATAACATTTATTCCAAAATTAATCTACCTGATGATAAAACTATTCTTCTCTAGGGTGTTTAAAAAGCTAATATTACAAAACTTATCACCCGCTGGTATAAGTTATATGTTTTCATTTTTAATACTATTTACTGGTATTCCAATATTTACTTATAGGTCAGTATCAAAATATTTAAATAGTGGTTATGTACCAGAGCTAACGTTTATTGCTTTAACTACTTTTATAATTTTGTTTTTTATCTTTTTTCTTTTTGGAATTCTTTTTGATGTTCAAGAAAATAGAGAATTGCATAATAAATTATGAAAGTACCATTTATAGAATTTGATCATGAATATGAAGATAATAAAGATTATTTATCAAATTTATTAGAAGGTCATATTCTAAATGGGGATTTCATTGGTGGTAAAAATGTTGAAGAATTTGAAAATAATTTATGTGAATATTTAAATGTAAAATATTGTGTTTCGGTTGGAAACGGAACGGATGCACTAATGATTGCTTTGGCAGCACTTAATCTTGAAAGAAAAGAAGTCATAGTTCCATCATTTTCATTTTTTGCTACCTCTGAAGCAATTGTGCAGGCGGGATTGGACCCAATATTTGTTGACATAGATCTTAAAGATTGCAATATCGACATAAATAAAATTGAAGAAAAAATTACTGATAATACAGGTGCAATTCTACCAGTACATTTATTTGGTAATGCAGCTGAAATGAAAAAAATTATAGAGTTAGCAAAAAAATATAATTTAAAAATAGTTGAGGATGTTGCTCAATCATTCGGTACTATGTATTCAAATAAAAAACTAGGAACTATTGGAGATGCTGGTTGTTTTTCATTTTTCCCTACAAAAACTCTTGGTGCATATGGTGACGGTGGTGCAATAGCAACAAATAGTGAAGATATATACAAAAAATCTAAAATGATTAAAAACCATGGAGCAGAAACTAAATATCAAAATGAAGTTTTTGGATACAATTCTAGGCTTGATTCAATACAGGCGTCCATATTAAATATGAAACTTGCAAATATTGATTCATGGATACTTAACAGAATTAGTGCTGGAAAATTTTATGATAAAAAATTTTCTTTAATTAGCGAGGTTAAGTTGTTAGAGAATTCGAACTCAACATACAATTATTACAGTTTATTTATCAAAGATGGGAAAAGAGAAGAGTTCAGTACCTATCTAAGCAATAAGGGAGTGTCATCAGCTATATATTATCCAAGAACACTTCCATCTTTACCTGCACACAACATTGAAGAAAAATTTCCTAAAGCAGAAAAAGCCTGTAAAGAAATTATTTCACTTCCGATATGGTCAAATATAACTCAAGATCAACTTGACTATGTTGTATCAGTTGTAGAAGATTTTTTCAAATAAAATAATCCAGCTTTATAAATAGCTTTTCATAAAATATTTTTCAGATTCATACCAAAAATTTAAATATATATTTACAGAATCCTTTGAATATGATGTGCAAAAAATAATTCCATTAACTAAAAAAGCAAAAACTTCTCTTAATGAAATGTTGGATATCGTAATACCCTGGAATAAGGATACAAAAATTTACTTTAAAGTATAATTTCTCTATGGACAATAGTTTTATTGAAAATATATGTGGTCTTTTTCCATCAAATTTTGTTCCAGTTATTATTTCGGATAATTCATTTGTCTTTGAAAATGACCCTCAATTTGATGCAATTAATTTGTATAATTTTTTTGGTCAGGGAGCTACTGTAAATTCTTTTGCTGAATGCTTCTACTATGTTACTGAAGGTTGGGAACCAAACAAATTAACAATAATAGATATAGTTATGCAAATATTTCCATATCTTGTATTTGGACTATTCATTTATTTTTTATTGAAAAAAGATTTATATAAAAAAACATTAGAAAATTTTAAAAAAATTAATCTCGTCTCTTTTATGAGCAATGTAAAGAATCTAGTACATAAAATAAATGGTAATTTCTTTATGATTACTTTCTTTGCAGTACAAAGTTTTTTTACATTTGATTTAGTAAGAACAAGAGCTGTTAAATTAAAACCTTTTATAGACGAATACATTACGCTTTCTTCGACCGTTAATTTCTTTAAAACATTAGATTTTTTTGCGGGTGATTTTATAGGGGGAAATTATAGTACTTCACTTACTTCTGGTCCGCTATCTTCAGTTGGAGCTGTAATTGGTTGGAACCTCACTAATAAATTTGCTATCGCTAGGATTGGCAATTTTTATTGGATTTACTTTATGCAGTTAATTTTTATTTTAATAATTGGAAAATATTACAAAAAGAACATGAAGTTTATGTTTCTTGTTTCAAACTTTGCTTTATTGTTAGTTCCTTGGTGGTTTGGAGCTCTTTATTCAATTGGTGAAATGGCATCTTTAATCTTGTTCACCAACGCAATATTTCTTTTTAGAAAAGCTAGAAATCTTTCTATTATTTTGTTCAGCTTATGTATTGTATTTGGAAAGTTACTTAATTTAGTTCCATTTACAGGGTTTTATATTTCTGTGCTTTTTATAGAAAAAAAATATAAAAAAATATTTAATGATTTTTTAGTTTTCTGCATACCTTTAACAACATGGTTAGTTCTTGTTAATTATAAATATGTTAATGGTAATTTTCTTCAATACATTATTGATCAATTTAATTTTATTATTAAGCATCAAAGTTCTGGAGCTGAAATTACAAAACAATCAGTTTCGATCAATATTTTTGATTCAATATTTACTGGTGAATTTTCAACTTGGAATATGTATGATCAAATAAGATTATTGATTGTCCCAATATTGTTTATATTTTTAGTTTATAGAAATAAAGAAAAGATGAACAATATATTTGGATATATTTCATATCCATTAATAGCTTCAATATTATTTTCATACTTGTGGTTTTGGTTTATTAACACCACAAAATGGATAAGATATTCTCAACATTTTACAGTTATGGTATTGATAGGATTATTTTATTTACTCACTTTCAAAGTTTTTGATAATAAATTTGATCTCTACTTGTCTACTGCTTTAATTGGAATTTTTATCGAAAATTCTAAATTTTTAATTATTGTTTTATTATTTTTGTCTTTTTTTATAATTTATTTTATTACAAAATCCATAAACTATAATCTCACCTATTTTTTAATAGCATTTATATTATTAATTGATTTTACCTTACCTTATTTTGAAAAAGATCAGGTCGCAGACTTAAATAATATAATAAGGGAGTGTGAGTTAGAGTTAACTACAATTGGTTGTTTAGACGCTTACATGAATCAATAAAAATAGATTTAATACTTAATTTTGAGCTTTATCAAGTCTTTAAATATTATTAAGGGGTCTAATAATAAATTTACTGATGAGTCTTTATTAAAATCATACTCCACTGGGATTTCTAAAAGTTCAAAACATAGACCTTTACAAGCAAGTATCAAATCAAGATCATATATAAATCCACCAAATTCTAATCTTTCTATAATTTCATCTAATTTATTTGTTGAAATAAACTTGAAACCACACTGGGTATCTTTAATTTCAATTTGAAAATTAATTCTTATTAAGTAATTTAAAACTTTTCCATAAATTTTTCTGATTAAAGGAGTACCTACTTCTGACCCCAATGGTCTCGAGCCAACTACAAGTGAGTCATTGCTATTTAGCCAGTCTAAATTTAGATGTTTAATATCAGCCGATAGATCAGCATCCAAGATTAGAAGATTATTAAATTTTGATTTTATCAGCCCTTTTTTAACCGCGTGACCTTTACCTTGTTTACATTCATTTACTAAAAACACATTTTTATCAGTAAGTTTTCTTGCAATTTTTTCAGTATTATCAATAGAGTTATTATTAACAATTATTATTTCGTAATCCAAATCTTGAAATTTACACCAATATTTAATTCTGTTAATTGTTTTTTCAAGAATATTTTCCTCATTAAAACAAGGTATAATCACGCTTAATTGAACTAATTCAATTTCTTTCACTGTAGCATATTTTAACCGCAATATATTTATGAAAGGTGAAATAATCATAATTTGCATATAGATTTTATTATGTAAATTTGTGGGCGCTACAGGATTTGAACCTGTGACTTCTTCCTTGTAAGGGAAGAACGATTAAATACTAGAGAGTATCAGAGGTTCTTAAAATTATATGACCCCAATAGATTCAACCTCTTAAAAGTTATCAGAGAGTATCAGAGACTACCCCTCGTTTGAATTCTTTTGGGCGTCAAATGGGCGTCAGTTAAAAACTTATGACCCCCCAGTGTCAATGTGACCCCCCTCTATATTAATTATGTAAGGTCTCAGAGAATTGCTGGTAAATCTGTCCACTGTTTGCATATATTA
>Ga0075476_10001152_pt1 | contig 12314 bp, 6 predicted proteins | sample DEB08_DNA_5_FD_76339 | JGI IMG/M metagenome (GOLD analysis project Ga0075476, IMG submission 76339) | Aqueous microbial communities from the Delaware River and Bay under freshwater to marine salinity gradient to study organic matter... | ecosystem: Environmental > Aquatic > Marine > Coastal ...
TAAAGCCAGAACTAAAGGAAATTAGTAGAAAATTTAAAGCTTATATAAAGGCTTTCAATATTGCTAATGTTCCAATGAATGAAGTATGCTTTTTTGACCTTGTTCCTATGAGTTTTCTTCTCAATTGGTGTAGGGTGAAGAGTGAAATCTGTGAGTTTGTGTTTGAAAGCTTCGAGAGGCCTAAAAACCATGATCATCTAGCCAGAGTTCATGAACTTCTTGTTGATATTAGTCATCAGAAGCTAAATGTTAACTCTGATGGATGTCGTGGGCTTTATGTTGGTGCTAGATTGAGGCCGATCGCAATAAAAATGCTTGAAACCAATCCCTATATCCATTATAATCTATATGGAACCAGCACAGGAAGGCTAACAAACCTTTCTTCTGGTTTCGGTCTTCTGACCATAGATAAAAAGCTTAGAAAGTTGGTAAAACCAAACAATGATTGGTTTGTTTCTTTCGATTATAACGGTGCTGATGTTCGTTCCTTTCTTGGTCTTCTCGGTGTTGAGCAGCCCGAAGAAGATATCCATGATTGGAATGTAAACAACCTATTTGGTGGCTCTTTGGGAGCAAAAAAGCACCTAAATCGTGAAGAAGCTAAGGTAGGTTTCTTTTCTTGGCTTTACAACCCAAAAGACAGTACTTTTAGCAACAGTTTCTATGATAGAGAAAAGGTATTGGAAAAATACTACTTGAATGGTAGTGTTACAAATCCTTTTGACAGAGTAATTGAAGTCGAGGAAGAGAAAGCTTTGAGTTATCTTGTACAGAGCACTACAAATGACTTGACGCTGGACCGAGCAGTGGTTATAAGTAAGCTGCTGGAGGGAAGACCATCGTTCGTCTCCCATCTGGTTCATGATGAGATTGTTATTGACTTCTCTTTTGAGGACAAAGACATTCTTCCTGAACTAAAAGAAGTATTTAGTAATACCAAGCTTGGTAAGTTTAGAACAAACATATCGGCTGGTAAAAACTACTTTGAAATGAATGAGTTGAATTTATGATTAGTGTATTTGGAATCGGAACAGCAGGACATAATATTGCTCAACTGTTTCGTGAACACAAAAATTACAATATCTTTAGTTTCACGACCCAAGAGGTGGATAATGTCGAGGGACATACTCGGTTGAGTTCTGGTTTAACTCCTGAGCAATGTGAAGACAATATTCCTGACTTGACACGGTTGAAAGACACCGTTGACGAGGATATACAAGTCATCCTCTGTGGGTCATCCTTTTCTGCCAACTATGCTCTTGGAATTCTAGAGCAGTTTAAAGATAGAAAGATACAGATCTTCTATATCAAGCCTGATACAGAGCTTCTGTCTGGTCAAAGCAAGCTCCAAGAGAATGCTATTTTTGGTATCCTTCAGGAGTACACAAGGTCTGGTTTGTTTGAGAATATGACCATTATTTCGAACACAAAAGTAGAAGAAATTGTTGGTAATGTACCAGTAAAAAACTACTTTTCTACCCTCAACCAGACTATTTACTATGTAATTCATTACATGAATTATTTTGCTAACAAGCAGCCGATTATCGGCAATCTCACAAACCCAACGGAGATTCAAAGGATCAGAACTTTCGGGATGATCAACCCAGCAAACCTGTCAGAAAAAATGTTCTATGAACTTGACATGGCCCGTGACACCAGTTACTATGTGTGTATAACGAGCAGCCGCTTGGAGACCGATGGCACACTACACAAGAAGTTAGTAAATACATTAAAAAATAAACCAAGAAACGCTTTTAAAAATCTCTCGTATGCAATATACGAGTCTAATACAGAAAATGACTTTGGGTTCTGCATTGCCCATACTAATGCAGTACAATCTAACTCTTAATTGCTTTTAAGAGTTCAAGCCAGTCGCAGAGGAACGCTCTGTGTCTTTAACAAAAAAGGAGAAAAAAGACAATGGCAATCAATCTAGAACTAATGCGTAAGAAGCTCGCCGTGCTCAAGGGCGAGGTCAAGGGTGGAGGAAGTAGCTCCCCATTCTTTAGTCCCGAAGAGGGAGAACAGGATATTCGTATCGTCCCGTCACCTGATGGCGACCCCTTCAAGGAAATCTATTTCCACTACAACCTTCCTGACCATCGAGGAGGTATTCTTTGCCCCAAGCGTAACGATGGTGACAACTGCCCAATCTGTGACTTCGCTTCCCAGCTTTGGAAGGAATACACTGATACCAACGACGAGGCCACCAAGGAGCTTGCTAAGCAGCTTTTTGTCCGTCCACGCTACTTCTCTCCAATCGTTGTTCGTGGTAAGGAAAGTGATGGTGTTAAGTACTATGGATATGGCAAGAAGGCCTATGAAATGCTTCTAGGCTATGTTCTAGACCCTGAGTACGGTGATATCACTGACCTTGAAGAAGGCACTGACATCGGCCTTACTTACGAGAAGCCAACAAAGAAGGGCGCTTTCCCACAGACTACTCTTAAGATGCGTCGTAATACTTCACCTCTACTTGCTGATAAGCGTCAAGCAACTACTCTTGTCAATAACGCTCCAAGCATTGATAGCCTCTTTGCTGACAAGCGTAAGACCACCCGTGAGATTGAAATCATCCTTGATAATATGATGTCTGGTGATTCTTCTGCTGAGGCTCGTAGTTCCGAGACCACAGCATACAACAACAAGGGTAGCGCCGTTGATCAAGCATTTGCTGAACTAGCTGGCAAGTAAACTCCTTTTTGTTATCGGCTTAGCCCCGCTCTTCGGAGCGGGGTTTTTTGTTGACTTTCTATCTCTGTGTGATATATTTACTATAGCCACCGCTCCTATATCTATAATATAAAAAAAGAAAGTAAAGATATACAGCGGATTCACATTTAAAAGGAGAAAGAATATGGCAAAAGCAAAAGCGGGGAAGCTATCCCCGAAGGATCTTCTTGGCAAGATCAATAAAATAGCAGGACGTGACGTTGCCCATTCACTTGAGGGCACTAACCCTACAGATGTAACAGATTGGATTCCAACAGGAGCCACATGGTTAGATGCTATTATCTGTAAGGGGAAATGGGCAGGCATTCCCGTAGGAAAGATTACTGAGATTGCTGGACTTGAGGCAACTGGTAAGTCTTTCTTGGCAGCACAGGTCTGTGCTAACGCCCAAAAGAAAGATATTCTACCAATCTATTTTGATTCAGAGTCAGCTATTGATTCCGACTTTCTTGTCAAAGCTGGCGTCGATATATCGCCAGAAAAGTTCATCTATGTTCAGGCACATTCAGTTGAGTTTGTTCTTGAGGTTATGGAGCAGCTTATGAGTGAATATGATGATAGACTTTTATTTGTCTGGGATTCTCTGGCCTTTACTCCTGCCGTGTCTGATGTTGAAGGTGACTTCAACCCACAATCAAGTATGGCTATGAAGGCGAGAATTCTGTCAAAAGCAGTCTCAAAACTAGCAATCCCTATCGCTGATAAGAAAGCAACTTGGCTTGTGCTTAACCAGCTAAAAGCTAATATCACTAGAAGCCCAGCAGAGGCTATGACAACCCCTTATATCACACCAGGGGGTAAGGCCATGTCATATGCTTATTCGCTCCGTATTTGGCTCACAGGCCGTAAAGCGAAGGCTTCTTATGTACAGGCCGACAATGGGTATAGAATCGGTTCAGAAGTGAAAGCTAAGATTGAAAAGTCTCGCTTTGGGACTCAGGGTCGCTTGTGTAACTTTAAGATTCTTTGGGGCACCGATCCAGTTGGTGTTCAAGATGAAGAGTCTTGGTTTGAAGCTCTATCAAAAACTCCAGTATTTTCTGGTGGCGGTGGCGGCTGGTATAACTTTGAGATAGATGGCTATACAAAGAGGTTCCGCTCATCTGAATGGGTTAATCTCTTAAAGGAAGATGACGAATTCCGTACCAATATCTTAAAGGCAATGGAGCAGGAAGTTATCGAGAAGTTCTCTAATCAATAGGGTAACGCTTCCGACTTTTATGAATCAGACGACGAGGAATAATGAATAAAGATAGAGTGATGATTGTAGACGCTCTCAATATGTTTTTGAGAGCCTATATTGTTGATCCCTCTCTTTCTATGAATGGTGACCCCATTGGTGGAATCAAAGGATCTATGAAGATCCTACAAAAAATGATTCGTATGATACAGCCATCCCAGATTGTAATTGTCTGGGATGGCCCCAATGGGTCGAGAAAGAGAAAGCAAATCAACTCAAACTATAAAGAAGGTAGAGCCCCAATACGACTCAACCGAAATGTGAATAATCTGACTGATGACGAACAGATGATCAATAAGGTTTGGCAGCAGGGGAAAGCGATTGAATACTTTAATCAAATGCCTTTGATACAACTCTGTGTACCTGAGATAGAGGCTGACGATGTTATCTCGTATCTTGTTGGCTGCTCTTACTACGAAGGGTGGCAGAAAGTAATTGTGTCGAATGACAAGGATTTCCTTCAGCTATGTGACGATTTCACCTTGGTATATAGACCCGTCAAAGACGAGTTTGTATCAAGAAAGAAAGTTATTGAAGAATTTGGTATTCACCCAACCAACATGGCCTTAGCGAGAGCACTCATTGGAGACAACTCCGACAACCTTCCAGGGATTAAAGGATTAGGGTTCAAGACTGTCGCTAAAAATTTTCCCTTCCTAGCAGAAGAAACCACATATTATCTCCAACATATCGTAGATTCTTGTGAGGACAAGAAAGGGAAAGTATTCGAGAGGTTAATAGAAGGACAAGACAGAGTAAAAGAGAACTATAAGCTAATGCAGCTTTATTCTCCAACGATGTCGATTCAGTCTAAACAGTCTGTTGATTGGAATTTAAACAACTTCGATCACGAATTCAATTACATAGAAATACTTAAGATGATGAGAGATGACGGGTTTGGAGAATTGAACTGGTCTGATATGAAAATGTACTTTGACAAGATGGTCAAACTAAATAAATAAAACTATTTAGGTTGGGAGAGAACATGAGTAATTTTATTGATCATTGGCTAAACTATAGCCAAATAAAGGAAGCAACAAGAGCCAAAAAGCTTAAGAAGCAAGGAAAAATTAGTCCTGAAGATTATGCGAAAGCAGAAAGAACTCTTGAGCAAACACTCTCTAGGTATGTCACTGATGACCCTGAGAAGATGTATTACATTACGTTTATTAGTGATATGGCTTCTGCAAAGGAGATAAGTGACGATGATACACCGCCACCTGCTCCAGGCGAGGTCGATATAAGGAAAAAGGGAAGAAAAAAATCTCCACCACAGAGCAAGGTTGGTATCAATCCACAGTCCCGCTATGATACTCCCAATGGTATCTACTGCTATCCTTTGACTACAGAAATGTTCAAAAGCTTATTAGACGGGGCTATTGGTGGTCACGGCTTTGCTCAAACTCAAGACTTTATCGGTTTGTTTAAACCAAAGAATGTTGATAGGGTATTGTTTGTAAAGCCAGAAGAAGAAGTTACTCTTGACTCTACTGGTAATTACGTTATGATCCCTACTTTACAGGTAGCAACTGAAGGTCCTGATGCTCAAAAGCTCAAGGAAGCCGTCTACAAACTTTTATCAAAAGACTCTCAAATGAGAAAAAGAGTTAGAAATACAGATGTTGAAGATTATAAGAAAGGTAAGGAGTTTGTAAGAAAAGTAGAGGCTGAGTTCCTTCTTAAAGAAATACAAAAGCTTGGCTTGAACTCCTACAATATGAATAAAATTCATTCTGATATTTTTGAAGAAGGGCAAGGAGAAATCCTTGAAGCCTTAGAAAGCTCAAAACTTAGTGATTCTGAAAAAAATACGATAAAGAAAATTGTAGAACGGTTTTCTGGGGCCGAACAAGACTTTTTCATGGGGACTGGTATATCTAGTGATTCAGGAATTATTATGGCCAATATGCTCTCTGAGGTGATTGAGAGAAATGATAAGGCTATGAATGCTCTCGGAAGTTCAAATTATGGAGGAGTGAACGTTTTATTATTTGAAAGTTATTATAACCTCCTAAATGAATTCAAGAGGGAGGCTGAAAATAATATTGGGAATATGATTTTTAAAGAGCGTTATGATACCGTACCAGTGGAGTGGGCTGGTGGATATAATGATGTTGGGTATCTGTCATACCTTATAAAATATTGTCTTCTGACAAGTTTTAGACAATTATTTCAAGATATGTCTTATATGTATTCTGAAGACCTTGTAAAAATCTGTAGAAGAAAATATTATGAACTAGACGACTTTGTGAGTGCCATAACCTTTGAAAGATCAGTAGGTGCTTCACAGGTTGCTAAAATACTAGGCTTTCTTTTCAATACTCTTACTGATGCAGCCGTTAAGGTAAGAAATGCTAAAAATGAAGTTGCCCCTGAAGAGCAGGCAGAGTATGAGAACCTACAAAGTATTTTGCTTTTTTATAGAAAAGTTATTCACCCTAGCAGAATAAATAAAACAATAGAGGATATTCTTAGGGACGCTTCACGTTCTTTTTCAAGAGGGGACACTCTGTATGTTAATGCTTTAAAAAATCTATCTGATAATCTATCTGTTGACTTAAGAGCAGATGAGAATTTGAAACCTCTTTATGGTCCAAAAATAGAATCTGGTGAACTAACAAATGGTCTTTTTCGGGAACTTTATTCTCTTTCTCTAGACACAAACTTAGCTAGTAAGATTATTAGTCTTCTTGAGGCTTCTTATAAGCCTGTAATGAAAGAAAGTAAGTTTAGCAGAGAAGAACGAAATATTGCTATGTTGATTGCTACTAAGGGTGAGCCAAAATCAATTATGAAGCACTTTATGAGTACTGGCTGGATGAAAGAAGAATATGATAGTTTAGCTAATAAGCTTTATAATCCAAGTGCTGAAGAACTTATAGAATCTAGTGTTATACAAGAAGTTTTTAGAGAAGCAAGACAAAAATCCGCTACTGGCTTTTTATGGAACTTTACAAGACATATTGCTGGGCTGTCTTCTTCTCGAATAGTCAAACAGCCCTCTGCTCCAAAAAATCCAGATTTTCCAAACGACATTGATTTTGAGACAAAATCCGTAGCCTTTAAAAAAGTACCAGCTTTATGGAACGCCGTTCTTAGATTTATTGGGTACGATGGTGTTTCAGACTTACAAGATTCTGGTATTATTCACCCAGCAGAAAAGACTCAAGCTGTTTTCTTTAATGGTAGTTATATTGATGTAGTAAATATTTTTAAGAACGATCTAAAATCAGGTAGTGTAAAGCAATCGACTGTTGAATTTCAACAGTATCTTAAACTAACAGCTATAGCCAGTTCTGTTAACCACTATGCTGGAAAAGAAGTTATTACTAAATCAGGCAAGAATTATTACTTTCCTGATCAAGGGTTTGAGCATGATTTTGAATATTTTACTGACGACTATCTTAGCGTTTCCTCAATAGACAGTAAATATGTATCTGTTTACTCTGGTCTTAATGGCCTAACTTCTTATGACCAGATAGGCACATTTATGAAAAATAAAGATTTAGCAAATCTTTATATTATTTATCGTTTGGGTAGATTTGGTATTTTTAATAAATACCATGAGTTTACTGACGATCTTATAAGTAGAACTGGTAAATTTAGAAACTATAACGGCTCTCAAGCGGCTAGTATAGATCTTTATTACCTCTTGGTTGGTTATCTAATGGGTGGTGGTAATTTTCAACACGAACCAGACGAAACAAGAGAAATGCCAAAAGGCATTGACCTCGAAAGCCTAAGAGATGAAGTAAATTACTTCTTGATACCAGCAGCAATCATTAAAGCCATAGCTAAAAATGGGTTTAGACTTCCAGATCATATCTACTCTGAAGATGATATTATAGCGGGCAAGATAAAAACAGATCAGTTGTATACAATAAAGCATGGACAATGGAATATTAATACATTATCAAAACAAACTTTTGAAGCATTAGTTCGTAGTATCCTTAAAGACAGTCTAAGCGATTACACAGCGAGATTAGAATTACAAAAACCACAAATTATTATGAAAGCAGTCAAAGAGATTATGTCAGCAACAGGATCAAATAAAAGCGATTCCGATATCTTCTCATTAGACTCTAGTGCTAGAATACTTCTTACTCTTTACAGTCAAATACCAAGTGTTCCCACTATGGATAGTCCTGATGTAGCTAACTTTGATAGTCAAGAATGGTCGAGACAGTTTAAGAAGACCACAGAATGGGAAAAGAAAATAGTTTTAATGATTTATAACTCAGTTGTAAATAAAATAACAAAAGAAACACCTATCAAACGAAGAAAGGACCCTACGACTGGTTTAGGAAATACTTATACTGCCTTTAAGTCTGATTATGGTTTAGAGTCTTTTACCACTGTTGAAGAAGCTAAAGAACATTTAGGCAGAATTGCCTTTGCCTATCTCTCTGTTGCTTATGGGTTTAATGCTAGAAGATATCTTACACAAGGGTTTGCCGTTGATAGTAGTGAAGATATGCCGTTAGAAGAGGTTAATAAACTAATTAAAGAAATGGAAAAACTCTTAAATGGATGATCTATACGAACAAAGCCTAATAGAAGACCTTGAAGGCTTTTTAAAAGATACTGACGAAGAAGACCTCTATGCCACCAGTCAAGAGCTTGGTCTTTATGATAAGTTTCCAAAAGAACGCCGAACGACTGGTAGAAGAATCAAGCAGCTTTGGGCCAAGCACGCTGATCACGAATTCTTTAAGCAAGCCGTCTATGGACATACTGCTGGTTTTGATAAAATGGCACAACTGGTTTCTAACCCAAAATCAAATGCCGAAATATCAGCGAGAATAGGGAACAATATAGATGATGTCTTCCCACCGTTAGACGACGCTGGTTATGTAGTTGCTATAGTCTCAGGCAGAACAACATTAGCTTCTAACAACATGGATTGTATTTACAGTGGCCCTTATCTAGAACAAACACCAGAGGCTTGGTCTACAAACAGGAAGTGCTCAGGGTTTAGCAAATATCCTGGCAGGTTTACACGAATAGATGCTGCTAGTTACATCCTTTCAGCAGACGACTTAGTTAGTTCTGAAAAAGTAAAAACAGCGGGAAGAATCCACGATATCAGAGGTGGTATGAGTTCGATAGGGAACAGTGAGGCTCTCTTAGACAATTGGCATATAAAAGGAATTTACTTTAACAATCCAGGTCAGTCAGATTCCAGCTTCTATTATGATTCAGAAAACTTCATAGATGAAGCCGTCTATGGTTCTTACTTGTTCTATTTAGGAAAAATAATAAAACTATTACACCAGTGCTATTTGAAAAAAGTTCCTGTTTTAGTAAAAGATTTTGCTACCAGCAAAATGCTTAAAGTAGTTGACGAGAGCGGCAATGTTGATGAAAAGTTTTTAATGAGTCTTTTTTATCATGCTGATGAAGTTGAGGTGCCAACAGAGTTTTATGAAATTTGGAGAAAAATGAAGGCCATGGAAGACGATAACATTACAGAAGGAGACCTTTATTCTGAAATATCAGAGGGTCTTCTCGAAGCAATTGATAGCGTTCTTGACGAAAAGAAGCGTAAAAAAAGAAAGAAAAAGGGTGGCAAGAAAGACGCTTGTTACCACAAAGTTCGTGCTCGCTATGATGTCTGGCCTTCTGCTTATGCCTCTGGTGCTCTTGTTAAATGTCGTAAAGTGGGTGCTGCCAATTGGGGCAACAAGTCCAAGAAGAAGAATGAAGGCCGTCAAAGCCTTAAACAAACTATTAAAGAGGAACTAAAACTTTACCTTGAAGGCCAAGCAGAAGACCTTACAGAACAGTTTCCTGAGCTACAGCCTGCTTATGACGCTGGCATTAGAAACCCTCAATATCTAAGATGGATTCAAAAAAGAAGAGGTGGTGAGCCTGTAGAAGACGTTGTTGACGTTGTAAAAAGATTTAATGCCGTAAAAGGTAGGCTAAAGCAAGCAGGAAAGTCTCCTGATATCTATAGTTATCAAACTGCTGCTATATTACGACAAGTAATAGAAGATCTAGGTGCTTCAAAGACTTCTGAAATAGAAAGAGAAAAAAAAAGAGTCAAGCGAGAAGAGTTGACCTATTTTGGTAATTATGGTGACTGGGCTGTGTTTATGCCTCATACAACTCAAGCTTCTATTCAACTTGGAAAAGGCACTACTTGGTGTACTGCTGCTACTGAAAGTCAGAATCATTTCCTTAGCCATACTGCGAAGCCAAGTTCAACTGCTATTTTATACTATATTGTGAAAAGAGGTGCCGATTCAAGAGCCGACCCAACAGCAAAACTTTGTATTGGTTATGATAGAGGAAAGATAGTAATTCCTACAACTAGAGGTGGTCTAACTGTCACTGCTGACAACGATGGTCTCACAATGGATAAACTTTCAGAGATCCTTGGTGATCAATTAGAACCTATTTTAAATGTAACTGAAGAGAGCGCAGCTTCAATTGGAAATAATCATCCTGCTAAGAAAATAATAAAAAATGCCGCTAAAGATCTTGTCACTTTTCAAAGAATGACGGCAGGCCTGAACGAAGCACGTAAAGCAGAACAAATCAGCTTTTTATTTAAGTTTTATCCAAAATTTCTTTCACAAGAAGTAATTGATGTACTCACTAGTATTCAAACAAATTTAGATATTAGAAAAAAGCTTGCTGAAAACCCTTCCATGCCGCCCGAAACTTTATTAAAGCTTGCTAATGACAAAAATGAAGCAGTCAGAAAGTTGGTCGCTTATAACCCTTCCACACCACCTGAAACACTAGCAAGGCTTACTGAAGATGAAGATACAGATGTCAAACAAGCTGTCGCTAAAAACCCTTTGACGCCACCTGAATCATTAGCAAATCTTGTTAACGATTACAATCATATGGTTAGGATAACAATCGCCTCAAGGAAGGATTTGCCACCTGAATCGCTAATAAAACTAGCTAATGACTCAGTACCTCTTGTTAGACACTATGTGGCTGCTAATCATTCCACACCACCTAAAATACTAGCAAAGCTTGGTGAAGATGAAAATGCATATGTTAAAGAAGGTGTTGCTAAAAACCCTCTCACGCCACCTGAAATATTAGCAAAATTGGCAGAGGAGGGAGTTACCAGGGTAAGATATTTTGTTGCTTCCAACCCTTCTAGTACTCCTGAGACCCTTAATGTTTTATCAAGAAAAGCAACCGATGAGATGAGACGTATTTTATCACGTAATCCCTCAACCCCTACTAATATTTTAACTAGATATGCTAGAAGTAAAAATAATAACGTAAGAGCCAATGTGGCCAAGAACCCAAATACACCAATTGAAGTTTTAGGTAAAATCTTAAATGATAAAGAGCGTTATATTCCTCAAATTATACAAAATATGTTCATAAACCCCTCAACGCCTTCTCAGTTTTATAAAGACTTTATCGAACGAAAAGTCGCAAAACATGTGAGGAATAAAGATGAAAGAGAAAGAATATTATCTTTTATGTCAAAAAGTAAAACAACGCCACTTGACGTTCTTGAGATTCTAGCCAATTACCGTAGTCTTCCTGGCTATGTCGAGCTACAAGCGAGAAAAAACATAGCTGCCAGACAAGAAGCGAATGCTGCTCTAGAAGAGAAAAGAAAATATATTAAACAAGTCATAAAAGAAGAGCTTAAAGCTGTTCTTGCTGAAAAAAAGAAGAAAGCTGGCTCGGAGTCAAGCAAAGAATCAAACCTAAGAGACTGGTTTAAGAGAAAAGGTGCTCCTGGCAAGAAAGGTGGTTGGGTAGACTGTAATACCTGCCGTAAAGGCAAGTGTAAACCTTGTGGACGCTCTGGTGGAGAAAAGAGGTCTAAGTACCCGTCCTGTAGACCAACCCCTGCTGCTTGTAAGGAAAGAGGTCGTGGAAAATCTTGGGGTAAGAGATCAAGCAAGAAGAAAGAATAAATGTCGAATGTAAATACATCTGCTGTAATCGTTTTAAACGAAACAGGGCAAATTCTTCTCTTAAGAAGAGGAAAAACTGCTCCTTGGGAGCCTGGAAAATGGTCTCTTCCCGGCGGTGTTATTGACCCCGGCGAGACACCAGAACAGGCTGCCATAAGAGAAACTTATGAAGAAGTTGGAATCAGAATAAATCAGATTAAAAAACTAAAAGTTATTGATTCTGGTGAAGGTTGGGCCATTGCTTTCTTTATTTGTAAAGATTGGTCTGGGACACCAGAGCTAAAAGAAACACATGGCGTATTGGAAAATGATCAAATGGCTTGGGCTGACAAGAATGAACTAAAAAGGTATAGATTTGTCCCCACTGTTAGCGAGGCTTTAACTACTTATTTCGAGGGAACTAAAATGAAGTTTAATGAGAATTATATTAAAAAAGT
>Ga0075476_10001177_pt1 | contig 12218 bp, 11 predicted proteins | sample DEB08_DNA_5_FD_76339 | JGI IMG/M metagenome (GOLD analysis project Ga0075476, IMG submission 76339) | Aqueous microbial communities from the Delaware River and Bay under freshwater to marine salinity gradient to study organic matter... | ecosystem: Environmental > Aquatic > Marine > Coastal ...
GGCACAACCCTGCCCCCGGAAGAAATCGATGCCCTTACGGCGCGGTATCGCAAGGATTGACGGGCCACCGGGCAGTCCGCCTCGCTGATCACACCCCTCACAGGAGTCTCGATCCAATCCCACGGATCTTCGCATCTCCAAATTGACTCGCCACGGACTGACAGGGTATATTTGTCCTTTCTACCCGTTTTTCAAAACACATAGTGACGCCCGGTATTTTCCATGGCCGATACAAGTGATTTCCGGAATGGCTTCACGATGGAGTGGAACAATGGCATCTGGTCCATTGTCGAGTTCCAGCACGTGAAACCCGGCAAAGGCGGCGCATTCGTGCGTACCAAACTCAAGAACGTGGCCAATGGCAAGGTGGTGGACAACACCTTCCGTGCGGGCGAAAAAGTGGATGAAGTGCGCGTTGAGCGCCGTTCATTCCAGTTCCTCTACGAGGATGATCTGGGCCTGCATTTCATGGATACGGACACGTACGAGCAGATCAACCTGCCCGTCAGTGCCGTCCAGGGTCGGGAATTCATCAAGGAAGGGGCCAACATCGACATCCTGATGCATGCCGAGACGGAACAGCCTCTGACTACCGAGATCCCGAATGCAGTGGAGCTGCTTGTGACCCAGTGCGATCCCGGTCTCAAAGGAGATACGGCAACCGGAGCCACCAAGCCGGCCACGCTGGAAAGCGGCGCGACGGTCCAGGTCCCGCTCTTCATCAACGAGGGCGACGTTATCCGGGTTAATACGGATCGGGGAGAGTACATTACGCGGGTCAGCACTGCCTGACCCCGGCACGTCGGGCGCCTCCCCAAGGGCGTCCATCGTCGTCTTCGCACCCACAGAAGCGAGAGGAATCCACATGGATCTGAAACACCTTCGAGAAGTGCTCGAGCTGGTAGCCGAGTGCGACGTATCCGAGGTAGAGATCGAAGAAGAGGACTTGCGCCTGGTCATCCGCAAGCATGCCCCCGTTCAAGCGCCACAGGTCACCTTTGCCACCGCTCCCCCACCGGCCGCGATGCCTGCTCCTGCAGCAGCACCCGCTGTGGAAGCACCGGTAGCTGCGGTCCCCGAAGCATCCAATCCGTCGGGCACAGAAGTGCGGGCCCCCATTGTAGGCACGTTCTATGCCGCCCCTAATCCGGATTCCGATCCGTTCGTGAAGGTAGGGCAGAAGGTCACCGCGGGAGATACGCTGTGCATCATCGAAGCCATGAAGCTCATGAATGAGATCGAGAGCGAAGTCTCCGGTACGGTCACGGCCATCCTGGTGGACAACGCCACGCCGGTCGAGTTCGACCAGCCGCTTTTTGTTGTCGATCCTAGCTGAGCGCCCCCGTCCCTGTGATCAAGAAAGTCCTTATTGCCAACCGCGGTGAGATTGCCCTGCGCATCATCCGAACCTGTCATGAAATGGGTTTGGAAACGGTGGCTGTCTATTCGACGGCCGACCGGGATTCGCTGCATGTACGTTTTGCCGACGAGGCCGTCTGCATCGGTCCCCCTGCCGGACGCGACTCCTACTTGCGTTTCGACCGCATCATTGCGGCTGCGGAGGTGACGGGCGCAGACGCCATTCACCCCGGATATGGTTTCCTGGCCGAGAATGCGGACTTCTCCGCCATCTGCCAGGACCATGACATCAAGTTCATCGGTCCCAATCCGGAAACGATCCGGATGATGGGCGACAAGAGCCTGGCCAAGGATACGATGGCGAAGGCAGGCGTCCCGGTCGTTCCAGGCTCGGATGGTGAGGTCCCCACCGCAAAAGCGGGCAAGAAGCTGGCTGATGAGATGGGCTATCCGGTCATGATCAAGGCCAGCGCCGGTGGCGGTGGCAAGGGTATGCGCGTCGTCTGGAAGTCCGAGGAGTTCGAAAAGCAATTCAATACGGCCAGCAACGAGGCAGAAGCTGCCTTTGGTAACGGTGGATGCTACGTCGAGAAGTTCGTGACCGGGCCACGGCACGTCGAGATCCAGATCCTGGGTGACGGCAAAGGCAACGTCATCCACTTTGGCGAACGCGAGTGCTCCATCCAGCGTCGTCACCAGAAGCTCCTGGAAGAATCGCCTTCTCCCGTTGTGGACGCGGAGCTGCGCGCCGCCATGGGCGAGGCGGCCATCAAAGGAGCAAAAGCGGTCAATTACGAAGGCGCTGCCACGGTCGAGTTCCTGCTCGACAGCCAGGGCAACTTCTACTTCATGGAGATGAACACGCGTATCCAGGTCGAGCACCCGGTTACGGAAGAAGTGGCCGATTGCGACCTGGTTGAATACCAGATCCGAGTGGCCATGGGAGAGAACGTCCGCGAGCGCGACATCAGGATCGATGGCCACGCCATCGAGTGTCGTATCAATGCCGAAGATCCGTTCCGCAACTTCTCGCCCTCTCCGGGCACCATCACCACCTTCCATCCGCCGGGTGGACACGGTGTGCGTGTGGATACGCATGTGTATACGGGATACCTGATTCCGCCCCATTACGATTCCATGATTGCCAAGCTCATCGTGCGGGCTCGCACGCGGGACCTGGCCATCCAGAAAATGCTTCGGGCCCTCGATGAGTTCGTCATCGAAGGTGTGAAGACCACGATTCCGTTCCACCAGCAGCTTCTGCGGGACGAACGTTTCATCAAGGGTGATTTCGACACCCGCTTCCTCGAATCTTTCACCCTCCAGGAGTTAGAAGAAGATGCAATTTCCTGACGGCCTGTATTACACGAAGGACCACGAATGGCTGAAGGTGGATGGTTCCACGGGCACCGTGGGCATCACTGATTTTGCGCAGTCCGAGCTGGGCGACATCGTCTTTGTTGACGTCGATACCCTGGATGAGACGGTCGAGGCCGACGGTGTCTTCGGAACGATCGAAGCAGTCAAGACCGTGTCCGAACTGTTCATGCCGGTTGCGGGTACTGTGACGGCGTTCAACGAGGACCTCGAAGATGCGCCCGAGGCCGTGAACAACGACCCGTATGGCGACGGATGGCTCATCAAGATCACCATCGATGACGCCTCCGAAGTGGACGGACTGCTCTCTGCTGCCGAATACGCCGACATGGTTGGCAAATAGACCACAGCTACATGCATCAGCGCATCGTCATCCTGGATTTCGGATCGCAATTCACCCAGTTGATTGCGCGACGGGTTCGGGAGGCCGGAGTCTATTCTGAAATCTGGCCGTGTACGCTTCCGGTGGAAGAGGTCGCGGCCCTGAATCCGCACGGTATCATCCTGTCCGGCGGGCCATCCTCTGTCTACGATGAAGGAGCGCCCCAAATGGACCCTGCCCTGCTGGAACTGAAGCGCGAGGATGGCTCCGATGTACCGGTTTTCGGCATCTGCTACGGCTTGCAGGTCATGGCCCATGCCCTCGGGGGTCAGGTACAGTCGGCCTCCAAGCGGGAGTTCGGTCGCGCCGCGGTGGAAACCAACACATCCAACCCGCTCTTTGATGGCATTCCCGAAGGCAGCCAGGTATGGATGAGCCACGGGGACCATCTGACGAAGCTGCCGGATGGTTTCGAGATCATTGCACACACGGAAAACGCCCCGATCGCGGCGGTCCGCTCTTCGGACAGGCACCTCTATGGCGTACAGTTCCACCCGGAAGTGCACCACACGCCGCACGGCCCAGAGATCATCCGCAACTTCGTGATTGGTATCTGCGGCTGCGATGGGGACTGGTCCGCAGCATCCTTCATCGAGGAAAAGAAGGAAGAGATCCGGGCCCAGGTAGGCGACGATCACGTCATCCTGGGACTGTCCGGCGGGGTCGACTCCTCTGTGGCGGCCGTATTGCTGCACGAGGCCATCGGCGACCAGTTGACGTGCATCTTCGTCAACAACGGTCTCCTGCGCAAAGGCGAATGGGAACAGGTCCAGAAGACCTTCCGCGACCACTACCACATCCGCCTCAAGGCCATCGATGCCAGCGACCTGTTCCTGGACCGGCTTGAAGGGGTCGTGGACCCTGAAAAGAAGCGGGTCATTATCGGAAATACCTTTGTCGAGGTGTTTGATAATGCCAAGGCGGACATCATCGATGAACTGGGTGCCAAACCCAAGTTCCTTGCCCAGGGCACGCTCTATCCTGATGTCATCGAGAGTGTATCGTTCAAAGGGCCTTCGGCAACCATCAAGACGCACCACAATGTGGGTGGTCTGCCCGAGGAAATGGAGTTCGAAGTGGTCGAGCCGTTCCGGGAGCTCTTCAAGGACGAGGTGCGTGCCATCGGGCGCCTGTTGGATGTGCCTGAGGAAATCGTCGGGCGTCACCCATTCCCAGGTCCTGGCCTGGGCATTCGGATTCTGGGTCCGGTATCCCGTGGGGATGTGGCCCTGTTGCAGGAGGCAGATGATATCTTCATCTCAGAACTGCGCAAGTGGAACTTGTATGATGATGTGTGGCAGGCCTTTGCCGTACTGCTTCCCGTGCAGACCGTCGGTGTCATGGGCGATGAACGGACCTATGAGAATGTCTGCGCCCTTCGCGCGGTGACGAGCGTGGACGGCATGACGGCTGATTGGTCCCGCCTGCCGAACGACTTTCTGGCGCATGTCTCCAACCGCATCGTCAACGAGATCCGCGGCATCAACCGGACGGTATACGATATCAGCTCGAAGCCCCCGGCAACCATCGAGTGGGAATGATGCGGCGTCCGCGCCGTCGGACATACCAGCTGCTCATCGGCCTGTTGGTGCTCTACGCACTGCCAGGCGTCAACGCTTCCGCCCAGACCATCGATCGGATCGCTGCGGCGGACTCCCTGCTGACTACGGCCATATCCGCCTTCGAGAGCGATCAGTGGCAGCGGGCCTATGATCTGTTTCGTGCGGTGGAGCTGGATCACGGCCGCAACGCCTCCTCTTCCACTGCCCGGATCATGGCGGCCAAGGCCGCATTCCGCATGGGCCGTTTCAACGATGCGAATTCCCTTCTCGAGACATTTGCGCTGGATTTTCCGGGCTCCTCCTATCGCTCCGAGGCGGTATCGCTCTCGTCGCTGGCCCGGGAAGCACAGGAGGCCTCAGGGGTCAATGCGCTTCGTCTCGGAGTCATGTTGTCCCTCTCCGAAACAGACCGGGTCCCATCCCAGCAGCTGTTCAACGGCGTCCGCATGGCGGTCGATGAGCACAACCGCACTGCCCAGGCTCGCCCGGTGCAGATGGTTTTCAGGGAAATCCGGGGAGGAGCAGAAGGGGCTGCGGCTGCCGTCAGCCAATTGGCTGAGGCAGAGGTGGACCTGATCGTCGGCACCCTGTTTTCTGCCGAAGCGGTGGCCGCTGCCAAGCAGGCAGATGAAGAGCGCGTCGTATTCATCGCGCCCATGGCCACGGACGAGGACGTGTCCGAGGGCCGGCAATTTGCCTTTCAAGCCAATCCCAGCATGCGGGCCCGCGGACGTGCAATGGGCCGTTTTGCAGCACTGGGGCTCCGCCTGGACAGCCTGGGCGTGCTTACCGTTGCCGATGAACGGGGCGTGGGGGAACGCCTGGCTGATGGCTTCATCGAGGGCGCCAGCGAGCAGGGGGCTGCCATCAACCTGATCCGTATCCTTTCCTCGGATGCCGATTGGTATGGGCTTCCCGACACCTTGTCGGCAGACACGCTCGATCATGTTGAAGCCGTGTACGTGCCGATGGCTTCGCGCAACACGGCCGAAGCAGCCGGGCGCATTTTATCCACGTTCGATCGCTTCGGAAAGAGCGTACGGCTCCTCGGTAACGCTGCGTGGCATGATCTGCCCCAGAAAAGCCACGCGTCCCGCTACACCCTGACCTATGCCAATGACTTTCATCCCGATGTGGACTCGGAGGCATACCTGCAGTTCGGCTGGAGTTACTATGACCTCAGTGGTGAGGAAGTGGGACGTCTTGGGGTAACCGGGTTCGATGTGACCCGCTTCGCCCTTACCGCATTGACACGGGAAGACAGCCGAACCCTGGTCGACCGTATCCGGAATATGGCGCCCTATGAGGGGTTCGGACTTCGGATTGCTTTCAACGGCGGCAATGTAAATGAGGGCCTGTTCTTTCATCGCTACCGGGATGGCCGACTGAGCCTGATCCGTTGACGGTGGACATTGCCGATGGACTTGGCCTGCGGGCGCCCGTGCACAAGCGCTGCACGGCGACCGAGGCGTGCCTGCCGTAGGAACAGCTCCCACGACCCACCGTATGAGCCGTCCTGTTCGCACGGGCGCCCATGGGCCTCGGACAGGCCTGTTTTATGGCCATGACATGCTGCATCAACGAATCGTCCTATGGTGCATGGTTTACAGGGCGAATCCCCACTGATTGTCTTTCGAATGCGCAACCTGAAACCCGTCCCCTCGCTGTTGCTGACCTTGACGCTCGCCGTGCTGCTCTCAGCTTGTGCCGGCAGCGGTCGTGTGCGCTATGACACGCCGCAGGAAGCCTACGACAAGGGTCTGGCCGAGTACGAGGCAGGCGATTTCATCACGGCAACCGAGTACCTGCAGGGCGTCTTCGATTTCGGGCGTACCCACCAGTGGGCCGCAGATGCCCAACTGCTGTTGGCGCGGACCTATCGGGAAAACGAGGAATTCCTCCTGGCGGCCAATGAGTACACGCGATTCATGCAGATCTACCGTAGTGACCCAAGGGTAGCAGATGCTGAATACGAGCTGGCCATGACCTATTACGACCGTTCCCCCAACTACCGCCTCGACCAGACCGACACCGAGCGGGCCATCGTGCAGTTCCAGCTGTTCATCGAGCGGTATGGCACCAGTCCCCTGGTCGAAGAGGCACAGGCACGCATCACGGAGCTACGCAGCAAACTGGCTCGCAAACAGATCCACACGGCGCAGTTGTACGAGCGGCGCGAATACTACAACGCCGCAGCGGTATCCTATGAGGCTGCGTTCGATCGCTTCTATGACACGGAGTATGCGGACGATGCGCTGGTGGGAGCCATGAATGCGTACTATGAATACGCTGTACTCAGCATCCGGGCGCGACAGAAGGAGCGACTCGAAAAAGCGGAAGAGAACTACGAGCGGTTGATTCAGATCTTCCCGGACAGCCCCCTCATCAAGGAGGCTGAGACTGTTTATCTCGCTATCCAGGCCATGCTGGAGGACGTCGAGGCTCGATCGTGATGCAAGAGCGGGTGGGTGTTTTCGGAGGTACGTTCGACCCGCCACACCGGGCCCACCTGCATGTGGCCCTGACAGCGTGTGAGGCGTTGAACCTGGACCGCCTGCTCTGGATACCTGCGGGTACCCCTCCGCACAAGGAGGCTGAAGAGATTACGGAGCCACGCCATCGGCTCGAAATGACGCGTCTCATGACGCAGGAAGGTCCCCTTTTCATGCTGGACCGGGGTGAAATCAACCATCCAGGTCCCTCATGGACTGTGACCACACTGGAGCGCCTGAGCAAGGAGCATCCTGCGTGGGAGCTTATTCTCATCATGGGGGAGGATCAGTGGGCGGCCTTTGACACCTGGCATCGGCCGGAGGATATCCTGAAGTTGGCCCGGGTGGCTGTCTATCATCGAGCGGCTCCCATGTCGAGTAACGATGCCTCCGACACCAGTGCATCAGATGGGGCAGAGCCGGATACGGACGAGAGGCAGGAACGCTCGATGACCGAGCCTGATTACTGGCTTCCAGGCTCGCACATGGCCCATACGAGCTCGGGGATCCGCGAGGCTCTTTCGCGCGGCGAATCGGTAGACCATCTCCTGCTGCCATCGGTAGCATCGTACATCCACAAGCACCACCTCTATGGCGTAATCCGGAGTGCATGATCGCGTTCTGGACGCGGTGGTGAACGCCGCTGACACACCAGCGATCGTATCTTCAGAATCCGTTTTCGCATAGTCTCCAGCCCATGCTCACACCTCCCACTTCGCTGCACGAGAAGATCTCCCAGCTCATCTTTCCACGCATCGGCTCCAACATGATGCCGACGATTTCCGTTGAGGATGATGCAGCGCGCATAGAGCGCCTCATGGACGACTATCCCATCGGTGGACTGTGTCTCTTCAACGGGGATCGCATCCAAACGCCCCAGACCCTTGCCAGGCTGCAGTCCCGATCGGCCTTTCCCCTGCTTGTTGCAACAGACATGGAACGCGGACTCGGACAGCAGCTCAAGGGCGCTACCGTTTTCCCCCATGCCTTGGCGTTTCAGGCGACGGGCAAGGAAGCGGAAGCTTTGTTGGAAGCCTCTGCACGAGCAGCGGCACGGGAGGCCTTGGCCGCAGGACTGCACATCAGCTTTTCGCCCGTAGCGGATATCCATTCGAATCCGGCCAACCCCATCATATCGACGCGCGCGTACGGCACATCCCCGGAAACCGTCTCTGACTTGCTGCGCGCCTATATCAAGGGCTGCCAGGCGGAAGGTCTTTTCACGACAGCCAAGCATTTCCCTGGCCACGGAGACACCGATGTCGACTCCCATGAGACCCTGCCCGTTGTAACCCGGGATCGCGAGGCCCTGGAAGAACTGGAGTTCATTCCCTTCCGAAGTGCCATGGAAGCTGGCGTATCCTTGATCATGACGGCCCACGTGGCCTATCCGGCACTGGATCCCAGTGGTGTGGAAGCCACGCGTTCGGGGGCCATCATGCGGGATCTGCTTCGGAAAGAGATGGGCTTCAAGGGGGTTCTCATATCCGATAGCCTCCTCATGGCGGGGGCAGGCGGGCGGGAAGAGCATCCTGGGGAAATGGCCGCTGCGCTCCTCGAGGCGGGGCTGGACATTCTGCTCGATATAAAGGACATCCCCGCAACGGTCGACTATCTGGTTTCTGCCATCGAGTCGGGACAGTTGTCCGAGTCGTTGGTTGATGCTGCCCTGAGCCGCGTTTGGAGTCTGAAAGTTCGCTTCGCGGCCCGATTTGGCAAGGGTGCTTTTGTAGACCCGTCGCTGGCTGTGCCCTACGACGAGATCGGGTGCCAGCGTCATCGGGAGTTGGCCGATACCATTGCTTCAAAAGCTATCCAGGCACAATCCGGAAGCAAGGAGTCCTTCAGGTTGCCTGCGCCCCGGATGGGACAAAAGGGTCCGATCTGCTTCCTGGTTCGACCGCACACGACCTATAATGACCCGACACAGGCTCCGTTGGAAAAAGCATTCCTGAAGGCCTTTCCCGATGGGGCGTTTGTCGAGATCAATCCCGACACAGACAGTGACGAGCAAGCGCGTGCCCTCGAGGCAGCCGGGCACCACCGTGCGGTCATCGTGGCTGCCGTCGTCAAGCCGGCCGCTTGGCATCGCTTCGGCCTGTTACCCATGCAGAAGGCATTCATTCAGCAGTTGACAGACGCCTACCCGGTATGGCTGGCAGCGTTGGGTACGCCGCACGTTCTGGATGATTTCCCGGATGTCCGGGCCTCCATGTGTGCCTTTTCAGACGTGGAGCCATCCATGAATGCGTTGGTTCGATTCCTGCAACAGCACGACAGTCCTGCCCACACGCCCTCCCCGGGCATGCTTCCATGAAACGATTCTTGCTCTGCGTAATCGGCCTGTGTACACTGCTCCTGACAGGCTGTCTTTCCAACCCCAATCCCTCACCGGATATGGACGCGCTCTCTTCTCGCATCGATGCCCTGGTGGCTGAGGTGGACGGTGCCACGGTTTCCGTATCGATCATTGATGCATCGACCGATACCATCTGGCACCGCGACGGAGACAGGCTGTATCATGCGGCCTCCACGATGAAGGTGCCGGTTCTCATAGAGCTCTTCCGGCAGGCGCGCCTGGGTCGCTTTGATCTTGAGGACGAGATCCTGCTCAAGAATGAGTTTCGCTCCATTGTGGATGGGTCATTATACCGTATCGAGGATGATTCCGACGATGCCATCTACGAGCAGCTCGGGCAACCCATGACGCTGCGTCAGTTGGCCTACAACATGACCACGGTGTCCTCGAATCTGGCTACGAACCTGCTCATGGATTTTCTGGATGCAGACTCCGTGCAGGCTACCTCGGAGCGCCTCGGAACGCAGCACATGCAGACCATCCGTGGCGTTGAGGACCTGAAGGCGTTCGAGCGCGGTCTGTCCAATCGAGCAACGTCGGCCGATCTGGCCCTGCTCATGGAACGTCTCAGAACAGGAGAGGCTGTTTCAGAGGACGATGATGCTGCCATGCGGGATATCCTCATGGATCAGGTCTTCAATTCCATGATTCCGAATGGTCTCCCGGAAGGTGTCCGTGTAGCCCACAAAACGGGCTCGATTACGGAAATACATCACGATGCAGCCATCATCTATCCGGCCACGGGAGCGCCGTACGTGCTGGTCATCATGACCGAGGGGATTGGCGACCACAATGAGAGTGCGGCCCTTGGATCGCGCATTGCAGGGGTCGTGCACGCAGGTATGCGGGGGGCATCGTGATCGACTGGATTCGTGGCCTTCTTACGAGGCGTGCGCCAAGTACATCAGAGCCTGATGGGTTGCAGGGTGACCTGGACCCGGTGGCTCTTTCGACCATCCTGGGCTGCCGCATCGACAACCAAGGTCTCTACCGACAGGCGCTGCGCCATCGCTCGGTGCTGCGCGGACGCCCGGGTGCCCACATGCACACGAACGAGCGCCTGGAATATCTGGGCGATGCCGTGCTCGGATTCCTGGTTGCTGAGCATCTGTATGCAGAATACCCGGATAAGGACGAGGGATTCCTGACTCGGTTGCGGGCCAAACTGGTCAATGGTCGCGCGCTCGCGCAGCGAGCGCGCGAGATTGAGCTGGCTCCGTTCCTACTGGTCAGCGACAGCCTGAGCCACGAGCAGCGCGGGAGTGACAGCATTCTTGCGGATGCTTTCGAGGCCATCATCGGTGCCATTTATCTGGACCAGGGCATGGATAGCGCACGCGCCTTCATTGAACGCACCGTACTCAATCATATGGACCTTGACCAGTTGGCACGGGTCAAGGATAATTTCAAGAGTATCCTCCTCGAGACGGTGCAGGCCGAGAGTCCCCATCAGCCGAAATACACCATCGTCGCGGAGACAGGACCCAGCCATGAAAAGCACTTTGTGGTGGCAGTCCACGTCGACGGAGAAGAATTCGGCCGTGGAGAAGGGCGCAGCAAGAAAGGAGCGGAGCAACATGCGGCCCGGGAAGCCCTGGCTCGATTATCCCGGCATGACAGCTGACCGTAAGGCGTTTGGTTTCTCGGTGAAGTCACACGGTTTCAATCATTCTTGAACGGAACCGAGCGTACATTTTCACGGTTGCTCCGGCCCATACTGCCCGGAGTTGCAGCCCTGTCCCAAACGTCCACGGCGCGCCTCCCGCCCGGCTGCCTTCACCCTGATCCTCTGACCGCCATGTCCATCCGTCTGAGGTCTTCCGACCGCTTTGTTGATCGCCATATCGGACCTTCTGAGTCCGACATCCGGGACATGCTTGATGCTATCGGCGTGTCCTCACTCGATGCCCTGATTGAAGAGACCGTGCCCGCCAGCATTCGCATGGAGCGGGACATGGATCTTCCCGAGGCGCTCACCGAGACGGCGCTCATTGACCGCGCCCGCACCCTGGCAGGGAAGAATGAGCTGTTCCGCTCCTACATCGGCATGGGGTATCACGGAACCGTCACGCCGCCCGTCATCCAGCGTGGTATCCTTGAGAATCCATCGTGGTACACGCAGTACACGCCCTACCAGGCCGAGATTGCACAGGGACGTCTCGAGGCCCTGCTCAATTTTCAGACGATGGTCATCGACCTGACGGGCATGGAGATAGCGAACGCATCCCTGCTCGACGAAGGCACAGCGGCCGCAGAGGCGATGATGATGTTCCACCGCAAAGCAAGGCGTCGGGGCAGCAGCCGCTTTTTCGTGTCCGAAGCCTGTCATCCCCAGACGATTGCCGTGGTGGAAGCGCGCGCCACACCGCTCGACATCGAGATCGTCGTAGGAGATCATCGAACGTTTGTGTTCGAAGACGATGTGTTCGGAGCCCTGCTGCAGTACCCTGCCACCGACGGTGCGCTCTTCGACTATGCAGATTTCTGCGAGCGGGCGCATGACAGCGGCGCCTTTGTCGTGGTGGCTGCCGACCTGCTCAGCTTGACGCTCCTGCGACCTCCGGGAGAATTCGGAGCCGATGCCGTGGTGGGCACTACCCAGCGATTCGGTGTGCCCATCGGCTTCGGGGGGCCTCATGCTGCCTACTTCGCAACGACGGACGGCTTCAAGCGGCAGGTACCCGGAC
>Ga0075476_10001178_pt1 | contig 12211 bp, 10 predicted proteins | sample DEB08_DNA_5_FD_76339 | JGI IMG/M metagenome (GOLD analysis project Ga0075476, IMG submission 76339) | Aqueous microbial communities from the Delaware River and Bay under freshwater to marine salinity gradient to study organic matter... | ecosystem: Environmental > Aquatic > Marine > Coastal ...
GAATTTTTTTACCCATCGCTTTTCGGAGCTTGTCGGCTTCAAGCCAAGAGTACCCAGCTAGATTAATGGCGATAAGCATGACGTCGTCCTGGTAGGTGATCACACCATATGACTGATCCAGAATATCTTTCATGCGTGGGTCAAGATATTTTACGAGTTGCGGATTGTGCTTACGTCGAATATACTCGGGGATCATTTCAAGTGGCCCTGGGCGATAGAGCGCCACCATGGCGTTGATGTCCGTGATGGTACTTGGCTTCAGGTCCATAAGATACTTGGTCATTCCGCCACCAGAGAGTTGGAATACTCCCATTGTTTCACCGCGAGCGAGCATGGCGAACGTTCTTTGGTCGGTTTGCGGAATGGCTTCAACATCAATTGAGACGCCGCGAATTTTTCGTACGCGCCTAATGGCATCGGCTAAGATGGCCAGATTTCGAATTCCTAGGAAATCAAACTTAATGAGTCCCGCGTCTTCGACGGCATGCATGTCGTACTGGGTAATAATCTTACCTCCTTTGGGATCAAGTTGGATTGGGGTGTAATCATCACAAGTGGTGGGGGAGATCACGACTCCAGCGGCGTGTACGGAAATGTGGCGGGCACACCCTTCGATCTTTTTTGCCATATCGATAATTTCTCGCGTTGGTCGATCTTCATCATAGAGCTCTTTGAGTTCGGGAGATTCATTAAGTGCTCGTTCGAGGGTCATGGGGAACCCTTGAGCGCCGGGAGGAATGAGTTTGGAAATTTTGTCGCCGGTGTCATAGGGGTATCCTAACGCTCGCGCCACATCACGAACTGCTCCACGGGCTAGCATCTTACCGAAGGTTCCAATTTGTGCCACGGCATCGTGTCCGTATTTTTCTCGAGCATAGTCAATTACTTCGTCACGACGATCATCGGCGAAGTCCATATCAATATCTGGCGCGGTTGGTCGTTCTTTGTTTAGGAAACGAGTGAAGGGGAGTTTCAGTGCAAGAGGATCAACGTTGGTGATACCAAGGAGGTACGTAACAATTGAACCCGCCACTGATCCACGAATATTTGTGAGAATCTCATTTTCGCGTGCGAAATCAAGGAGGTCGGCAACAATAAGCATGTATACCGGGAACCCTTTGTATTCAATCACATCAAGTTCAAAATCGATACGATCTTTGATGGTGTCGTTCATTTCACTATAGCGCCACGGCACTCCTTCATATACACGCTTCCTAAGGACCGAAGCATGGGTTTCTCCTTCTTCAACTTCAAACTTAGGGAAATTCCAGTTTCCAAGATCAAGCTCAATATCAACCATGTCTGCAACCAACTGCGTATTAGCAGCAACTCCTTCATAATCTTTGAATACCTGGTGAGCCTCGTCTGGTGATAGGAGATGGTAGTCTCCGTCTAATTTAAAGTTTTTGTTATTGGTATTGATGGCAAGGAGGGTGTCGTGAGCTTCACTATCGTCAGAATGAAGATAGTGCGAATCCCAGGTTCCGACGACTGGGCGATCAAATTCTTTTGCGATGGCAAAGATTTCGGGCACCAGGGGTCCGTACCATTCCACTTCATCGTGTTTCATGAATTCAATGAACACATGTTCTTTTCCGTATGTATCGATATAGAATTGAATGAGTTCACGAGCTTCTTTATTTTTTCCTTCTTTGAGAAGTTGGATAAATTCACTTCCAGGACAGCCTGAAAGACAGATGACACCTTCACTGAACTCCCGAAGGAGTTCTTTGTCCATGCGTGGTTTGTAATAGTAGCCTTCAAGGTTGGCGCGCGATACGGCCTTCATAAGGTTCCGGTATCCAGTGTTGTTTTTTGCTAGTAGGGTGAGGTGGTACCGTTTATTGTCGATACCATGTTCTTTATCAAAACGAGTCCGGTTTGCAATGTAGGCTTCAACACCAATGATGGGCTTGATGTCGTTTTTCTTACAGGTTTTATAAAATTCAACAGCTCCATACATGGCGCCATGGTCGGTAAGTGCCAGGGAATTCATGCCAAGCTCCTTAGTTCGCTTTACTAAATCTTTAATCTTGGAAAGGCCGTCCAAGAGGGAGTAGTGCGAGTGGGTATGCAGGTGTACAAACGGTTTCGACATGGTTAAAAACTTGGTATGAGGAGTATAGCATTGGTGCTATACTTTCGGTGTGAATACATCTCCTGGTGAGATTCCCTGGATAGTTGGAGTAGACGAGGTTGGTCGTGGCCCAATAGCTGGTCCCGTGACCATCGGGGTTTGCATGTGTCATCAGGATGATTTAGCTAATGTAATCACGAGACATAGTGATGTCTCTGATTCAAAGAAAATTTCTCCCAAGAAAAGAGTGGTAATTGCTGATGCGTTGCGCAGTGATTACGCTATTCGGCACGCGGTGGCGAGCGTGCACGCTCGGGTTATTGATGAGATCGGCATCTCAAAAGCTCTTAAGCAGGCCGTGATGAAAGCGTTGCAGCAACTTGAAATTGATCCCGCACAAACCAGAGTGCTTCTGGATGGAAGATTGTACGCCCCTAAAAAATATGTGCATCAAAAAACAATTGTTCGCGGTGATCAGTCTGAATGGGTGATTGGTGCAGCTTCAATTCTTGCGAAGGTGCATCGTGATCAGAAGATGGTTCAGTATGCTAAAAAATACCCCCAGTATGGTTTTGATTCTCATAAAGGGTATGGAACCAAGCAGCACTACGAAAAATTGACTGAGCATGGTCTTTCGCCGTTGCATCGTAGGAGTTTTTTAAAGAAAAAAAGAGCCCAGTAAGGGCTCAAGATCATTTGTAGAAGTGCACCATATATTCTTGGTACACCCCCGACCCTCTGTCGGATGTGTTTATAAGTTCTCCAATAGAGAATCTTTTGTATCCGCGGGTTTCGCAGTATATTTCTGCTTTAACTTCCACGTTGTGGTAGGCGCTACGTGCAGCGCAGCTTTGTTGCCCAATCGGTCGTGACTCTGCTGGTTTTTTGCGAAGCAGTCGCTCTATGGCTATAGCGCCTAATACAATGATTACTGCCGCCAGTAAAAGAATGATGAGTTGAGGCAGCATATACATGAGTTTTTCCATGATTGTGTGATTTTTTGCATAAAAACATACATAAGGTTGTCCGTCAATCAATGTAAACGATTGCTTTTTTCTTCAACTTACGTATAATCCGCTGCTGTATGGTTATTCGAATGCGAGCTACCAAATCACATACTCGAAATCGTCGTTCACACCACAAGGCTGTGCCGGCGACTCTTACTCGTGACAACGAAACCGGAACCACTCACATGCGACATCGCGTGTGTACTGAAACCGGTATGTACCGTGGTAAGAAGATTCTTGACGTCACTAAGGCGGTTGAGAAGAAACACGAGAAAGTTGCCAAGAAAACTGAGGATAAGTAAATTCTATCCACAGTTGTCTTTCTAGGGGGTGTGCTACAATCCTTCTAGTTAATTGTTATTTGTATGGCAAACAGGCACCTTGCGAGATCAATAGTTATGCAATCCCTCTTTGAATGGGATTTTAAGCAGTACCCCAATGAAGAGGCGTTGCCAATTCTAAGGCGTAATATTGATGAGTTTGGTCCCGGTCTTGAACAAGTTGAATTTCTAGAGTCACTTGTTTCTGGTGTGGTAAAAAAACAAAAAATTGTTGATGAGATTATAGAAAAGGCGGCCCCAGATTGGCCGCTTGAGAAAATTGCGGTTGTTGATCGCAATGTGCTTCGACTTGGTTTGTATGAACTTTTGTTCGGGGATCGCGATCAAGTGCCACCAAAGGTTGCTATCAATGAAGCAATTGAGCTTGCAAAATCATTTGGTGGGGAGAATAGTGGTCGTTTCGTAAATGGTGTTTTGGGCGCCGTGTATCGAGAGATTGGTGAGCCTGGAAAGGATCAGAAGGGTCGTCGTGGTGAACTAACTGAAGAAGACATTGCGGCGCTTCCAGTAGACCAAAAGGCGGGAACAGTTGTATACGCTGTTGACGACACCGGAGATATTAAGCTTGCCATGGTGCACGATGTCTTTGGGTATTGGACGCTTTCGAAGAGCACTGTGCGTGATGGTGAAACACCAGAGGAAGCAGCAGCTCGAGCAATTAAGGAAGAGATTTCTATTGAAACTGAGATTGCCACGCAGCTTGGAGAGAATGAGTATATTGCGAATCATCCAAAGCGTGGACCGGTTCGAAAACAAGTAAAATACTTCTTGGGTAAGTCTCGTTACCAGCCTCTGAAGCTCATTAAAGATTCTGGCGGACTTGACGATACTAAGTGGTTTAAGTTAGAAGAAGTACCAGAGCTTACGATGTATAACGACATCACTGAAATGATCACGAAGGCGATCGATATCATTGTGAACTCAGATAATAGCTAATTGGCTTATTTGTACTTGTGCTGATCATCGGCACCAGTCTAAATAAGCTTCCGAATATAACGATATGGAAAATCCAATACACATGGTGCAACACTTTGCCCATACACACGACATAACCTTCCAGAGCTGGGAGCTTTTGGCGCAGGCTTTTACTCATCGATCATACGTGAATGAAAATCCAGGAGCACCCTGGAATCATAATGAGCGTTTAGAGTTTTTGGGAGATGCAGTGCTGGAATTAATTATCACCAGATACTTATTTGAAAAGTATCCAAATCAACCGGAAGGGGAACTGACCGCATACCGGGCTGCACTCGTGAATACAAAAAGTTTAGCGGAAGCAGCGCTCGAGACAAAAATGAATGAATACTTGCTTCTTTCTAAAGGGGAGGCAAAAGATGACAATAGTCGAGCTCGTGAGCATATTCTGGCGAATACATTTGAGGCGGTACTCGGAGCTATCTATCTTGATCCCGGATATGATGCGGCAAAGCTTTTTGTTTCAAAGATTCTGTATAAACGAATTGACGCTATTGTGGAGCAGGGACTTCATAAAGACCCAAAGAGTCGTATTCAGGAGTGGGCACAGGAGCACCACGGGGTAACACCAACCTATACAGTGATTGAGGACGATGGTCCTGATCATGACAAGACGTTTGTGGTGGGTATTTACTTTGAAGATAAGCAAATTGCTACTGGTGAAGGGCGCAGCAAACAAGAGGCGCAGCAGAGTGCCGCTGAGGCAGCGTACATCAAGGTGAGTCAGGAATAGTTGACAAGACTGCTGTTTTAATGTTTTCTGAGGAAAATATTAAAATATGTCGATATTAAAATTTAAAAAAATTACCTGGGATGACGTGGTGCATTACATCATGTTGCTCATTATTAACCAGCTGTTTATTGCAGTTGGTATCCTGCTTGTGGTCCTTTTAATTAATGTGATTGTTGGTGATTGGTTCTTCGAAGAGGTTTATGCGTACTGCGATGCTCATAAAAGCAGGGTTGGTATTGCGTTACTGGTTCTTAACATCGGAACAATTATTCTGGGAATAGACCCGGCAACAAGACTGCCCTCAGCTAGATAGATATTTAGGCCGCTCATCAGAGCGGCTTTTGCTTTGCTATAATTAGTTTGTGAGATTAAAGCGCCTCAGTTTGGCTGGTTTTAAGTCGTTCGCTAAGCGAACGGAGTTTATTTTTGATGAACCAATTTCTGCGATTGTTGGCCCGAATGGTTCTGGGAAATCTAACGTGGTGGAAGCCATTCGTTTTGTGTTGGGTGAACAGTCGAATAAGTCGATGCGAAGTAAACAGGCTTCAGACTTAATTTTTAAAGGATCAGATCAAGTGAAGCAGGCAAACCGAGCTGAGGTCTCGGTTACTTTTGATAATAAAGATGGTGCCTTCGTATTGCACCAGGAAGATAATTCATCGGTATCGTTAAGCTTTGATGAAATCACTTTACGACGAGTGGTGCACCAAGATGGTGCCGGAGAATATTTTATTAATGATTCACCAGTTCGTTTGCGCGATATTCATGAACTGATTGCGAGTGTAAATATTGGTTCATCTGGACATCATATTATTTCCCAGGGTGAAGCAGATCGAGTGTTGTCTGCAAGCGCCAGAGAGCGTCGTGAGATGATTGAAGATGCGCTTGGGCTCAAGGTGTATCAATTTCGATTACGAGAGGCAGAACGTAAGCTGGAAAAGTCTTCTCAGAATATTCGAGAAGTCGAATTGCAAAGAAAAGAACTTGCACCACATCTAAGATATTTAAAGCGTGAAGTTGAAAGAATTGAGCGTGCAAAGCAGCTGCGTGTCGAGATTGAAGCAGATTACAGGGTGTATTTGGCGGCTGAAAATGCAGCCATTGAGGCGGTAAAAGCAACCTTAAGGGATGAGCGCATCCAGCTGGTTGAAAAGGGTGAGGTGGTGCAGCAGCGCAAGAAAGAGTTAAAAGCTGTTGTTGATAGCCACACTTCACCAGAACTTCGGGGTAAGGTAGAGAAATTAAAGCAGCAGCTGCAGGTCGTCGATGCAGGATTACACGATGCTAATCGTAAGGTAGGACTTCTGGAGGGGAAGTTGTCCGGTGTTCGTGATACCTTAGCGTCGCTTGCGGATGATGGAGAAGTCCAGGTTGTTGAGCAGCCTGTGGCTCTCCGAGAAGTTCTGCAAATCACTGATGAGTTAATTGCTCAATTGAACACACTTGAAAATGAATCTTCTCTGGCAGCATTGCACGCCGGCATGACAGCGCTAAAAACAAAGGTTCAGGATTTTCGAAATAGTTGTCAGGGAGATCAAAAAAAGCCGAAGCGAGAACTGGGGATGTTTGTGAAATTAGAGTCGCAGATATCTGTTTTAGAAACTGAGCTCGAGCAGGCGCGTGCATCGTATGGCAACTTAGAGCAAGAGAAGAAGCAGCAAGAGCATAGCTACAGTGTTGCACTGCAAGAGCTTCGTGCTGTGGAGCGAGATCGCAATGAGGCCGAGAAAGAATTATTCTCGTTGCAGGCTGAGGCCCGCAGCTTGAGTGCATCGCTAGAATTCCTTGAGCAGAAAAAGAATCAGCACGCTGATCGATTGAGTCGTTTTACTGCTGAATTGGAAGAGGGGAGAGTTTTGATTGGCCAAGCAATTCATGAGTTTGATTCTAATCTTCCTGAAGAAGAGATGCTTTCCGAATCAGAAATTAAAGATCTGTATCGTTCGCTTGAGCGAAAGAAGCTCAAGCTTGAAGACATGGGGGCTGGTGGTGGTCGGGAAATTTTGGATGCATATGAAGAAGCAAAAGACCGTGATGAATTTTTGGCTCGCGAAATTCATGACTTAGAAACAACGATAGAGAAATTAATTGAATTACAGAAAGAGCTTGAAGAAACTATTCAGACTTCATTTGCTTCCGGAATTGAAGCGATCAGTAAAGCGTTCCATGATTTCTTCACCGCTATGTTTGGTGGCGGTCGGGCTCATTTGGAAACCATCATGGTTACCAAGCGGAAACGTAAAGATGATGAAGAGGGGGCGCAAGAAGAGGAGACGGGGGTGGTAATTCAAGTGAAGCTTCCAAATAAAAAAGTTACTGAAATTGATATGCTCTCCGGTGGTGAACGTTCACTTACTTCCATCGCGTTATTGTTCGCATTGTCTCAAGTTAATCCACCACCATTCTTGGTTTTGGATGAAACTGATGCGGCGCTCGATGAGGCTAACTCTAGAAGATACGGCGACATGCTAGAGCGTCTTTCTTCTGTAGCCCAGCTTGTGGTGGTGACTCATAATCGAGAAACCATGTCTCGGGCGCAAAATTTGTATGGTGTAACCATGAAAGATGGTGGCGCCTCACAAATGCTTTCCATAAAACTTGAAGAGGCTTTGGAGACAGCAAAATAAAAAGCATCCCTTTCCTGGAAAAGGGATGCTTTATTTATGTATACACCAGGTGTAAGGTGCCTGGTGCTTTTTGGGCGGCCTCCTTGAAGGCGGGCCAGTTTGGATTTTCTTGGTGGGCTTCCGTTATGGGGCCTACTATAAGATGATCCCTTTCGCTATAACAGCGCAAGTGGGTCAATATTGTGGACCACGTTAAGGTGTGACTGGTAACGATACTCGTCCCCTCAAGTTTGCTGGGTAACAGTATGATACCACGTGCATTAGCACCATGTTTGCGCAATAGTTGGTCGATTTCGGGGTGGGGTTGCATATGTTATGTTGTGTTTTGTAAAGGTTTCCTAGATAGTACTACACGGGTTTTGGTAAAAATTCAATATCTATATCTTTGACACAAACACAAAAATGTGTTATTTTTCGGGCAAAATAATAAAACAAATTGAAAATGAAAAAAATTCTTGCCATCACGGCAACTCTTTTGACAGTGTTTTCACTCGTTCTCCCAAATGAGGTGAGGGCGCAAGGCGAGGACTTAGTTTACGCAAGTCCGATCCAGTGGGTGCCCAATGTCACCCTTTCAGATGGTGTAACACGCTACTACGGAATCACGCATGGATTCCGTGATGCTTTGAACCGTGCCCCAGAAGGCTGGGCGCTTGTTAGGCAAGTGTTTGGTCTTGAGGGGGAAGGCTCTTTCACAAAACAGGAAGAGTACTTCCATGCCGCTCAAGCCTGGGGTGCCATTCGTGGTATTTCTGATGTTGAAGCTGCAATCGCAAGCGAAACAGCTGAACTGTGGACCAAGCCCTATGTTATGGGCTACCAAGTTATCGTTGGTCAAATGCCTAAACGGCCCGAAGTTGTCTCTACTGCTTTGGTGAAGCATTATCGACCAGGGGCGACCTCAATTGATAGTGATAATCCTATTGTTGCGTCAGATACAATCTGGGCCGATGGAATTTTTGTCCCAGCTGCTTCTAGTTTTGGTGCAGAACAAAATAACCAACCAGGTTATTTACTTTATTTCCAGGCTAAGCATGCAGCAACGGGTGAATCAGGTTATCGATTGCCTCCAGTTGACTCAATGTTCACTAAAGATGGTGTGGAGGTGATCGTTAAGCGAGATTCGTCTGGCCATACAACTAACATATACAACACGTACAAGACAGAACCTGGCATGTGTGGAAAGCTTATCCAGATGATCTATTGCCGTCAGGATTCTGCTAGGTTGATTGCACGTCAAGAGTTCGTGTACGGTGATTGTGAATTGGTTGTTACGAATGAGCAATGGATTGACTGTGATCAGGTGGGTTTGTCTGGCGAAAAGACATCAACGGATACTCTCTATGACACTGTTTATGTTCGGAATCGTGCATATCTTAACATCGCGCGATCATTGAATATCGGACAGTTGGATCTTAACGGTTTTCGGCTTACTATGGGCGTAGAAACCAGCCAACAAAGACGTGTTCGGTTTAACATCTCTGGTTATGGAGAATATGTTTTTCAGTTACCAGAGAAAGACGAGGCTGAACGGCCAGACCTTTATCCTGACGGATTTTTCAGAGGGGCTGAAGCCATTTTTGGTGGTTTTCGGTCTGGTGTCCGCTACTATCCTGTAGCCAGATCCAACGTGGAGGTTGGCGTGGGTATTTTTGCTGAAGGAAGAGTTTTGCTTGATGCTGGTGAGATTGAGCATGAGCGATCCTCAGACTACAACGCTTTCCGGATTAACAAGACTTCCGCTGCGGGTGGAGGCCTTGAGTTGGTGGCAAATGTCGGAAAACATCTTCAGTTTTACGGAAGTGTTGGCACGACAGAAAGGATCAACTTGTTTGGTCCGAAGCAAACGCTATACACGGCAAGCGGTGAGTCTGTCGAAGTTATCGGAGATGCTTTCCCGGATAACGGAGACACTGGTGGAGAAACCGCAGATCTAAACTTCATAGACCGTTTGGTTTATGGAACGAGGACTTGGACTATGGGGATTACCTATAGATTCTAAGATCCTAAAACTCAACCCTGGTTGTTTTACGGCCAGGGTTTTTTGTTTGCATATTTTTATTTTTGCTGTAAAACAGATCTGAGTTTCACTTTTACATCTACGATTATGATTATGAAGAGTGTCATCCGGTTGTTGTCGCTTTCTATGTTGGTAATGCTAATTGCTAGCGGTTTTATGGCTGAGCCAGAGCGTTACGGGGCTTGGTCAATGGTGGCTGTGGCTTTTGTTGAAGCGCTTGTGTTTGCGGTCACTGCGTACTTCTTTTTTCTTGTTTCTGCTGAGAAAACAGAAGAGGTGGTAATTTTGCGTCCAAGTCGCTCGCCGTTTAAAATGACCCTGGTCATTGCCGTGGGAGTTACATCTGCGCTTGCGGGTTATCTTGTGCCGCTTTGGATTAGTACCATCTTTGTTGCGATGGCTATGTTCCTTTGGTTTTCTGCTGCCCTTGCTGAATTCTTCGAAGGGACGGGCTATAACAATGCATGGAGGCAGTACATTGTCCGAGCAGAGGGCTACTATGTGCCCACCCTGCGCTCGCTGCTGGGGCCAGCCTGGTGGTACTAATAAAAGTCCGCGGTTTTATTCCGCGGCTTTTTCTTTTCTCTCATCAACTACAGCGTAGTCGATTTGTAGTTTTTCAATGTTAGCCCCGAGTACTTTAATAGGTACAATGTCTCCAATTTTGTATACTTTTCCAGTTTTTTGTCCTTTCATGAGGAACTTCTGGCTATCGAATTTATAGAAGTCCCCAGGGAGATTTCGTAGGCGCACCATGCCATCCGCACGTGATCGTTTTTCAGCAACAAAGATTCCGTTTTTGCTCATGCCGGTGATGATTGCTTCAAAATATTCACCAACCCTGTCCTGCATGTACTGCACCTGCTTGTACTTAATAGAATCCCATTCAGCATGCTGTGCGTCTCGTTCACGGTCTGAAGAGTGTTCAGCAAGTCGCTTGTACTCCTCAGCTAGTTTTGGTGGAATTGGTTTTTCTTTGAGTACAAGGTCTAAAAGTCGATGCACCATGATGTCTGGATAGCGGCGAATTGGGGAGGTGAAGTGGGTGTAGTAATGAAAGGCTAATCCGTAGTGACCTACGTTTTCAGTAGAATAGATTGCTTTAGCCATGCTGCGAATAATTGCAGTTTGGATGGTATTTTTCTCATCTTTAGTGCCGGCCTCGTTCAGTACACGCTGTAGTTCGTGGGCGGGGATTACTCCGTTCTTAATGTGCACCTTGTATCCCAGCTGGCCCAGGAACTGGCGCAGGTTAGCCACGCGATCAAGATCTGGCTTGTCATGAATACGATATACAAATACGCTCCGCTTGGTGCGCTCAGACATGAACTTAGCCACGCGTCGGTTTGCTAAAAGCATGAACTCCTCAATCATTTTATTGGTGTCGTGCCTTTGTTTGATAAAGACCTCAACCGGATGACCTTCGTCGTTAAGTAAGAACTTCACTTCGTCTTGTTCCATATTGATGGCACCAGAAGAGAAGCGCTTTTTGGCCAGTGTTTTGGCGATCGTGTTTAGCAGGGTGAGTTCTTCCAAAAAGATTCCTTCTTTGTTGTCCAACACTTCTTGTGCTTCCTCGTATGTAAAGCGTTTCTTGGAGTGGATGACTGTTCTTCCAAACCATTCATCAATAACTTCACCTTTGGTGTTCATGGTAAACACCGCAGAAAAGGCAAACTTATCTTCTTCTGGATTTAGTGAACACAGGTCGTTAGAAAGTACCTCTGGAAGCATCGGAATGGTCCGATCGACAAGGTATACCGATGTTGCTCGTTCACGTGCTTCATGATCAAGCGCTGATTTTGGTTGTACGAAGTGGGCGACATCAGCAATGTGGATTCCAATTTCGTAGGTGTCATTGCCGAGTGGTTTGACCGAGAGAGCATCATCAAAGTCTTTAGCGTCTTCGGGGTCAATCGTAAATAGTACTCGATCACGTAGGTCTCGTCGTTCTTTGAGCCCAGCTTCGATGGAGTGTTCGTCTCGGATTCGCTCTGCAGTTTCAAGAACATCAAATGGGAAGTCACTATCAAAACCTTTTTCAAGAGCGAAAGACATCATTTCAGCATCGTTCTCGCCAGGCTTTCCGAGAATCTTTTGAATCTCTCCCTCAACTTCACGGGTGTCGTCGAGCCAGTTGGTTACTTCGGCATATACCTTATCTCCAATCTCAGCCCCCTCTGGCAGGGTTTCAACAATGATAACGATATCGTCTTTGTCATGGGTTGGTTCAACAGCCAAGCCATCTTTGTAATTGATAACCACACCAGCGAAACCATGCTTGGCACGCTTCAAGACGCGGGCAACTTGTCCCATGGGTAAACCGTCAATAGAGGTACCAGTAACCTGGACTTCTACTTCATCTTTATGCATGGCATTGCCGCGTTCGTGTCCTGGGATTTCAACACTAATATCAAGGTCTCGGTTTCTT
>Ga0075476_10001183_pt1 | contig 12201 bp, 13 predicted proteins | sample DEB08_DNA_5_FD_76339 | JGI IMG/M metagenome (GOLD analysis project Ga0075476, IMG submission 76339) | Aqueous microbial communities from the Delaware River and Bay under freshwater to marine salinity gradient to study organic matter... | ecosystem: Environmental > Aquatic > Marine > Coastal ...
TTGAAGTTGCATCTGGTGGCGTTTATGGTCAGGTTCTTGATGTTGAGGGTACAGCAAAAAATGAAGCAGAGCTCGTTACGAAATATCGTGAGCTTTCTATGCAGCCTGAATGCGAACGTGCGATCGAAGATATTGTTAATGAAGCAATCGTAACAAATGAAAGGTCTGTTCCTGTCGAGTTAAATCTTGACGAGGTTGAACAACCTGCACGCGTGAAAAATCGCATTCGACAAGAGTTTGATAATATTTCTGAAATGCTCGATCTTTCGAATATTTCTTATGATGTATTCAAACGCTGGTACATCGATGGTCGATTGTATTATCACATCATGATCGACGAAAAGAAACCACGCGAAGGTATCCAAGAACTGCGATATATTGATCCTCGTAGGATTCGCAAAGTTCGTGAGCCAATCAAGAGCAGTGCTAATAAACCACCGCCACCTCGTGGGTTAAACCCTGCACCTGCATACAACGAATACTACCTGTACAATCATCAGGGAATCGGAAGCCAACAGGCTCAGCAGGGAATAAAGATTTCACCCGACAGCATCTGTCATGTTCATTGTGGCTTGATGGATGGTCGCAATAAAATGATTCTTGGTCACTTGCAAAAAGCAATCAAGCCAATGAATCAATTGCGTATGCTCGAAGATGCTGTTGTCATATATCGCCTCGCTCGCGCACCCGAGCGAAGGATCTTCTACATCGACGTTGGTAACTTGCCGAAGATGAAAGCGGAGCAATACCTGCGCGACATGATGACGAAACATAAAAACAAACTCGTCTATGATGCAAATACAGGCGAGGTCAAAGACGACCGCAAGTTTATGACGATGCTCGAGGATTATTGGTTGCCTCGTCGTGAAGGTGGTCGCGGAACTGAGATCACTACACTTCCTGGCGGTCAGAACCTTGGCGAAATGGAAGATGTAGATTACTTCCGCAAAAAACTTTACATGGCACTCAATGTTCCTATTTCTCGACTAGAAGCTGATAACGCATTTAATCTTGGTAGAGCCAGTGAAATATCACGCGATGAGCTGAAGTTTACGAAGTTTGTGAATCGACTGCGAAATAGGTTTAGTATGTTGTTTGACGAGTTACTCGAAATCCAACTTGCGTTGACTGGCGTTATGTCTCGCGCAGAGTGGCGTTCGATTAAGAACAATGTGAAATATGACTTCATGAAAGATAACTATTTCACAGAACTCAAAGAGCAAGAACTTATCAATTCTCGACTTGCCATACTTCAACAAGCAGAAGCATTCGAAGGAAAGTTTTTTTCTGCTGAATGGATTCGCAAGCATGTTCTTAGATTTACTGAAGATGAGATCGCCGAAATTGATGCTCAGATGAAAAAAGAGCAAGGTGAAGAGCCACCTCCGCAGCAAGATCAAGAACAGGAACAAGAGGAGCACATTCCAAACCTAGAGGTATTGGAGGTCAAAGAAGATAAACCGCACAGTGAAGAAGAAAAAAGACTTATAGAAAGTATGACACGGTTTATGGACTCAATGGCTGATGACCCCAAGGAGGTTTAACCTCCCATGAAGCCAACACTTGAAAATGCTAAGTTGCTTGCCACTCTTCTTGGCATAGTAAATAAGCAGAACAGTAAAATCAAAGATGATCTGTTTGAGCAGTTATATAAAGCTGTTCAGAAAGATATCAACGACCAAACAGGTATTCAATATCTTACAGTTGAAGGTGTTGAAGAACCTATTCCCATACAAGTATTTCGCGGAGAAAAAGGCGATCGCGGTCCTGAAGGAAAAGCAGGTGAGCGAGGGTTACTTGGCGAACAGGGTCCACAAGGCGAACGTGGTGAACGAGGCGAACGCGGTGAAATTGGTCGAGTCGGTCCCCAAGGGTTACAGGGTGAACGTGGTTTACAGGGTGAGAGAGGTGAACAGGGTCTTCCAGGAAAAGATGGTAAAGACGCCGATATCGGTCCAGTAGAACAAAAGTTTCAAGATCTTTATGATGATTTCGTACGAAAGATATCTGCCCAAGTTACACGCATGGCATATGCTCGTGGAGATATGGGTGGTGGTTCTAGCTCTGGTGGCAGCGGTGAAGTTTGGCTCAAGTTTTTAGATGATGTTGACTATAATAGTGTTGGGTCCCCAAGTGATGGTCAATCACTTGTCTGGAATAGCACTCTAGGGAAATGGCAAGCAAATACTGTAAGTGGCGGCAGTGGTAATGTTTCTAATACATACCTTCAAGCAACTTTTGTTTCTAATACAGCTTTTCAACTATTTGTTGCCAACACAAATGCTTATATTGCAGCTACAGCTGGAACAGGCGAAGTTTCCAACGCATACTTAACTTCGACCTTCACAACAAATTCTACTTTTCAATCAGCTCTTGCTAACACCAACGCATACATCGCTTCAGTTGAGTCTGAAATTGGAGCTGAGACAATTGATTACGGATTTATCACGTCCACAACGGATATAAATATAAACAGAGATTACGGTGGACTGACTTAATGGCGATCGAAGTAAAATTTCGCAGAGGCACAACTGCTCAACATTCATCTTTTACAGGTGCGAATGGCGAGATAACAGTTGACACAACTTTACAAACACTGATAGTTCACGACGGTGTAACTGCTGGTGGTACGCGCATTGCGAAATATTCCGACCTTGGTGCAGCTGCTAACCTAGAAGCTATTTCATCGAACTTAATACCATCAGCAAACGTAACATATGATCTTGGTACTACGGAAAAACGTTGGCGGGATCTTTATCTTTCTGGAACTACTATCAATCTCGGTAACACAGCGATTTCTGCTAATGTAACCACTGGTAGTTTAGAAATTGTACGTTCTGGGCAATCTAAACAGTATCTTTCTTTATCTACATTACCACCTTCCTCAGATACTACTGTAACCAATCTTAACACTGCCAATGTTGCGTCATTAATATTACAAAGTGCATTGGGAACCCAGTATGGCGGCACAGGTCTGACAAGTTTTACAAATGCTGGTGTATTATATGCTTCAAATACAACAGCTCTAAGTTTTGCAACAGGTTCTTCTGGGGATACATTGCAAATTAATGATTCAGGCGTCCCTGTTTTTGACGTTTTGGACGGAGGAACATTTTAGTTATGGAGATTTCTTTTGGAAGAATTAACCAAAGAAGAACAGTTTAATGTTTTGCTGGCGTTTCATCAGCAGGCGTCTGAGTATATTGCAACTCAGCAATCAAAAATTGAAGAACTCACAAAACACCTGATGATTGTGGAAAGCAAAAATAATATTTTGCAAAAAGAAATAGAACAGCTTGTTATTATAAATAAGCAATACAAACAAAAGGAAGAACGGGAAAAGTTTCAAAGAATGTCAGCCAAAGATTTATCTTCTTCGAAACCTAGAGAAGAACCTAAACCAGAGGTTGTACAGACAAAATATAAAACCGTGAAAGGTTTTAACTTGAAAGAGGGAAGAAAATTGAAATGATTCCCCTTCTATTATTCAAGGAGATATAAAAAATGGCTGCAACAATTAAAATCAAGCGGAGTAATACTCCAGGTGCCGTTCCCTCAGGGGGTTCGCTGGCAGCTGGTGAATTGGCTGTTAACTTATCTGACCTGGTTATCTTTTCGTCATCGGACGGTTCGGATATTGTACGACTTTCTGATTCTGCTCTTGCAAATACTAACTCGGCGATCAGTCAGCTTAATACAAACCTGACTTCGACTAACACTGCTCTGCGCACTCTGATTAGCGATCGGTTGCAGGTTGCCAACGCAGCTGCTACTTATCAAACAATTGCAATCGAGCGTGCCGCTCTCGCCAACACGAACTCTTACATTGCTTCTGTTTCTTCGGCAGAAAGATCTGCTCTCGCTAACACAAACTCTTATATCGCATCTGTTCAAACTGATGTTGATAATAATGAGGCGGCTGAACGAGCAGCTCTTGCAAATACTAACTCGGCGATCAGTCAGCTTAATACAAACCTGACTTCAACAAATACCGCAATTCGCTCTCTTGTTTCTACGCAGACTGCTCGGGTCGATCTTGTAAATACAAATCTGACCTCAACCAATACAGCACTGAGAACACTTATTAGTGATCGGTTGCAGGTAGCAAATGCAGCAGCAGAGTATCAAACAATTGCAATCGAGCGTGCCGCTCTCGCCAACACGAACTCCTACATTGCTACAAAGGCAGATTCAGCAAGCCCGGCAACGAGTGGTGTGTTTACTCACACTGGTCGAGCGACGATCAGTACGAACCTGACAGTTTCTGGTAATACACATATCGACGGAAACTTGACAGTCGAAGGTGGCGTTACTTATATTTCAACAAGCACTCTGAACGTCGATGATACAATGATCAAGCTCGCTGCAAACAATGCAGCAGATACGGTCGACTCGGGTGTTTATGGTAAATATGTAATCAGTGGAAATAGTGCTGTCAAATACAGCGGATATTTCCGAGATGCAACAGACGGTATTTTCAAATTCTATGAAGATTTGGATACTGAACCAACAACAACAGTTAATACTTCTGATAACAATTATAATTTGGCTCAACTCGATGCAATTATTGACGGTGGTACATACTAGCGTCTTTTGTGATAGATATATAAAACTGTGGGGACAAGTGTTTCCCCACAGTGTCCTTTATAGGAGTTTACATTAAATGGCTTCGACCATTCGGATCAAGCGCAGCAACGTCGCAGGCAATAAGCCGACAACCTCAAACATTGAGCTGGGAGAACTTGCGCTTAATACGAAAGATCAAAAACTATATTCTTCGAATGGTAGTGTTATTTTTGAAATGGCGAACGCGAGTGCGCTTGCTAATACAAACTCCGGAATCAGTAATCTCAACACAAATCTAACTTCAACAAATACAGCTCTTAGAACACTCATCAGTGATCGAATTCAAGTTGCTAATGTTGTCGCTGCATATCAGCCTTTGCTACTAGCAAGAGGGCAACTGAAATTCTACGATAGTGACAATTCTAATTATATTGCATTCAGAGCACCAACTGCAGTTACTACTGATTATGTTTGGACACTCCCCTCAGCCGACGGAAGTTCTGGTCAGGTTCTACAAACAGATGGCGCTGGTAATTTATCATTTGCAGCTGCAGGTGCTGGCGGCGCTGCTTCTGGTTTTCAAGACAGCACGATTTCTACTGCTCCAGGTGCATCTGGCGATTTCGATCTAAGTTTTAACAGCGCACAAACAATTCAAGAAACGCCATTCGAAACTACTGGTACTGATGCGTTTGGTGTTAGTTTGGGTGCAGTTTATACTTGCATGGAACCTGTTGGAAGTATAATTACCGTCGATTATGGCGACGGTGAAGCATATGTTGGCGCATAAGGAGATAAAATAGATGCCTACAGTATTACAATTTAGACGTGGAACAGAAGCTCAGAATGATGCATTTGTTGGAGCTATAACAGAAATCACGTATGATACTACAAACAACAGAATGCGTCTTCATGATGGTTCAACTGCTGGTGGTTTAAAAATAACAACTGTTGCAGATGTAGCACTCGCAAACACCAACTCAGCAATCAGCAATTTAAACACCAATCTGACAGGTACAAACACAGCGATTCGCTCACTCGTTTCTACACAAACGACCAGAGTAGATCTTGTAAATACAAACCTGACCTCAACAAATACCGCACTCAGGACGTTGATTAGTGATAGAGCGCAGGTCGCAAACGTGGCTGCGCTCGCTGCTCTCGCCAACACAAACTCTTATATCGCATCTGTTCAAACTGATGTTGATAATAATGAGGCGACAGAGCGTGCCGCTCTAGCGAACACGAATGCATATATTGCCACGATGTTACCGAAAGCTGGCGGTCAGATGACTGGCAATATTACGTTCAGTGGATCTCAGACAGTTGATGGTCGCGACTTATCGGCAGATGGTTCAAAACTAGACGGCATCGAGTCTGGTGCTACTGCTGATCAATCTGCATCAGAAATCTTAACTCTTATCAAAACTGTAGACGGTGCTGGATCGGGTCTAGACGCCGACTTGCTAGACGGTCAATCATCTGCCTACTACGCTGTCGCCGCTACTGAAAATTCAAGACTTGCGAATACTAATACATATATCGCAACCAAAGCCAATATCGCTTCACCAACATTCACTGGTGTTCCTGCTGCTCCGACTGCTGCAGCTGCAACGAACACAACTCAAATTGCTACAACTGCATTTGTAAGAACTGAAGTTTCGAATCTTGTAGCTTCAGCACCATCGACTCTTGATACACTAAATGAGTTGGCTGCTGCACTTGGCGATGATCCAAACTTTGCTACAACTATTGCCTCAACTTATCAGACAATTTCGACATCTAAAGCATACCTTGCTAACACGAATGCTTACATTGCTACAATGTTGCCGAAAGCTGGCGGTCAGATGACTGGTAACATTACATTCAGCGGAGCTCAAACGGTTGATGGTCGCGACTTATCGGCTGATGGATCGAAACTTGATGGAATAGAGTCGGGCGCTACTGCTGATCAAACAGCAGCAGAAATCCTAACAGCTATTAAGACTGTCGATGGTGCTGGATCTGGATTAGACGCAGACTTACTCGACGGTCAATCTTCAGCATACTACGCTGTGGCTGCTACTGAAAATTCAAGACTTGCAAACACGAATACTTATATTGCTACGATGCTACCAAAAGCTGGTGGTCAAATGACTGGCAATATCACGATGTCTGGTGCCCAAACAGTCGACGGTCGTGACTTATCGGTTGACGGAGCAAAACTGGATGGAATCGAAGCTGGTGCAACTGCTGATCAGTCTGCCTCAGAAATTCTTACTCTTATTAAGACTGTAGACGGTGCTGGTTCTGGTCTAGACGCAGACTTACTTGATGGCGTTTCTTCTGCATCATTCTTGCGCAGCGACGCAAGTGATAGTTTCACCAGCGGCACTTTGACTGTCGGCGGCACAGCACTAGATGTTAACGTGAATATGACTGCAGCTGGTAATATTACTATGGACGGCAGTTCTAAAACGCTGACTCTAAACAATAACTCACTCGATGAGTTTACAGAAACTCATAAAGCACTCGCGAACTCTGGTACTGCGATCACACTCGATACCAGTGACAACAACCAACTATATACATTGACAGGGAACTGTACTTTCACGCTTCCTGCGTTGTCAACATATCCAACTAATACAATCAAATCTATCACTTTGGTTGTGAAACAGGATGGAACAGGTGGTAGAACTGTTGGATTCTCAGCGACTGATGGATTTTCAATCAACAATTCTGCCTCTGTGCCTGCTCCAAGCTCAGGTGCAAATAAAGTTTCTATGTACACTTGCCTTGGTATTAGGGCTCTTTCAGAGTGGTTTATTTCACTCTCTTACATTGATGATTAAGAAAGGATTTTAGAATGGATAAAGAACATGCTATTGCTATGATTAACGTGATTGATGTGTGTGCCAAACGAGGTGCATTTGAAGGACCAGAACTTGGCAGGATTGCTACTTTGCGTGCTATTCTCGAAACGGAGGCTCAGCCGCCAAAACAAATCGAAGAGCCGCAAGAGCAACCAGCAGCCAACGAATTATAAATAATCGTGAATTTTAGATAACAGGAGATATTTATGAGCGATATTGAACAAGCGATTGCGGCTGCTAAAGACGGGAATGCTTCTGAATTCCAGTCACATATACAGTCTGCTCTCATGGATCGTTTAGGTGACGCGATCGATGCGAGAAAGACGCAAGTTGCTGCTTCATATCTCCAGCCTGAAGAAGAACCCGAGGAAATCGAGGTTGAAGTAGACGAACCAGAAGCAGAGGAAATAGAATCTGATGTCTAAATCTTTTTCTGAGCTAGTTGAGCAGCTCAATAAACGCTCTATCCAGGAAAAACGATCTGAAGCAGACGATCCGTATTCCAAGGATCCGCAAGAAGACGAGTCCAAGGAGCTGAAGCCACGTGCTAAAGGTGAGCGTGATTTCAAAGATGCTCATAAAGTTGATAAGAAGGCACATGTTGCTGCAAGTGACGATGTGTTTACTGGATCAACCAAGCCTGGTGGACCACACAAAGGTCACGAAAAAGCTGGCGAGCCTATTACAAAGCAAGGTTCAAGCGACATCAAAGTAACTCATGACGGTTCAAAAACTCCTGATAAGAGCAAAGCCATTCCGAAACGATTTGGTGATCTTCGAGTTGTAAATCCTATCAAAGAAAGCGTTGATCTGGAAGAAACTGCGTTTCAAGATATTCAGAAAATCGCTAAGTCGAAACGCGAGGGTCGTGTAAAGTTTGCAACTGGTCGATACGAATCGGTTGATCCGGAAATAGCATCAGCACTTGTTTCTGCTCATGGAAAACTAAACTCTGCAAACAAACAAAAGTTTGAACAAACCGTCAACAAAGATTTTACAGGAATGATGAAGATGGTTGATTTTGCTATGAGCAAGAAATAGGAGTTTTTAGATGATTCGACCAATCGCAAATACAATAACTCTTTCTTCAAATAATAACGTAACATTAGCGACAGCCATGCTTGTTGTCAACTCTGGGTCGACTGATCGTACTTTGATTGTTGCAAATACAGTCAGCCCTGTAAATGGAGGCGGTATTTATGAAGGAACAGGAAATGGTTTTGGTGCACATGCTGAGGTTTATATAAACTCTGGTGAGCATATCGTAGTTTATAAACGAAGCACCGATTTAGCTGTTTGTGCGGATGGTTCTAACGATTTAAAAGCAACGAAAGTCGCGACAGGAGCAGACTAATGAAACTGATTTGCGAAGTCAATGAAGACATCGAATGCCTCGTTGAAGAGGACCTCAATGAAGAAGGAAAGAAAAACTACTTCATTGAAGGTGTTTTCATGCAAGGTGCTATCAAGAACAAAAACGGTCGAGTCTATCCCGTTGAAGTTCTCAAGAAAGAAGTCGATCGTTACAATAAACAATACATTGCGGAAAACCGTGCTTATGGTGAACTCGGTCATCCGCAAGGTCCAACGATCAATCTCGAGCGTGTTTCACACATGATCAAAGAGTTGCGTCAGGAAGGCGACAACTTTATCGGAAAAGCAAAGATCATGGACACGCCATATGGAAATATTGTAAAGAACCTAATGAGCGAGGGTGCGAAACTTGGTGTTTCCTCTCGTGGTATGGGTACTCTTACGAAGAAAGGCGATTCTATGGAAGTCGGAAATGACTTTCATTTAGCAACTGCTGGAGATATTGTCGCCGATCCTTCTGCGCCACAGGCGTTTGTTGAAGGGATCATGGAAGGCAAAGAATGGGTTTGGGATAACGGCATACTTCAAGAAGTTGATGTCGAACAAGCTAAACAACAAATCGAAGAAGCTGCATCTGCTAGACGTACAGAAGCAGAAGTTCTTAAGGTTTTCGAAAAATTATTGAAAGGTCTATAAGGTCCAATTTTATAAATAGAACGTCAACAAATTTCAATGAGGAAATTGGGAGATAGAAATATGTCTGAAGAACTAGAAAACATCGTTGACGATGAAGTTCTCGAAGGTGCTGATGAAAGCATCGAAGAGGCGAAAGCATCGTTTGGCGATCCTTCTGAAGTTCCTGAGCCAGTAGCAAAGACTGCGAAAGCTCCAGGAAAGTCAAAAAATCAGGGCGACAAATCTGCTCCGATGCAAGGCTCCTCTCAGAAACCAACTACCAAAATGGCTATGCTTAATGCTGCTATGCAGTACATGGGCGGTATGAAAAAAGATGATCTTCAAGCTATGATGTCGAAAGCTGGTATGTATGGTGAGGAAGTCGAAGCTGAGGAAGAAGTAGAAGAAATCGCCGAAAAGAAACAACTCGAAAAAGTAACTCGGGAAGATTTTGACATCTCTGAAGATGTTGCAGCAATCTTTGCTGGTTCCGAAGTTTCTGAAGAGTTCGTAGCGAAAGCAACTGAAATCTTTGAAACAGCTGTCGTTGCTAAAGTCAACGAAAAGCTCGACGAAGTTGCTCAAGTTGCTGAGTCCGAACTTGCTGAGTCCACTGAAGTATTCAATAAAGAGCTTGTCGATAAAGTTGACAGCTATCTCGACTATGTTGTTGAGTCTTGGATGGAAGAAAACAAACTGGCAGTTGACAGCGGTTTGCGTGGCGAAATCGCCGAGTCTTTCATCAGCGGTCTCAAAGGTCTCTTCGAAGATCATTACATCGACATTCCTGAAGAGAAGGTTGATGTTGTAGAAGAACTTGCTAGCAAGGTTGAAGAGCTAGAAGCCAAACTCAACGAGTCGATTGAGGAAACAATTGAACTCAAGAAGAAAACCGAAGAGTTCGAGCGTGCTGTAATTTTTGCTGAAGAAATCGATGGTTTGACCGAAACTCAAATCGCTAAAATGGAATCACTTTCCGAAGCGATCGATTTCGAAAGCGAAGAAGATTTCCGTGATAGACTTCAAACGATCCGCGAAAACTATTTCAACGGTCCGAAAGAAGTGATCACCGAAACGGCTGGTTTTGATGACGAGCCAATTGAAATTGATGATGAGGAACCTGCGACCCCCAAGGGTGCCATGGGTGCCTATGTCGCAAGCATTTCACGACAAGTTAAGAAATAGCATTTTATAAATATTGTTTGAAATAATCTCGAAAGGAGAAGGAGAGTAAAATGTCTGATAACCTAATGGAAAAGTGGGGTCCTGTTCTTGATCATCCAGATCTGGATAAGATCAGCGATTCTCACAAACGCCACGTTGTCGCACAACTCTTGGAAAACCAAGAAGTGTCGGCTCGTGAGCAGGGCTATGGCTCTGGTGGATATTCTGCTCCAACACTACTCGGTGAGGCTGCACCTACGAACGCGATGGGTGCTTCTTCCTCAACGGCTGGTGATGGCAGCGTCGATATCTTTGACCCAGTTCTAATCAGCCTCGTTCGTCGTTCTATGCCAAACCTGATCGCCTATGATGTATGCGGCGTTCAGCCAATGACTGGTCCGACTGGTCTAATCTTTGCGCTTCGTTCACGCTACAGCAGCCAGTCTGGCACTGAAGCTCTGTTCGACGAAGCCAATACCACGTTCTCACGCTCTGCTGCTGGTAACACAGCATCACAGTTCGTTGTTGCGAACTCAACTTCTGGTAAGTCCCAGACCAGCAACGATCCTACGACTCGTGCAGCCGATTCTGCTGTCACAGGGTATAGCGTTTCAACTGGTATGACGACTGCTCAGGCTGAAGCTCTGGGCGACGGAACGCAGAATGGGTTCCAAGAAATGGCGTTCAGCGTCGAGAAGGTTGCTGTCACGGCAGTTTCTCGTGCACTGAAAGCTGAGTACACCATGGAATTGGCTCAAGACCTCAAGGCAGTTCACGGTCTTGACGCTGAAACCGAACTCAGCAACATTCTGTCTGCTGAAATTCTTGCGGAAATCAACCGCGAAGTCATTCGCACGATCAACTATTCTGCGACTGCTGGTGCTCAGCAAAACGTCACTTCAGCTGGTACTTTCAACCTCGACACCGATTCAAACGGTCGTTGGATGGTTGAAAAGTTCAAGGGTCTGTTGTTCCAGATCGAGCGTGACGCCAACGAAATTGCGAAGGCAACTCGTCGGGGTAAAGGTAACGTCATGATTTGCAGCTCGGATGTTGCATCCGCTCTGTCAATGGCTGGCGTTCTCGATTACACCCCAGCAATGTCAACCAACCTCAATGTAGACGACACAGGTAACACCTTCGCTGGTGTCCTCAACGGTCGGATCCGTGTTTACATCGATCCATACTTCTCAACGTCTGCTGGTAACCAGTATTACACTCTCGGCTACAAGGGTTCAAGTGCCTTTGATGCTGGCTTGTTCTACTGCCCATACGTGCCTCTACAGATGGTGCGTGCGGTTGGTGAAAACACCTTCCAGCCAAAGATTGGCTTCAAGACTCGGTACGGTATGGTTGCGAATCCTTTCGCTTCAACCGATTCCGATGGCGCAATCGGTGGTTACGACGGAAACAAAGCCAACAAATACTATCGTTTGGTTGCAGTTTCCAACCTTATGTAATAAAAACCATAAGACGAGTACAAACTGGGGGAGGGCGAAAGGCTCTCCCCCTTTTTTTTTGTTTTCCATTTACATTTGATACTTTGTGAGCTATTATGAGTAATGTCACGAGGGGTCATAATATATTATAAATAGATTACATAACAGGATAGGCATATGAGTACACAAGA
>Ga0075476_10001186_pt1 | contig 12197 bp, 12 predicted proteins | sample DEB08_DNA_5_FD_76339 | JGI IMG/M metagenome (GOLD analysis project Ga0075476, IMG submission 76339) | Aqueous microbial communities from the Delaware River and Bay under freshwater to marine salinity gradient to study organic matter... | ecosystem: Environmental > Aquatic > Marine > Coastal ...
ATATGTTATAAAGAACATATCCATATGTTATAAAGAACATATCCATATGTTATAAAGAAAATTCTATCTGTTTGATAAAGAAAATTCTATCTGTTTGATAAATAAATTTTAATATGTTGTAAAAACATTAAAAAAGTGATTTATATAATTAAAATAGTATAATCAAAACAACTTATCACTTTCTTGCGATTTTTACAACATACCATATTTTAAATACATTGAATAATTTATTGAAGACATTAATAGAATTTATTGAAGACATTGATAGAATTTATTAAAAAAATTCTATATGTTGTAAAAATTTAATTTTTGGGATTTCTTGATTTGATTATATCATTTTAATTATATAAATCACTTTCTTGCTGTTTTTACAACATTGAATAAATGGTGGTCGGTCGGTTGGTTGGATGGTTCAAAATGGCGGTATGTGCCAATTAAAAAAAATCTATGTGCCAATTAAAAAAATTCTATCTCTTATTAAGAAAAATCTATATGTTGTAAAAATTTAATTTTTGGGAAATGTTGTATTGATTATACTATTTTAATTATATAAATCACTTTCTTGCCGTTTTTACAACATTGAATAAATGGCGGTCGGTTGGCGGTTGGATGTGCCAAAATGACGGATGTAATTTTGTAAATAATATTTGCTATTTTTTTTTACAATATTTTTTTTCAATATTTTTTTTCAATATTTTTTTTAATTCATTTGGTAATTTCACAGAAACAATTTAAATATAATATTAGTAAAAATATTTAATATGAATAGATTATTAACACGAGAACAATATAGAAACAAAAAGAAAAATTTAAAACAAAAAATTAAAAGAAAAAATAAAATACAATATAATAGATTGATGTATAAAATATATAATAATATTATTGAAAATATTAATTATAAAAAAATGAAGATTAATATAATGTATATAAATTAATCAAAATTTAAAGTAATAGTTTTTTTAATAAAATATCTTTCTTTTGGTATTAATGGAATTGGTTTTAATATTTTAATATCATTATCTTTTTTTATAGAAGATTTTTTATCATCCATTAATGTATGTATATATTTTTTTTATAATTATTTAATCGTATTTAATAATCACTTGGGTCTGTGGATTGTGTGGATTGTGTGGATGGTTGATTAATTTGTCCTCCAGTCCCTAAACCAAATGGGCGTTCAAAAGTTTCCACAGAAGTAGGCATTAAAAATGGTGCTTCACTCGTCCTACTACTTGGAATACTTCCAGCACTTCCTATTGCGTATCCATCCGCTCTTAAACTTCCTCTTAATCTATTTTCAGTTCTTTCAAATTGGTCTTGTAATGCTTGGATATTTTCACGAGTTAATTTAAGACTTTCAGTAGTATCATCTAAATCATCTAATTTATCATTTCTCTCTTTTTTTAATCTTTCTAATTTTAATCTATCTCTATCATTTAAACTTTTTAGTTTTACCGCTCCTCTCATTCGTCTATTAAAAATCTGCTCTTCATTATCATTATCTTCTAAATTCATTTCTTCACGCTCTATTTTTTCTCTTCCCCTCTCACTAATTTTAATTTTTTTATCTTCTTTTCCCATATCTCGCCGTTCTATTTTTTCACTTGCTTTTTCTCTTTTGTCTTTGTTTCTTTGTTTTGCTTTTTCCCACGCTCTATTTCTTTTTTGGTCTTCACTTAAATCTTCTTTTTCTTCTTCTTCTGTTTCATCTCTTTTTCTAATTAATCTTTGGTTTTGTGTTTCTGCTCTATTAATATCTTCTTTATTCATTTGTCTTCTTTCATCTTTTTCATCTTTCGCTATTAATCTCTGTCTTTGTCTTTCTCTCATTTCTTTCATATCATCATCTCTTTGTTTTTGTTTTTCTTTTTCTTTTCTAATAATTTCTTGTTGTCTTTTTTCTCTTCGTTCTTCTTCTGTTAATTCTATTTTATCTATATCATCATTTATTTCATCTAAGTCATCTTGCGTTTCTTCTTGTAATTCTTCTAATTCATCTTTTTCTTCATCTAAATTATCAAAAGCATCCATAAATGCCGTATATGTATTCATAACTCTTTCCCTCATTTCTGCGTCTTCTATTTCATCTAATTTTTCAACTCTATCCGCTATTGCTCCTATTACATTAATTTCTCTTTGTGTGATATTATCTTCTTGTAATTCACTAACCATTTGATTATAAAGTCTTTGCGTTTCTCGTCTTTCATTTTGTTCTTGAACTTCTAATGCTCTACTTCTTCTTATTGCTATATCTGTTTCTTCTCGTTCTCGTTCTGCTTCTCCGTCTATTATCCTCTGTTCTCTCCTACTATCTCGTGCGTTTGCTTGTTCTTGAGTTTCCATTCTTCCACCTACTATTCGTCTTTTTGCTTGTCTTTGTCTTACTTGTTCTCTATTTTCTCTATCAAATTGATTTCTTATTGCTCTTTCTCTATTAACCACTCCTCCGCTTGTTGCTGTTGCTTGTGGAGTATCTCTAAAACTAACTCGTCTTTGTTGTTGTTGTGGTTGTTGTCTTTGTTCTTCTCTTTGTCTTTGGTTTGCTTGTGCTTGTGTTTCTAATCTTCCATTTGGTAAGACTTCTCTTCGTGCTTGTCTTGTTGTGGATGTTCTATTATCATTAATATCTCTTTCTAAATTTCGTCTTCGTGTTCTTATTGTTTGGATTAATTTAGTTTTATTATATCGTGGTATATTTCTTTCAATTACTATTAAATCACTTGGAAGTCTAAAAGAATTACTACTTCTTGAAGAAACTTTCTTAATTTTTTTTCCACTCTTTTTTGCTTTTATTTTATCTACTGCTATATTATATTTTTTATAGCATCTTTCTAAAAATTTCTTTCGTGCTTGTCCCTCTAATAACATACTCGCTCTTAAACACATTAACCTATTCATATTCATTTTTTTACTCATCCCAGTTGGAGCGTCATTATTTAAATCTCTTTGTTTATTCATCCCTATAAACCTACAAAAGATTTTTTTTTAAAATTTTTAAAATATCAACAATATGTATTTTTAAAAATGAGTAAAAAATATCCTAAAATATGTATCATTAATTTGGTGCGTTTATTTTAGATGATGTTGTAAAAATCGCAAAAATGTGATATGTTGTATTGATTATACCATTTTAAGATATGTTTTCACTTTTTTAATGTTTTTACAACACATATTAATTATATAACATCCATAAACTAATATCTCTACATTTATCAAAATCTACCATTTCGGTTATTATAAAATCAAATAATTCATCTTGTAAATCGTGTTCGTCTATATCTGCTTCATACTTGCTATTAAATTTTTCAATATCAAGTGCTTTATTTTCTTGTAATAAATCAAAAAAATCATTAATATATAATTGTTTTTCTTTGTGTCTTTTTAATGAACCATCATTATAAGATAAAATATTTTTGAATACTTCATTAGGAAAATATACCATAATATATTATCAACAATAGAAAAAAATTTATTAAAAATTAATAATTCGTTTATAAAAATTAATTTATAATTAAACAATTACCACTGCTAAAATCATACGGATTTTTATTTAAAAAATATAAATTATAATATGAAACACCATATAACATTAAACTTAAATCATCTAAATATTCTTGAAGTTCAGCATTATTAGAATAATTAAAATCAATTTTTAATTTGTTATTCATATTATTCTAAATAAAGATTTTAATTTTTAAATTACAACTTAAATTTTAATTTAATATTAATTTATGAATACAACTTAAATTTTAATTTAATATTAATTTATGAATACAACTTATATTTTATTTATTTTAATTCACTTTTTAAAAATTCAATTAATTTATCAAAACTTTCTATTAATAAATGATTAGGGATTTGTCTAACATCTTGATTTTTTACAAAACTACCATTTAAACTACTAAATACTTCATTATCATATTTAATAAAATCTAATGAATTATCATATTCAAAAACAAAAAGACATCTATTATAATTTTGTTTAATTGCTCTTATTTTACACTCATTAATAATAACACTACTATATTTTCTATTATTTCCATTTCTTCTTTTATATTCTAAATAGATATGTTTAATATTTACTTTATTTAATATCATAAAATCTATTAAATTGTATTTATCTCTACTTTTGATAATTTTATAGTTTCTACCTAATGCGTTTTTTAACTTAATACTAAATTCATTTTCAGTTGGTAGAATAATTGAAATTGTTTTAGTTTCGCTTTTAGGATTACTAATAAAACTATCCATATCCCCTATTAAACTTATAAAGATATTAATTTTATATAATAAACATATTAATTTACGCTTATTCTTTGAAATTTATTATAATTAATTTCACGATTTCCATTAACAATATCATTAATTTTATTATTGATTAATCTATTTCTTTTATTTTCAATAGTTTTTTTATTATAATCTCTACCATTTATTCTTTTATTGTTGATATTAATTTCATCATTAAATAAATCTACAACATCACATTTATAAATATCAGTAATAAAATTAATTCCAGCACATCCACGATTATTAATCAAATTATCAAGTTGATTAGGTGTTGGATAATACCATCCATCATTAGTTAAATTATTTTCCATTATATAATTTTTTAAATCATTAGATATTTTTGTTTTTGATGTATTAATAAAAGTTTTTCCATTAATACAATTAATTACATAAATAATTTTTTTAGTCATTGTATTATTATACTTATAACTTAATTTTTCTTTAAGTATATTTATGTTTATTTTTAAAAAGATGGATTTAAATTCATTCTTCTCATTTGTTCCCATAATTCAGTTATTTCAATTCTATAATAATTATTGACTTGTCTATATAAATGTAAATCTATTAAATATTGACTATCATATAAATCAATAGGGTTTTGGTTCATAAGTCTTTGTCTTCTTGTTAGTGTATCAGTTTCTCTATAAAAATCATCATCTTCACTATCACTTAAATAAGATGGTGGTAATATGTTATTATGTCTATTTACTCCAATATTTCTATTAATTCTATCAATAGTTTTTTTATTATATTCTGTTAATAATTTTACAATTTTCTTTTTACTATAATTTTTTAAATTTTTATCATTAATTAATCTTTTTCCCACACTTCTACAAATAGGGCATTTTCTAAGTAAAAAAAGTCTTGTATCATTATTTCTATCTTCACTACAACATTCACATATATTTAATTCATCCATATATTCTATTTCATCATAACAATTAACACATATAGCAGTATCATAACATACATCACATTTAACTATTTTTTTAGGACATTCAAAACAAATAACACAATTTAATTTATTATCATTTCTAACAAATTTATTATTATTCATTACTTAGTTATACTTATTTAAATATCTTTAAGTGAAGAATATAATTAATTAATAATTTCTTTAATATAAATACTATAAATAATATGAAAGTATCTAAACATTTAAAAATAAAATATTGTAATATATCAGTTGATAAATGATAAAAAATAATTTCTTTTGTAATGAAGATAGTATTAATGAAACTTTCAATTCAATATTAAATAGTCAAACTTATAATAATGATGATATAACATTAAAAAAAATAACAGACTTTTTTAAAAAATCATTAAATAAAAAAATGTTTATAGTAAAAGATTATAAGAATATATTAAATCTAAAAAATAAAGATAATAAATTATATACTAAAAATGAAGTAATTTTTAAACTATATGAAAGTATTAAAAATAATACTTTTGAAATAAATTTTAATACAACGGAAAATATACATATTGATTATTTAATTAAATCTAATAATAATGATAATTTAAGACTTGCTATATATTTAATATTAAATAATAATTATACTAATAATGATTTAGTAATAATTAATAATGATTTATGGTTAAAGTCTTTTTCATATTTTCAATATTAATAATGGAAATGTTGTAAAAATCGTTAAAATGTGATATGTTGTTTTGATTATACTATTTTAATTATATAAACCACTTTTTTAATGTTTTTACAACATTGAATTTATGGCGGTCGGTTGGTCGGTTGGGTGTGCCAAAATAGTAATGTGATAGTGATATGATTATTTTTTGAATTTGTGAAGATGTGAAGATTTTGAAGTCTTAAATTTTTAAAATGAAAATATTTTTGAAATGAATTAATTTTTTTTTAATATGGTCTTGATTAAGATTTTAAATCTTCACTTCTTCACACTCATTAATTAATCATACTCTCGTATATTACTATTAATCAAAATGTTGTAAAAACATTAAAAAAGTGATTTATATAATTAAAATAGTATAATCAATACAACTTATCAAAAAAATTAAATTTTTACAACATATTTTTTTATTTGGCACATCCGCCATTTTTGGCACATCCGTCCCTCCAACCATCCGCCACTTTTTTGATATGTTGTAAAAACATTAAAAAAGTGATTTATATAATTAAAATACTATAATCAATACAACATTTCCAAAAAATTAAATTTTTACAACACATTTATTTAATGTTAATTTATTAATCATTTCCAAATATTTATTTAACTTATTTAATAAGTAATTCTATTTAAAGATATATTAATAATAAATAAGTATAATGAAAAAAGAATTGTATTCTATTGTATTAATTGAAAAAGCAGATGATAAAAGATTTTTTAATATTTTTAGTATTCAATCAAATAACTTAAAATCTTATATGAGAAATTGGAAACAAAGACATACTGAAATTTTATTAAATGATGCTTTACATATTAATTGCGGATTGGATGATTATGATTGGTATGGTGAATTTCCAAATGGATTAATTTTTGGTAGTAGTCCAATTTTTACAACATTAAAAGAAAATGTAAAAGAAGAAGATAGAGAAGATGAAACAAAACTATTAATATATAAACATTTAAAAAGTAAAGTAAATTCTAATAACCAAACACTATTAAATCATATACCATTTGGAGATGTAAAAATTTTAAGAAAAAATAAGTATTTTAAATTATTTACTGGTAATATGAAAGATTTTAAATTTAATAAAATGTATGGTTCTTATATTACTTTTAATAATTAATTAACTCTATATTTATTCATAAATTTCATTAATTTTATTTTGATTGTAATTAATTTTAATTGCTTGATTTTTTTGATTACGATAATCAACTCTATATTTTTTCTTTAATTTTAATGTTTCTTTAAAATCATATAAATCATTTACTTTAACAAAATAATTAATATCTACTTTATCATATAAATGTCTTTCATTTATTCTATATTTTTCTTGAATTATTGGTAAGTTTTTTTCAAAATCTTCAAAGTCATCATTAAAATCAATAAATTTAATGTTATTATCTGTTTCTATTTTTATAATATAATTTTTCTTACTCATTTAATATATATACTTATAATAATTTATCTTTAAGTGTTAATAATAAATAAGTAAAAAAATTTGATAAATAAAAATACTTAAAGAAATATTAATATAAGTAATTATACAAAATGAGTAATAAATTTTTAATTGAAAAGAAAAAGAGCATTATAAAAGAAAAAAACGCTATGTATGTAGCAGAAAAATTAGGGATTAAATACACACATAAATATAATGAACTTATGGAAAAAGATATTGATAATCTTTATATTTTATCACAAAATAGATATAACGCAGAAGATAAACCGACATTTTACTGGTTTTATTCTAATGATATTAAAAAAATTGTTAAATTTATTTCTCAATTAAAACGCCATAATATATTTGAATATATTACCGATGAAAATAGAAAAGTATATTTTGATATTGATACAAAACATATTAAAAATGGTGGAATGAATGAAAAAGAATTATATGAAAATGTAAATAATATTATTGATAAATTTAATAGTTTTTTTGGAACAAATATTACCGAAGATGATACAATTATTTTATATAAAAGAAACAAAGAACAATTAATTAATTCATATCATTTAATTTTTAAAAAATATATGATTAATTATAATGTATTAAATTATTTCTGTGAAAAAGAATTAATAGATTGTTATGATAAAAATATGTATAAATCAAAAGAACATTTTTCATTAAAAGATAATAAAAAATTAAGTTTAAAAGATGACTTATTAAAAGAAGATTATTTTGAAAAAGAAAATTTTAAAGTATTACGAGATAATAATAATGAAAATACTGATTATTTAATAACATATACAAAAGATTGTAAATTAATAGAATATGAATTACCACAAGAAATAAAAGAAATAATCAAAAAAGAAAAAGAAAAGAAAAAATATAAAATAGTTAAAAAATATGATGAAAATACTAAAAGAGTAAATCGTTTTAATATTGTAAGAACATTTATAGAATTTCTTAAGAAAAGTGATACAAATAATTTTTATGATAATAATGATTGGAAGTATTTTTTAACTTGTTTAAAATATAATAATTGTCTTTGTATTGAAGAATTTTTAAAAGAAAGTGTTTATAATTCTAATTCAAATATTCATTCATTAACAAACAATACTAATTATTTTAATAATGATATTGATAATTTTTATGAATGGAATAATGGAATTAATAAAAGTATGGAATTACAATTAAAAAGAATTAATACTAAATATGATACATCTTTTTATTGGGATAATAATGGTATTGAAGTAGATGATAAATTAATTGAATTTATTAGCAATAAAACAAATCTTACAATTGGATATATTACTGATAAATTTATTGAATATAATAATAAAAAAGATTTAGTTGGAAATGAAGCATTACAAATAAATAATACATATTCTTATGATTTGAAAAAATTAATATTACATAATAAAGAAACAAATGAAACACAATCTTTTATTACTGAATTATATAAAAATAATGATGACGATAAACACTCTAATTTTATAAATGAAAATAATGAAAATATCGCTAAAAATGCTCTTTTATTTATGGATAATGGAAATAAATTATTTGGTTGTAAGATTGTATGGAGTGGTGGAAAATCATATTTAGTAATGAAACCAGTAATTAAAGAAGCAGTAAAGAGAAATTTAAAAGTATTAATTTATACTGAAAATAATTCATTAAATAATGATGTATATATGGATTTTAAAACTATATATATAAATGAAAAAAATATCGTAAATAATCATTTAAATAAAAAAGATTTTAATGATGATTATAATATTTATATTACTTCATTAGAAAGTTCAAAAAAGATTTTACATATTAATTTTGATATTGTTATTTTAGATGAATATGAAAGTTTATTAAGTCATCTTGAAAGTCCTACATTTAAAACTGAATATTTTAGTGCTTATGAGTGCTTAATTGGTATGATTGATATGATGAATAAATCAAAAAAAATATATTGTTTAGATGCTGATTTAAGTAATAACCGATTACAACCGATTATTAAAAAATTAAATATTGAAAATAAAGTTGAATTATATAAGAGTAATTGGAATAAATGGAGAGATGAATTTAAATATAATATTTCACAAGACGATGAAAATGGAACGATGGATAAAATATTAAAAGATTTGGGTAATGGTAAAAATTTAGGTATTGGATGTATGAGTAAAAAATATGCTAAAAAAGTTTTTAATGTAATAAAAAAAGAATATCCAAATATTAATATATTATCAATATGGAGTGAAGAAAAAAAATACCATTCACAAATAAATATTATTGAAAAAAAATTAGTATCATTTGGTAATTATGAAACAAGAGAATTAACACAAGAAGAAGCAAATGATACTATAAATAATATGATAAATAAAAAAGATATAAATGTGTGGATTTATACTCCGTCTGTAATGACTGGTATATCTTATAATATAGAGTTTGAAAATGGAATACCAAAACCGCCACGATTTCATAAAACATATATGTTTTGTTGTGTGGGTTCTTGTAATGCTCGGTGTGCTATTCAAATGCTTCACAGAATAAGAGATTTACAAGATAAAGAGATTAATATTAATTTACAAGATACTCTTGGGTTTCAAATACCACCACCGACAGAAAAACAAATAGAAAGTTATTTAACAAATAATATTAAATTTTGTAAATTAGAAGAAGACCAAAAAATATTATTAAAATATAAATTTCAAGACCAAGAAACATTAAAAATAAATGATACTTGGAAAAAAATTAAAATTGTTAATATGCTTGAAGATTGGAAAAGTTCAGTAAATCTTGGATATGAAATTATTGATATTTTATATAGACATCATAATATTCTTCCCCAAATGATACAATACACATTAAAAGAAGAAAGAATTAAAGATTTAGAAAAAAAGATTAAATACGCTGGAAAAAAAGCAACAGAAGAATTAGTTGATTTATTTGTAGAAACCGAATATTTAAATAGGAAAGAATGGAAAATTCAAGATAAAGCAAATCATATATGTAATACAAATTTTAAATCAATAAGAGAATGTAAAAAAAGAATGATAATAGAAAATTATGGATTGGTTCAAGATAAATATAAAAAAAATAAATCACAACAATTAATTAATACACATCAAGAAGATATTATTTTTAATAATGAAACTTTATCATTTCAAGAACCAAAAGAAGATATGAGATTATTTAATAATAATGATAATACAAAAATTAAAAGTAATAATATATATTCAAATAATAAATCTTTATTTGTAAATAATGAATGGAATGGATGGAAAAATAATAAAGAAAAATATAAACATAATGGAAAAGTATTTAATAATGAAGAAAAATATGAATTAAGTAATATTGATTATTTTGATAAAATAGGAAATGAATATTGGAAAGATGGATATTTAAATATATATCAAAATAAAGATTGGACTATTGAAAATGGATGCGGATTATGTAATATCTTTCAAAATTATAAATATTTACCAAAACGAGATTTAAATAAAATTAATCAAAAGAATTATACTTATAATAATTTAATAGAAAAAGAAAGAAGTATTTTAAGTTTTGGATTGGATAAAGAAAATATTGAAATTATTGAAAATATAAATGTTATGAATAATATAAATAAAATTATTAAAAGAAAAAAATACGAAACCGAAGAAATAAGAAAAAATTTAAATGAAAAAGATTTAATTGAATATGATAAAAATGATTTAGATAATAATAATGTTGATTTTCAAACTCTTCAAATAAATAATTTTAAAAAAACAAAATATATTATTAAACAATTTTTCCCTCAACTTTTTAATGAAGATGATAAAATTAATTTTATAAGTTTAAATATTAAAGTAAGTGAATATAATAAATTAATTGATAATAATAGAAAATATATAAATAATAATTATACCGATATTTTAAATTTAAATAATGTAATTAAAAAAGATATTGAAATAAAAGATGATAAAATATTTTTCATATTAAGAGATTGTCTTAAATCAATAGGGTTTTTTCTCTTCGCTCCAAACAATAAAAAAAATATGAATGATAAATATATAATTATACCAAATACAATTATATACTCAAACTATACAAATAAACGAGAAATTAAAGATTATGTTAAAATTATTGTAAATGGAAATACTGAAAGTTTATATATAAATAATTTTTGGATTTTGGATAGTGATATTAAAAATGGTAAAAGCACAATACACAAAGAAATGAAAAAATCTTTTAGAATTAAAAAATTTAATGATAAGAAAAACACCAAAGAAACAAAAACAGATAGATATAAAAAGACAGCACCAATTAATAAAATTAATGAAAGATTGAAAGATATTAATTTATCATTTGAAGAAATAGATTTATATAAAAAAGAATATGTTAAATGGAATGATGGAATTAAAACAAATCATTATTATTATGATAATATACAACCATTAGAAATTAATGAAGAATTAAAAAAACAAAAGAATAAAATAGAAAAAGAAGATTATATTAAATTATTTGTAAATAAGAAAAAGAAACATAATTTTAATATTAATTACTGGTTAAGATTTCATCCAAGAGTTTATGAATTATCTAAAAATCAAGAAGAAGTTAAAAAACAATATAATGATAAATTACAAAGTGGTATTTGTCTTATTAATGATGAAGCAGAAGAAGAAGATATTATTATAGAATATACTGGAAATGAAAATCCACTTGATAAGGGAGTATGTAGAGATACAGATGAGAGTGAAGAAAATGAATGAAAGAATTGAAATTACCAAATGAATTAAAAAAAATATTGAAAAAAAATATTGAAAAAAAATATTGTAATGATTAATAAATTAAC
>Ga0075476_10001187_pt1 | contig 12187 bp, 11 predicted proteins | sample DEB08_DNA_5_FD_76339 | JGI IMG/M metagenome (GOLD analysis project Ga0075476, IMG submission 76339) | Aqueous microbial communities from the Delaware River and Bay under freshwater to marine salinity gradient to study organic matter... | ecosystem: Environmental > Aquatic > Marine > Coastal ...
GCTCCTTCACCAAATGAGGCTTCGTCGCCGGCTGCCGCGTCGAACATGTAGACAGGAATACCCATTTCCTTCGCCTTTTCGAGCAATGGAATTGGCGCTTCTGGATCAAGAGATGCATATCCAATTGCGTCGACACCACGATCAATTGCTGCTTGCAATTGCTCTAATTGCTTGTCAACTTGTGATTCGCTCTCTGGGCCTTCGAAAGTAATTTCCACACCAAACTCATCTGCAGCATTTTGTGCGCCTAAGCCCACTGCTTGCCAGAACTGATGCTGGAAACCTTTGGAAACCATTGCGATTTGTAGAGTTTCACCTGATCCGCTGTCGGATGAACCAGATCCACCCGAGCTGCTGGTTCCGCTACTGCACGCACTCAAAGCGAGCATCAATGCAATACCGGATGCCACGAGAACAGAAGATTTTCTTCTTAGTCTCAACTTAACTCCTTCTTCTTCAGCAACTTGCTGTAATGACAACCATATAACTCTGCAGGGTAGACATGGCTATAGTTAACTAAAATCGTTACCGTCTTGTTAGATTTGTCCGATCCACTGAGACGGATGTTGCGTATGAGCCTGGAAGGTGAGACTTAAATGCCAAATTTACTAGGAGTTCACGCCCTAGTTTGGGCAGGTGGCTGGAGCGAATCTGAGGTGAGAACTGCCGTAGGTAGCACAAAAAATGCAGGCTACGACCTCATAGAAATTCCTGCGCTAAGCCCAACTGATATCGACCCAATTTTCACGAAGAAAATCTTGGATGAATACCAAGTTAAAAGCTCATGTTCACTAGGTCTCACTTTCGATGCTGACTTGAACAATGAAGATGAGAGTGTAGTTGGGCGAGGCGAGGCAAGACTGCTTCAGGCCTTAGACCTAGTTAGGAAATTAGAAGGCGAGTATTTAGGAGGGGTGATATTTAGTGCTTTAGGTAAATACTTAAATCCTCCCACCGCTAAAGCTCGTGCAAATGTAGTCGCTGCATTAAAAAGACTGGCTAAGCAAGCCAAAAAAGATGGCATCACACTCGGACTTGAGGTTGTAAACCGATACGAAAGCAATTTATTGAACACTGGCAGGAGTGCGCTTGACTTGATTAATGAAATAGGCGAATCTAATGTTGTCGTACATTTAGATACCTACCATATGAACATCGAAGAAATGAATATGTTTGATCCGGTTATCGAAGTCCAGGAAAAACTTGGTTATGTTCATATTGGTGCCAATCATCGAGGTTTCTTAGATCAAAAGGGAATGATTGATTTTGACAACTTTTTTAAAGCGTTAGCACAAGTTAATTACCAAGGAGTAATTACATTTGAAAGTTTTTCTTCTGCCATTGTCAGCAAAGATCTTTCCAACACGCTATGCATTTGGCGCAACTTATGGGAAGACAATCAAGCGCTAGCTATTGGAGCACGAGAATTTATCGAAGAAAAACTGCAAGCTGTAGGAATGAGATGAAAGCAGTTGTATTAAATGATATTAATGATTTAGTGCTAACTAAATTGCCTACTCCTAGTCCTGGGCCGGGCGAGGTGCTAATTCAAGTTTTAGCTTGTGGGATTTGTGGAACAGATCGACATATCTACAAGGGTGAATACCCCTCCAAAAAACCTGTAGTACTTGGACATGAATTTGGAGGTCGCATCACTTCGCTCGGTAGTGAGGTAAGCGAGTTCAAAATCGGAGACTTAGTATCCGTTGATCCCAATATAGTCTGTGGACTTTGTGAAGACTGCCTTGCCAAGAAGACAGCGTTCTGCCCCAAACTGACAGCGTTAGGGGTAAACACGCATGGTGGCTTGGCTGAGTATGCCTTAGTTCCAAGAACTCAAATTTACAAAGTGCCAGAAAATTTAAATCCAAATTATTTGGCTTTTATTGAGCCCTTAGCCTGCACTATAAGAGGTTTTGACCTAGGCAACTTGCAAGGCGGCGAAAAGGTAGCAATTCTTGGCGGTGGCGTTATTGGTCTACTTGCGGTGCAACTAGCAAAGTTGGCCAAAGCGAAAGAAATTATTTTAATAACTCGGCAGAGTGCCCGCCGTGAAACAGCATTAAAAATTGGCGCAACTCGCGCTATTGATCCCAATCAAGAAGATGTAATCAAAGTAGTAAAAGGCATGGACGTCAGTTTCGAATGTGCAGGAGCTACGGCAACCTTTAAGCAAGCACAGCAAATAACTCGCCGAGGTGGTTCAATAATCGTTCTAGGATTAACCGCTCAAGGCGTAGAGGTGCCGATCAGTCCATTTGATCTCGTAATTAACGAACACAAGATTCAGGGCTCGTACCTTAATCCTCACACCCAACAGCGGGCAGCCGAATTAGTAGCAAGTGGAAGTTTGCAACTTGAGCCTTTAATTTCTAAGGTTGTGCCGCTAGATCAAGTTCCCAACCTGTTAGCTGCTGACCCAGGACAGGGCGATATTAAATATATTGTCTCAAGTCAGACCGGAGCGAAACTAAATCAGGCGTAATTTCAGAAAGACTCTTTACCCCTAGTAGTTTCATAGAAGTTTCCATTTCTAATTTAAAAATGTCAACCAACTTTTGCACACCTGGCTTTCCCCCAGCCATTAAGCCATACAAATACGCACGACCCAACATCACACCCTTTGCGCCAAAACCAATGGCAGCCAAAACGTCGGTAGAACTCATAACGCCACCATCTATATAAACTTCCATTTTTTTACCAACCGCTTTAACCATTTCTGGCAAAGTTTCAAGCGGGACCGTTCCTCGATCCATTTGCCGGCCACCATGATTAGAAATCACTATTGCGTCGACACCATATTTGACTAGTTCCTTGGCGTCATCAACTCGTTGCACACCCTTAACCACTAATGGACCACCCCAAGTGTCTTTTAACCACTTAATGTCTTTCATCGTGACACTTGGATCAAATATCTTTTTCGATAATTCAAACAAAGGTGCGTCATAGCCCCTAAAAGTGGCAAACTCTAATGGTGGTGTCGTTAATAAATTTCCCCACCACTTGGGCTTAGTCGCCATATCTAAAAAGGTCTTTGCTTTGATTTTAGGCGGTACGGTTAATCCATTTTTAGTGTCTTTTGGTCTTTGCCCGCTAATTGGAGTATCTACGGTGAGAATCAATGCCTCAAAACCATCGCGCCGGGCATTTTCAATGAACTTTTTACTTTGTTCTCGATCATTCCATAAATAAAGTTGAAACCAACGGCGAACATCCGGCACAGCACTGGCTAATTCGCTTGTTGACGTGGTTCCCATTGTGGATAGTGAGTACACCAAATCATTTTCAAGAGCTATCTCTGCGACAGCAGGCTCCCCTAAGTAATGCATCATGCGTGAATAGCCAGTTGGGGCAAAAATTATCGGCATGGCCGCTTTTTTACCCAAAATTTTTTGGCTGTAATCAATCTGACTCACGTTTCTTAAAACTCTTGGTTTGAATTCAACTCGCTTAAATGCATCCTTCGCTCTTTGTAAACTGATTTCTTCTAGCGCCGCACCATCTACGTAGTCAAAAACAGATCTGGGCACCCGTTTTTTTGCTACCGCTCTTAAGTCTTCTGCACTAAAACAAGCTTCGAGCTTGCGATCCTTCCTTTCAAACATAGATGAAAAACTCCAGCCCAACAAAGGCTTAATACTTTTCCAGCGAGGAAACTGTCGCTTGATCACCATTTATTTAGACATCCAATTTGTAAGAGTTTATTGCGGTCTTTGACCAGAAATATTCTTTCTCATCTTTGCTCAATTGGCTAGTTAAACTTTCAGCGATATTAATCACCTGTGAATAAGACGCCGCAAGTAGGCAAACTGGCCAATCAGAACCGAACATCAACCTTTTAGGTCCAAAAGCATCTAATAACACCTCAACATAAGGCCTAAAGTCATCAAGTGTCCAATTCTTCCAATCAGCTTCGGTGACCATGCCAGAGATTTTCACTGCAAGATTTTCTTGTTTTGCCAAAGTTTTCATATTGCTGGCCCAAGGCTCCAGCTCTCCTTTGGCAATATACGGCTTCGATATATGGTTCAGCACAAAGTACGTATCTGGACATTCCTTAACCGCTCTTATAGTCGATGCTAACTGAGGAGGCAAAGTAAGTAAATCGTAGGTTAAATTTTTTACTCCTAAATATTTAAGGTTCTTAATTACCTCTGGGCGTTCAAGCCATTTATTATCAGATTTTTGTTGAACTTGATCCCTAATAGCAACCAGCTTTTTGCTCCCCGGGTGTGCCAAATATTCAGATAATTGACTGTGTATATCTTGCTCCAAATCTAACCAGCCCACCACGCCTGCGACTTTTGGATTCGTCGCTGCGATCTCTAAAAATTCAGGTGTTTCTTCAGGCACGGTGACAGTTTGAACTAACACTGTGTAATCGATCCGATTTTGAGCTAATTCCGGCTCGAAGTCTTTCATTAAAATTGTTTTATTAATCGGATCAAAATCGGGTGAAGTCATCCAATCCTGGGCTCGGACAGAAAGATCCCAAACATGATGGTGAGAGTCAATTCTCACGATTAACCTTTTGCCACAATGTTCTTTAGTTCTTTGCCTTGAGCTAACAGTTCTAACTGACTCTTTACTAACTTTCTAATCCGCGGCTCGAAAGCCGTTGAGTTACCTCCAACGTGCGGCACGATAAATGCATTTTCTTGCTTCCATAAAGCGTGTTCGCTTGGCAAAGGCTCGGGGTCCGTCACATCGACCGCAGCGAAGATGCGTTTTTTTGCTAACTCACTTACCAAAGCATCAGTGTCGACAATTACGCCCCGCGCCACATTCACGAGTAGCGCGCCGTCTTTCAAGAGTGAAAGTCTCTTTGCGTCAAATAATTTCACAGATTGGGCGTTAGCTGGCAATATCAAAACCACCACATCAAAGGTAGGCAAAAATTCTTCTAACTCAGATATTTGCTTAGCTCCGTCGCTACCGGAGCGATTAAAGGCTGTTAACTCAACTTCAAAAGGCTCAATCATCTGGGCAAACTTTTTACCGATCGATCCATAGCCAACTAGGCCAACTTTTTTACCAGCCAGCGAATGCATGCGTTTGTGATCCCAGGTAGCACTCTGTTGCATCTTGAAAAAATGCGGAAACCCTCTTAGCGAGGCGATGGTCAATCCCAATGCCAGTTCCGCAGTTGACATGTCGTGTACACCTCGAGCATTACACAGGGTCGAATTCGGTTTCAAAAACTCAATCGCATCGTCATATCCAGCATTAGGCAATTGAATGTACTGCAAATTTGGCATTTCTCGTATTGGCAACAAAGCGGCTCGCCCACCCATGTAAGTAGGCACATAAAAAGTTATTTCTTCAATTTTTTTTGAATCTAACGGAGCATTCTTAGGATTCAGCATCTCAAAACCCGGTGGCCCAGTTAAGTCATCCCACTGGGTCCAAACTATTTGCTTTGACAATTTAGTTAACCTCTTTTACTGTTTTCACAGAATTGCTTAACTCTCCAATTTGACTTGCCTGAATTCTCACCAAATCTCCTTCGTGCAAAGTGATGTCCATCGGTGGGACGATGCCGGTGCCAGTTGAGAAAACCACTCCATTTTCAAACTTGTAGCACCGATATAAATAGTCGACTAAGACCTCAAGTGGTCTTTTTAGTTGTGCAAGAGAGGTGGTTGCCTCCCACACGGCCTTATCTTTACGCAAAATTTGAGCGCTGATTTCTATTTGATTTAAATCGGAAATCTCCCAAATTGGCGTTACCACCGATAGCAAGCTACAAGAATGTTCATACATTTTGGCTTGGGGTAGGTAAAGTGGATTTTCTCCTTCTATGGTTCGTGAAGTGACGTCATTGCAAATGGTCAAGCCTAAAATTTCTTTTTTGGAATTAACCAAGATAGCAATTTCAGGCTCAGGCACGCTCATAGTTGAGTCGTAACGAATACCAACCCAATTATTTTCATTTACTACCCGGTTACCGATTGCTTTGAAAAAAATTTCTGGCCGGTCTGCCTCATAAACTCTTGTATAAACGTCTGGGACACCACTTTCTTCGGTGCGAGCATCACGCGAACGCAAATAGGTAACCCCTGCTGCCCAAACTTCACCATCACTATCGATGGGAGGCAGGAGTTCTACTAATTCAATTTCATCGCCTTGAGTGTTTTCGATTAAGTTTTTGGCTTCCGCCAGTGACATTTGCAATAATTGCTTCCAGCAATGAACTGCGATTGGTCGCAAGCCCTTTTCAGTCTTGATTCCTAAGTGAAATACTCCATTTTTATCCCTGCCACTAATTAAAGACATTTTTTCCTCTCGACTTATCTTTCGACTGGCTGAATTAATCCTTGAGTTTCTAATGAATCCCAAATGTCTTTAGGTAGGTCAATCGCAAAGTCTTTCAAATTGCTTTTCAATTCCTCGCCGGTCCTGGCGCCAGTCAAAATTGCCTTGACTGCCGGATGCCTTAGCGGAAACTGCAATCCCACTGCGGATACCGGCACTCCAAAAGGGTCAATCGCTTCGTGTAAAGCTTTTGCATGATCAATAATTTTTTTGCTAGCCGGCGCATAGTCGTATGTTGCACCGTCATTTGGATTTACCAAAACCCCAGAGTTGAATACTCCTGCAGCTAATACAGAGACGTTTCGCTCTAAAGCCGCGGGTAATAAGTCTTTGGCTGCCGTTTGCTCAAGCAAGGTGTATCTTCCAGCAATCAAAACAATATCGATATCAGTTTCCCTAACAAATCTTGTAGCCAAATCTGAAAAATTGATTCCTACGCCAATAGATTTAACTAATCCTTCGCTTCGCATTTTGTCTAGTTCGGGATATGCCTCATCAATTGCTTGATCCATATGATTCTCTGGGTCATGAATAAACAAAATATCAACGTGATCTAATTTCATTCGCTCTAAACTTTCCTCGAATGAACGTCTTACGCCTTTTGCAGAATAATCAAAAACCGGCGAGCAAGGTTCTAAATCTCTAAAAATTGTGGGCCCGGTGTATTCACCCTCTACCAAAATTCTTCCGACTTTTGTTGAAACGATCGCGCTGGATTGCGCACCAGCTAAATGCAAACCACGCCCTAAGCGTTTTTCTGATTTTGTGTGACCATAAAAGGGCGCAGTATCAAAATAATTAACTCCTGCTGAGGTTGCAGTTTTGATTAAGTCGTCTGAGCTAGATTCTTCAACACTTGAAAACATGCCACCCAAAGGTGCCGTGCCCAAACCCACTTTACTCACTCTTAAGCCGCCGCGACCAAAGTCGACTAATTCTCGATGATTAGGCATGGCGCTAACCTACCCAATCTCGGCAATCACCTTTGCTTGTAGTGACTTGGCGCTAGCAAGTAATGGAGAATTTTCCACCATGCCCCCATCCGGTGACCAGGAAAATTCTTCAAAGATTTCTGCTTTAGCCTTATCCCATTCATCACGATTTATCAGCACTCCAGCAAGGCTATTTACTTGAGCTTTAATCGGCACCTTAAAAAACTTCTCTGGTAAGTCGTGTCCTGAATCCTTTAAACCAAGAGAAAAGTTAGTTATCCGTTGCAAGGCTAGGCGCAATTTGCCCGCCTCATAAAATTCACCCTTCGAAACCTCTCTCCCTAGCACGGAGCCCACCATTTCTAAAATCCCGCTAAGTCGCAACTCTCTCGTTGGCGGAGAGGCGTAAATGCACACGCCTACCGAATCAATAGCACTCCACAACTTCCAAAGTTCTTTAATTGATGGAATGCGCTCTGGCCCAAGAGTTCCCATTTTTATTCCACCTTCGGGCACTCCAAACTCATATCCAAATTCAGTGTGACGGTCCCACGCCCAAGTGGGATCAAAATCAATATCGTGTTCGATAACGTCATAGCGCGGTCCGACTGGATTTAGAGCCATCGCCAAACCCAAACCTTGTGATCCACGCGGATCCCACGGAGGTATTACCATTCCTTTAATCAAATCTGAATCGTCAGTTAATTCTTTCTCGGTGGCTAAATTTAATGCAGTTCTAATTTCAATGTTCTTGTCAATTTTGTTTTCAATAAATAATTGGCAGGCGTAAAGATGCTCCAGGCCTAACCTATGACATTCTTCATTGAATTGCACCGCGCGCTTCATGTCACTATCTGCATACTGTGAAACAAACGCCGCGATACTGAGCTGATGCGCTCTTCCGCCATTTATTGGATTATGCCCATCACTTGAATATGACTTTAGACAACTTTGCGCACATCCTGGGCAGGCCTTATCCCCAAAATCAACTTGTAGTTTTCTTATCTGTTCCGCATCGAACTTAGCTACCGAATCGGGTAATTGATCGGAAAAATTATCTCCTGCTTGGTATCCAACAAGATTTGGTTGAATCCATAAAGAAAAACCATCTTGATACTCACTTAATGTCAAGGGATTATTTTTTAGACCTGAGAGATATTCAGCAGTTAATTTCTTAATTACTGAATTATCTTTTGCTATACCTTCTTCAAAAGCGACAAATTTTAGGTTCATCGACCCTGCTTGTCCACCAAGCCCACCTTGGCTTGTAGCGAATCCCTCGTCTATCACAATTGAGGCGGCTTTTTTTTGCGCTTCACCAAATTTACTGATCGCGGCAACAACTAGTTGCTCACCAAATTTTTCTCTTACCTGACTTGCAGTTTGCCAAATATCTAGACCAGCAAAATTTTCTGCCGACATAAAATCAACTTCGGCATTTTTTTTTATTTTAATACCAGTTAATTTCAAACTCTTCCCTTTAAAGGCAACCGCTAGTACTCCTAAACCAAGTAACGCCTTGGCTAGTCGACCTTCAACCTTTGCTTCCACTACGCCACCTGATTGCGGTGAAACTCCAGTTATTGTCGCAGTGGCTAGCCCAATGCCTTCATGTCCGGCTAGTTCTCCGCGCCCAAAAACTAAAAATTTTTTGATTCCCAATTTGGCAAAACTTGCTGCCAGCACACTGGACAGACTTACTAAATGATTCAGGTCACCGAACTCATGTAACTTCCAGGTCTGATTTTCAAGGTCAATTATCAAGGCTTTAGCCACTATCAACCTCCGGAATTAGAAAGACACTCACCAGCGCCGTTTGTTCATCTTATAGGCTTTGGCCGAGTGATCACCAAGCTTTTTTACGGAGGACGCAGTGGCAAAAATCGTCGGGTTTGAAACTCACGACGTTAGATTCCCAACTTCAACTGGCAAGCATGGCTCAGATGCAATGAATCCAGATCCCGACTATTCGGCCGCGTATTTAATTTTAAAAACCGATCAGCCAGATCTTGAAGGGCATAGCTTAGTTTTTACAATCGGCCGAGGTAACGACTTGCAATGCGCGTCTATCGCCCAGTTGGCTGAGACAGTTGTTGGTTTAGATTTAAATGAATTAGAGAGCAATCTCGGAAATCTAGGTAGAGAATTAGTAAGAGATTCGCAAATTCGCTGGTTAGGTCCTGAAAAAGGTGTGCCACATATGGCTGCTGGTGGTGTGATAAATGCAGTCTGGGATTTAGTTTGCAAAATGAATAAAAAGCCGCTCTGGAAGCAACTTTCAGATATGACGCCAGAGCAAATTGTTGATTTAGTTGATTTTCGACATATAACTGATGCCCTCACTCCTCAAGAGGCCCTAGAGATCTTGAAAAAAGCTGAGAGCAAAAAAAGTGAAAATGAAAAGATTTTGTTAGAAAAGGGCTTACCTGCTTACACCACTACTCCCGGTTGGCTTGGTTACAGCGATGAAACAATGGTGCGACTCGCAAAGGAAGCTTTAGAGGACGGCTTCACCCTAATTAAAATGAAAGTTGGACGCTCATTAGAAAATGACATTCATCGTTTAAAGCTTGTCCGTGAAACTATTGGCCCAGACATCAAGTTAGCTGTTGATGCTAACCAGGTTTGGGATGTAAAGGAAGCAATCGAATGGATTAAGGCTTTAAGTAACGTCAACTTGCATTGGGTTGAGGAGCCAACGAGCCCGGACGACATATTGGGTCACGCAGCAATTGCGCGAGGTATCGCGCCAACTCGCGTTGCTACTGGCGAACATGTTCATAACCGCATTATGTTTAAACAACTTTTACAAGCAAATGCATTTTCATTTATGCAGATTGATGCCACCAGAGTTGCCGGAGTAAATGAGAACGTAGCAATGATTTTGATGGCAGCTAAATTTGGAATTCCAGTGTGCCCACATGCAGGTGGTGTAGGGCTTTGTGAAATGGTCTCCCACCTGGCCATGTTTGATGCGGTAGCCGTCACTGGTCACCATGAGGGTCGCGTGGTGGAATTTGTTGATCACTTGCATGAACATTTTGTAGTTCCAACGGTGGTAAAGAATGCCCACTATCTAGCACCATTAGAACCAGGCGCAGGTGCTGAAATTAAATTAGAAAGCATCAAGGAATACAGCTTTCCCACTGGCCCAGCTTGGAGTAACTAGTGGCTGACTTTCAAAATCAAATAGCAATCGTAACTGGTGCTGCAAGTGGAATTGGTTTTTCATGCGTGAAGCAACTAACTGAGCAAGGCGCCCGAGTATTTGGTTTTGATTTAACTCCTGGTGACTTAGATTCGATTGCCACCTTCGTAGAGTGCGACATCACTAGCCAATCTTCGGTAGATGCGGCTTTTGAAAAAGTCTCTAGTCAGGTAGATCGTGTTGATATCTTGATAAATAACGCTGGAGTTGGTGCAATTGGTACCGTCGAAGACGCAACTGACGATGACTGGCAGCGAGTATTTAATGTTTGTGTTTTTGGAACTGCCAGAGTTACTAAAAAGTTTTTACCACTGATTCGAAAATCGCAAAACAAAGCAATTGTTAATACCGGTTCAGTTGCCGCACCGGTAGGGATTCCTAAGCGTGCGGTCTACTCTTCGGCTAAAGGTGCAATTCAAACTTTAACTCTTGCCATGGCCGCCGATTTTATTAGTGAGAAAATCAGAGTGAATTCAGTTAACCCAGGTACCGCTGACACTCCTTGGGTGCAAAGACTGTTAACGCAAGCTGATGACCCCAAAAAAGAGCGAGCAGCCTTAGAGGCGCGCCAGCCAATTGGCCGGTTAGTTTCACCAGATGAAGTTGCTCACGCAATTTTGTACTTAGCTAATCCAAAATCCGCTTCAACTACCGGTACCTTGCTTTCAGTTGATGGTGGATTAGGAAACCTTTACTTACCCAAGTAAAAACCAGTTAATACTTGCATTTCACCCAATAATTTCCTATAGGAAATTTCTGGTTTCCCTATAGGATTTTGGAAACGCGCTACGACTTATATCTCATTTTTTTGCGACCTTTTGTTGTTGCCTTAAACTAATATCACATAAGAATTATGAAAACTAACGATTCGATATATCCAAGGCGCCTACCTGGCGTTAGATTTAATTTAAGTGATGATGTTTTTTTTATTATTCGAAAAAAAATTATGACTCGTGAAATTCGTCCTGGTGATCGAATGAATATAGATTCTCTCTCTCGTGATTTAAATGTTTCTCAAACCCCCATCCGCGAAGCTCTTGCTCGCTTAGAAGAAACTGGTTTGGTTATCAAAGAGCCGCTGAAAGGCTTTAGAGCCTCGCAATTATTAAATCAAAAGGAAGCACAAGATTTATTCACTTTCAGGAGTGTTCTTGAGCCCTACGCGGCAAAGATTGCTGCGGAGTATTCGACTAAGGAACAAATCGAGCAGATGTATAAAGAAATAGATTTTGCGAAAGAAATTCAAAATTTTAGCGGAATTGAGGCATTCGAGAAACTAGCTGAGCATGATGAAACTATCCATACTCAGATTTTTGAAGCAGCAGGTAATGTACTGCTAGCTAAGGCGTACAAAACTAGCCATTGTTTTTTGCACTTATACAGGCTTCATTTTTACAGGCTTCATTTTGTTCGTGACGTACCTGTCGACTTCGAGGAGACAATGACGGAGCACACTGCAATTATTTCAGCTCTTGAAATGGGCGACAGCCATGAAGCTTTCTCTGCGATGGCTCAACATATTGACAATGCAAGAAATCGTTTTCAATACCCTGCCATTTGAAGCAGCTGATCTGCGGTAAATGCATAAACATTCATGTCTAAATACCCACTAGCAATTCCGTAGGTTCTTCCATCTCCCCTGTCGGTGTATTGCCAAAAAGTCCAAGCTTTCTCGCAATCAGACATACTCCAAATGGTTCTAGTGCAGCCACGAGTAACCGTGGTTGCCGGG
>Ga0075476_10001194_pt1 | contig 12160 bp, 10 predicted proteins | sample DEB08_DNA_5_FD_76339 | JGI IMG/M metagenome (GOLD analysis project Ga0075476, IMG submission 76339) | Aqueous microbial communities from the Delaware River and Bay under freshwater to marine salinity gradient to study organic matter... | ecosystem: Environmental > Aquatic > Marine > Coastal ...
GCATTTGAATCAATTGCTCTAATTAACAGTAGTGTACCTGAATACTTGGAGAAGTAAGCGGCTGAATGGAAATCTAACGAAGTATTCGTATCTGGTGTTGCAAACAGATCAACGATTCTTGCTTCGTTATCGGTATATGTTGGTTGATCGACTGGACCCCATCGGAAGTTACCAACAAAAACACCAGTTGATGTTTGTACGTTGGGAACAATACCAGTAAGATCAATCTCACGGGTAATTACTGCTGGAGACTCAGAAGGTGCGAAAATTGCCATTTTGGTTCTTCTTTCTTTCTGATAAGTTAAATAATATGGTCTCCATAATAAGAATTTTTTTCAAATAATCTTACTTTATTTATATAAATAGTGATCCTGGGATAGAATATCTGTCATCCCAAGCTTCATACTCACCCTTTTCATTAATTTTGCTGGTAATATATCCAGTTGAGTTATCATATTCATCACCAGTACCAACCCAATGCCGACTATCTTGGCTGCTAATCCAAACAGTGTCGTCAATCACTTGAACTCTATCATCATCTCCCGATCCATTATCAATGATACCAAACGGGGCCAATTCTTCATAAATACCATCCATTTTATTTTTAAGAATTGCATCCCTAAAACTAATATCAGTCATTTCATTAAATTGATTAGTTGCCGAGAAGTAACCGAGCATGACCAGGGTCATTACCATATCATCATGGTTGCCTTCAGTTGCCTCATAAGAAGCTCCCTTTGCCTCAAATGTCCCACATTCATTAATCGTTTCTTTATCCTTGAGGATAATACCGCCTTCTTCGATCAAATCTTTTAGATGAGAACACCCAATTTTTTTGATTTTTTTATTCATTTCAATACCAACATATTTCGATCTAACGGTTGATTCCATATGGGTATTGTCATATTCCAAGTCGTAATAAACCCCATTACCAACAACAGCACCTGCATCATTTGCCTCGACAATAACATAAGCTTCATTGTAATGGTTGGCCCATTTAACAATAATATCAGGAACCAACATTGGTGAGATTATTGAGTTACGGTAAGTTGCAACTTGTCTTAATGGTGTGTTGGTGATATCAACAATACTGAAAGTCGTGTAATCAAGACCACGACCTTTGGCGACATCAACCGTCATTATATATTTGTGATCTTCAATTGGTTCTTCATAAATTTTGGTGTCTTGCTTTTCAAATAACGGTTCCTCTGAACGTAATTCAAGAAGAACAGCCCCATCAATCAAGGTATTTCCTGAACCATAGAATGCATTGCCAAATTCTTGAGCAAATTGTTTTTCGGAAGTATTGGAAATTGTTTCTTTTTTCCATTCTTCATCACGACCAGGAACATCCCACCAATCTACTCGAAATGGTTTATACTCATTTATTTTTTGAACAGCACCTTCCCATAGTTTATGGAATGTGTTGCCGAGACCATTTGCGGTAGATGTGATTATGACTTTGGTGGATTTACCAGATGAAATAACTGGATAAGTTGACGTATAGAATTCAGAAGCATTTTCAACAAATGCAAATTCATCAAGCATAATCAAATTGCAATTATGAGATACAATTCCATTTGTTATATATGAGTGAGTGTCTTTTACGTTGTAAATATCATAAACTCTATCTTGGTTCACATCATATTCGATCTCTTTCACTGTTTTATTGGAAAGACGATCACCCACTTCGATAAATTCTGCTGGAATATAATCATCTTCAATAAGGAACTCATGATCAAATGTTGATGTTATTGAAGAACCATCTTCAAATATAATTTTAATTAAATTGTCTTTAATTCCTTGATCAAGAATGGCTTCAAATTCTTTAAAGCCTTGTTGGGTTAGTACTTCCATTATTTACTATACCATCCAAGTTCACGCCATGTTTTTCCAATATGATTTTTAATCTTGTCAATATCATTAATATTACGAATAGAATATTCTGTCAAAGGCGTGTCTACTTTTTGTACACACCTTGAATAAATTACCCCAGGCTTGATACCTATTGCAATAGATGCACTTTCTCTGGTCTCAAAAATTCCAAATGGCGTATGATAAGTTTTTCTATTATGGGCTGCTTTGCCTTTTTTTGCCTTTGACATATTTTGTCTGGCAGCTTCACTTCTTTTCATTCCTGTATGTGCTTCAGCAGTTTTTCTTATTTTTTCTGGATTTTTATTATGAAAGTTATCTCTTTTTATTCCGGTCAATGCTTCAGAAATTTTATTTTTATGATTTGCTGATTTTGGCTTGCCTTTGAATCTTTCTCTTGCATTTTCCGATAACATTTCTTTTGTATTGGCGGTCTGTTCTAATTTTCGTAAGTAGAATTTTTCTGAAGCTTGTTGTGAGTTGATATTATCAAAAAATATTTCTGGCTTATTTGGGTCGCCACAAGCCATTAAAACATTAACTCTTTTATTTGATTTAATGTTTAGTGCATCAGCAAATTCGTTAATATTTTTACATTTAATCCCATTCACATATCCGCTTTTATCTGAATGCCCTACCCGTCCTTTTGCCTTTTCACTAATAACTTTCTTTGTTTCTTCTGAATGTGATTTCCCAAAAAATGGATTATTTTTCCCTACCATTATTCTTACATTACCACCAACGGCCAAGTTATAAGTATCTTCTCTTAATGTAAAATCTTTATCAACTATTGACGCTTCATATTTTTCAGCATCTTCTTTATTGTCAAATACTTGTAGAATTTCTTTATCAAAATTTTCAATACCATACTTTTCAATAGCATGTTTAATCAACTTACCTGATCCCATATAACCATCATTTAAATTATTTGTTTTATGGAATCCAACATAAATTTTATCGTTAAGTTTATTAGTTATCTTATATACACAATAAAGCATACCATCCCCATTTATTTTGGTGAGTTTGCTTTTATTTATAATATTTTCAATTTCAGTATAATAAATATTGTCAGAATCATTAATGCAAATTTTAGTATCACCAATTACACAAGACATGCCTCGAATTGATGAACCAGAAGTCGCTGCTGCAATAATTCTAGAATTATTTGAAAAATCTATATTGCCCTTGTTAAGAGCTTTACATCCTGGTTGTAGAAAAAAAGGAATATTTTCTAACATAAGTGTGATTCTTGCTAGCATTTCTCTAGCAGTCAGACCTTTGTTGGCAAGAATCGCAATTGTTTGATCTGGGTGAAACAAAGCATACCATAAAATATATGCAATACTACTGATAGATTTGCCCGATTGTCTACAAGCCAATACAATAGAAAATCTATTTTCATTAAAGTGTTTAAACATATCTTTTTGATAAGGATATAATTCAAATGGCACCAACCCTTTATCAAGATTAATTACTTTAATGTAGGTTTTTGCAAAATATACAGGATCTTTTGTACATTTTTCATATTCATTTATTAATTCTGGAGTCCATTCTTGTAAAACCCCATCTCGTTTTACATTGGAATTTCCAAGATATGTAGTTTTAATCTGAGTCATCTATTATGATATTATCTATTTTTTTATTGGCTAATCTTTTTTGTAGTTCAGCCGTCGATCCAACAAAAATATTGTTTTGGGTTAATTTCTGTGTTTCGTCTTTGGGGGCTTCAAGCCCTCTTTTATTCAATTCATTATAAACTGAAGCTTTCTTTTTCTGTAAGTCCATTAATTTATCGTTAATATCAGCTATATTTTTCATCATGTTCGACAAGACTTCTCCACTACGTGGATGTTCAGTTTCTTTAAAAATTTCCATCATCGCATCAAGCCCCTCAAGTCCTTGTTCAATGAGCTTATGATATATTTCTCTTGAAAAATCATAATCATCTTCTAATTCATTGTCGCTGTCTTTATTTTTTATCATGTTGATGAAGGGTCTCCTGAAACCAAAATAGTTTTGGTAAATCCAAAATCCCCACATTTACATTCAATACAAGGTGCTGTATCTGAATCGGCTGCAATACTAAGTCTGGTAAGAACTGATGCATCTGAATCGCCATAATTAAGGAAATTGACATTGGCAGTACGGATAATACCTTGTTCTGAAATTGGCCCATAAAATTGTGAACGCATTTCAAAAGACAAGGAATAAACAATTGCCCGTCTCAATTGAATTGGTTGTTCGTAAGTATCTTCAAACGTGATCGAATCGAGAATAATTGGAATTTCTTCTTTTACCTCAGGATAATCCTCAAGTGGTTTGATTACCAAGTTATACACTGGACTGAAATACGGAATGATTTGCTCAACAATCTGTAAAGCCTCGTCCTGATTTTTTGCAAAGATACTTAATTGAAAATCAAAAACATAAGGAACTGGCGAAGTGAACTTGGTTCTAACTAAGTTATTTCCTTCTTGAGTAATACCAATCGTATTATTTCTTGGTAATTGACGTTGTGAATCAAACGTAAAACTCAATAATTCAAAAGACATTCTTGGTAGTTTAATTGCTACCTTTTCACCACGATCATTGTCATCAAGCTGTTGTGTTTGTTTAATTCTCTCAAGAAAATTATGTTTAGGTGCATATGACAACGGCACTTTGATTTGGCTTATTACTTTACCACTAGCATCAGTGTGCTTAACGTAAATGTCGTTAAACAATGCACCAAATACAGACACAAGTCGTCTTATTTTTTCGTGGTAGTAATAGTTACCGAACATTAGTGTTGTATCTCTCCAAATGGATTCTCTTCAGTAAAGTCAATAATATCTAATGCTTCTTCTGCAAATTGTTTATTTGTTGCATTAAAATCAGTAAGTTGTTCATCAATACTTATAATTGTCCTAACCGTACCAGTGTTTTGGCCAGTAACAACACCATCAGCTTCAAAATTCATGAACTCGCCATTAAGAGATCCGACATGGATAACTGACAATTTATTTTCAGGAGAATTCCATTCAATAACTTCTGCCTGGATTATTCCATTGGTTGTTGTTTGAAGGATAGTTTCGCCAATTTCAAATGTGCCTGAAGACGAATCCTGCACATAAAGAATTTGCCTAAAGGCGTCTTCTTCTACCATATCAATTTCATCAATACCAGTACTGAAGTTTTCATCATTATACTCAAACAGTTCACAATACAACTTGTATGTTGGAAGATTGCTTAATTGATAAAATGGTTCATCAACGGCAACTCTCATAATCTGAAACATTGAGTTGGAAAGTGGTAGGTAGATTAAGTCACCTTCATGAGGTCGTCCAATACCTTCTTCATCCCCAATATTTTTTTGCCAAATTCTTCTTGAAACAACAAATGTTGCCTGATCACGTATTTCAATACCAAACTTAGTGAAAAGTTCACCTTCCCCGTCAAATCCATCAACGTTTTGTACGTACATTTCAATATTATAAGCAAATGGAAACTCTGAAACTGGATCTTCTCCAAATATTTCATCAAGATCTGTTTTTTCTCGGCGAATATAATAGGTATCTTGTCCATACATCTTCAATGCCTGGACGACCAAATCCTCATAGTAATTTTGAGTTGTTACTGAGTTTCCTTGGGAAGTGTAAATATTTCTAGCCATTATTTATCCAACAAAGAAGTCGATTGGCATTTCGTAGGTTGATCTCAATTCAGCTTCAAGAGCAGCAATTTCTTGTGACGCTTCTTGGAATATCTGAGGACCATTTACCTGGACACCACCAAGCATTGTAATGCCACTAAACAATGAAAGATTTTGTCCCCATTGTTGTTTGATTAACTGAGTTAAATATTTTTTCAACCAGTAGTCATTATAAACGTCCGTATTTGAGTCAGGGTCAACAATTTTATAAACTTCAAAAATAAGATAATCGCCAACTTTAATATTAGTTCCGTTCATTCCAGCATGGATATAAATCTTATTGAGGTGTCTGTTAAAATCAATTGTTGGTTGACCTTTCAACATCATATCAAGAGTTGTCAGATATTGTTTAATCTGATTGTAGTAAGCAAGGTCGCCAATAAAAGTGTTTAGGTCATAAATGTCATTAAGGGAAATCTGGTATTTGATATCAAAGAAATTTGATGCAGCCTTTGATGAAACCGGAATCATTCTTGTGACATACGCAATTGAATCGTCAATTGAAATATAGTCATTATCAAGGTCTGCTTGAGTTACTTGATGTTTAACAAATGTTCTAAGTACCGCATCAGTATGAAACTCTTGATAAAGTTCCAGGGCTTCATCAAGACGATCTTCTAATTGAGTTTCTTCAACACCAATCTCAATAACAGGGTGACCTAGTTTTCTTAAACAATAATCAATTAAAGTTTGTCTTGAATTGGGGTTTGCCATCGTAATATTTATTCTTTCTTATATTATTGTTACTTCGGCCAAAGGTATTATATTTATTTATATTGAAGTTTACAGGCCAGCTTATAATTTGTCTTTTTTTCGGTTATGCCAGAAAAGATCTCGGTAGGCGTTTTTTAGCTTGGTTCCAAGTGCTGACTGGACAATCGTTTGCTCTTTTTTTTCAGCTTCTGTTACCGCATGAACATCAAGATCAAAGGATTCACGGCGAATTGGAATAACTTGCACTAGAGGAGTCCCTTTTTGGATAAAAAACTCTCCATCCCCACCAGTCCAAATGAAAGGAAAGTTAATTTGGTTGGTATATGTATCAGTATCAACCAACCCATCTACTAACTTAAACCTTGTCTCCAAGTGGTTTAAAGGAGATGTGAAAAGACATGATATTCCAGGTTTTGTCTTTATTGTCCAAGGGTTAATAAACTTGAGGAGTATGTCTCCGTAAGGTTTATCATTAAGAGGATGTCCTGAGAGCTGACTAATATCATGTGTACCTAGTGTCTCTTCTTGTTGAAAATTTTGTGGAAAATCAATGGTAATTTCACCGTTAACAGCACGAACAAACACATCGGTCCAAAATGGAATAATGAATCCTTGCGAAAGTGCATCTAGAAATGGAACACAACGCTTAGCCGTACCGTTTTTAGGATTTCCATTCGTTTGTGGTGGAATGGCCTTAAAGTAACTTGGAGCGCATTTTATTGCAGGAACAGGATTTGGGATTACTCCATATAAATGTGGTTCACAGGTTATATTTATTTTTTTATTTAACATAATAATTACTCCAATTAATCATATTTCAGATTCTGATAATGCAGAAAATATTTCATCCTTTGCATTCATGACAATGTTAAACCCTTCGAGTGGGGTCATGTTTGTTTCTGTTACTACACCAGCTTTAACATCATGTCGAAATGATTTTAAATGATTATGCTCTAAATGAGTTTCAGATATCCCATTAGATGACATATCATCATAAATATCCTCTAATATCTTCCCTATATTCGACGGTAATTCCGGTGATCCTATGTCCACTTCAATTGCTTCGTCGCCGAAGTTTATCATACATTTACCATTAATATTTATATTTATAGTTTTAATCATATATTTAATCTTTCATGATATAGCAGAGGGCGTAGTAAGGGGGTCTGATATCAACAGATGCAGATCCTGTTGCTGCCGCAGTTCCAGAGAGGGTGTGGGTGTGAGCACCGCCAGATGCGGTTGTGAAGTTGTGGGAGTGGGCACCAGCAGAACTGGTGGTGGTATTGATATTTCCGCTATTCCAGTTGTGAATGCCGTTGTTATAGGTGATGCCGTAACCAGTATTAGCGGGTACTCCATGAGTATGAGCCCCAGTGTTACTTGTCGATCCAGTGTGGGTGTGATCACCGCCAGAACTCGTATTACCAGATAGATTATGGCTATGGCTAGGTACATCAGTAATTGATTCCTGGCCACCACTATCTCCGACACTGTAGGTGCCGCCAGCCCCCAAAACAAAGCGGCCTCTTAAATCTGGAGTTCCATTCGTACCATCACATAACAACCATCCTGAAGGAATATTCGCTACTATCCCAGACCACATTATAATACAACCGGTCGGAACGGCACCTGTTACGCCGGTTAATCCAGAACCATCACCACTAAAGGAAGTTGCACTTGCATTCCCCGAACTATCAACGGTTAATAAATTATGATAAGAAATACCAAGAGATGTTCTTGCTGTATTACCGCTTTCCGCAACCCAATTAGTACCATTAGCAACAATAATATTACCATCAGTTTTTGCTAACCCTGATATATCATCTAATGCACTATTATGGGCTTGAACATCGGTTCCAATTTTTGAATTAAGCCTAGTATCAAACGATGATGGAAATCTTACATCAAAGTCTGAATCTGCATATAATGTATTATAATAAAGGTTACTTGAACCTTCAGTTAAATTGTCTGTTGTAAATGGTTGAAGAGTAATATTAGCTGAATATGCTTGAGCATCAGATGCATTAATTGTAAATTGACCAGTTGAAGTATTATACCCAAGAGACACAATGCCAGCGATATTGGCTTCAGCCAGTCCAGTAATTTGACCTTGAGCATTAACACTAAGCACAGGAATTTTTGAAGATGATCCTGCCGATGAGTCAGCACCAATAGTATTTGTTAATGAAATACTACCAGAACTATATGTAATTCCTGTTCCGCCAGCTAGATGAGAATCAACTAAAGTATCAGAATAATATTTATTTGTTGATCCCTGAGGAACATCATCAGTATTAACTTGGTTAACTCCAGTACCAAAGTCAATCATGGTGTCATCAATACCATTAGTAGGAATTTTAATAGTATCTGAGGTAATAGTTAGACCAGCACCAACATTTACTGATAGAACAGTTCCGGTTAATGTTAGGCCGTCACCTCCTTCAATAGATCCTCCACCAGAGAATTGGTAAAATACAATATCTGAGTCGCCAACAGAGCTAATGGTTTTAGTATGCACAAATCCTGAATTAGCATTTGTAGTACCTTCAAGGTTGAATACAAAATCACCACCTTGAATTTCGGCACTAGTATCAAAATCAATAGCTCTAGTAAGTCGTGTAGCTGAGTCCCAGGTATATATACCGTTTTGAGCTAAATTACTCTGATCCTTAATGAGAACTCTATCATCAGTAGTTAAAGCAACACCATCAACTGAGTCAAGTGAACCAGTAATATCGAGGAATGCCCCAACTCCAGATGTGCCATTATTATAGGCAACTGAAGTTACTCCACCAATGTTAGATATGTCAGAGATAGTTGCTGCACGAGTTGCTTCATGGGCATGTAAACCTTGAGCAACACCATCAACATAAGATTTAGTTGCAACATCAGAAGCAGCGGTTGGTTCAGCAACATTTCGAATTTTGTTATTTTCAAAAGAAAAGCCACCATCTCTTGTTACCTGGTAATACGTAATTGGTGTAGCAGCTTCACTATCAGCCAACTGTAAGGTGAACATTGGATTGCTTAAGCCTTGGGCCTGAATAACAAATCCATCGTTAGTATTAGTGTAAATTTCACCTAATAATTCACCACCATGACTATCTAGCCTGAAGTGAATTTGATCATGTATACAAATTTTGCTAAAATCAGCGCTATCAATACTAATCAAATTGTTAAGGGTAATTTGACCGCCAGTAACAGTAATATTGTTATCACCACTGAATACGGTTTGAATATCTGATGAATCAGGGCCAGTAAATGCAAGTTGACCATTAGTCGAGTTGTAACTAAGTCCAGCACCAAATGTTACCGTATTAGTACCAACTGAAATCGCATTCTTGGCATCTGAGTCAGCTCTAAGACTAGTATAGTAAAGGTTTGATCCTTCAGATAGATTAGATGTGGACTTTCCTGACAAAGCAGAATCAAATCTTGCATCTGTGTAGTAAAGGTTAGAGCCTTCAGTTAAGTCAGTGGTTGATTTTGTTCCAAGGTCAGTATTAAATAATGATGTATCATAATATTTGTTAGTTGTACCTTCAGCTAGATTATCAGTGGTTTTAGTATCAAGTCTAACATCAAATGCTGAATCGGCTCTTGCATCTGTGTAGTAAAGATTTGTACCTTCACTTAGGTCAGATGTGGATTTTCCTGATAAAGCAGAATCAAATCTTGCATCTGTATAATAAAGATTAGTTGATCCTTCAGATAGTTGATCAGTTGTTCGCGTTCCAAAATCAGAATCAATTATTGACATAGTTGCAGCAGAGTCTACAGCACCTACTGTCTGTATAATAGTAGCTACAGCCGCCGAATCAATAACATTTTTTGATGCAAAATCAGAGTCGAAATCAGATTTTGTGTAGGAAGTTACCCCTGTCAATCCAGATCCGTCACCTACAAATTGTGTAGCAGAAATTGAACCCCCAGTAGTGATATCAGAATCTAAACTAATACCCCCACGTAATTTTAACGCTGATTTAATTTTGAATGTTTTAATTGCCATTTGCTACCATTTCCCACGGTTTGTTATTTATTTGTATTATTTATAATATTTATAGTGTACCAAAAAATGTTATAAAGGAATCCTTTAATTTTGTACATAATAACATTTTAGTATTAGCTAATTTCTTTGTGCGTATGTTTAGGGCCTGACAAAAACATCTATAATTTTTTAAGCAATAATAGTTGAAAAAGAAGTTATGCTAATAGTATTGGAATTTCTTGGAGTGTAAAATACGCACAGATCACCAGAACTTTCTCGAACAACAAATTCACCAAAATCGGAATCGCCTGTAAAAATAGTACCATATTCAACATATCCTACCGAAGATCCATCAAATGTTGCTAATATTTTTGTTGCTTGAGATGTCCCCGACATAGTATTAGCTAGTTTAATTAAGTATTCTGAACCCATATGAGGCTGTATAGTAGATGATGCTACCAATAATTCATCCGTACTAGCCGATGATGTTGTTAGCGTCATATGATAAACATTATCAACATAACTAATAGTATTAGTAGTTATTCCCGATAATACACTAGACCTAATATCCGAATCAACTCTATTAGATGTATAGTAAAGGTTAGCACCTTCAGTTAACTCAGATGTTGTTCTTGTTCCAAAATCTGAGTCAATAATTGACATAATACCGGCAGAATCAAATCTGGTATCATTTGCCTGTGCAATAGCTGTGACATCAGAAGAATCCAGAATATTGACTAATGAATTAACAAATGAAGAATTGACTGTTGAATTAATGACTGAATTAACATCAGCCGAGTCAAGAATATTAACTAATGAATTAACAAAAGTAGCATCAACTGTATCATTAATAATAGTTACTACAGAAGCAGAGTCAGTTGAAGACACTCTAGAATTAATATAGCTAGAGTCAATAATTGATGTTACATCAGCCGAGTCAAGAATATTAACTAACGAATTAACAAAAGAAGCATCAACTGTATCATTAATTAATCCAATAGTACTACTTGAGTCGTAATCAACTCTTAGGTTAACATGAGCAGAGTCAATTAATCCTATAACATCAGCAGAATCTAAAACAGTAATTCCACCAGTTGCCAATGATGCCATATTAACGGATACTGATGATCCATTATTAAGTCCTAATATAAGATAATTACCTACTAATGAGGCAGTTTCAAAATTAGGAGTTCCAAGTGATGTTATGTAATTAGAGTCAATTAATCCTTTAACTACTGCCGAATCAAGTGTCGCTCCTGAAATATCAGCTTGAGTAGCTAAAGGTATTCCTCCTACAGTCGAGCTGTCATGGAGAATTAATCTTTTATTAGTGGTATCAACTGTTAGTTCTGCTAAAGCTCCAGTAAATGTTGAATGCTCAGCAGAAGTTCCTCTTCTTAATTTTACTTGATTAGCCATGCTTATACTATCGACCCGTAATCTTGTGTTGTTGAGGTCGTATCAGTGATTAAACCATAATCAAATTGACCTGAAACTGCTTTTGGAATGTTTATTTTATTATTTATATAATCTGAATCAACGGTTTGAGTTATTAGGCTAATTACCGTATCCGAATCAGTTGAACTAACTTTACTATTAATGTAATCCGAATCAATTAGCGCAATTACTTCAGATGAATCCAGAAAATCATTTTTAAGGAAGGGGTACATGTAGTTGCGGTCAACATTGCCGTTGATAATCCCAACTACTGCTTCTGAATCAATGCTAGTTACAAAATTATTGACAAAATTAGAATCAACTGTAGCATTGATCAAGGCCAATGCATCTGAATCTTTATATGTTGTTACTGAAAATTCGCCAGTTGTTGAATTATAAGAAAGATCACCACCTGCGGATAAAAGTTCCTTAACCTGGATTTTGGTTGGAAT
>Ga0075476_10001195_pt1 | contig 12151 bp, 9 predicted proteins | sample DEB08_DNA_5_FD_76339 | JGI IMG/M metagenome (GOLD analysis project Ga0075476, IMG submission 76339) | Aqueous microbial communities from the Delaware River and Bay under freshwater to marine salinity gradient to study organic matter... | ecosystem: Environmental > Aquatic > Marine > Coastal ...
GCTTTGAGGCATTAAACTATGATGAATGGGATATCTGCAGTGCCGCCTGCGGTTACGGTGAAGAACTGGGCGTCCGCGTATACGAATTTGCACGTGATGCTATAGTCAGGAAATACGGTGAAGCGTTTTATGATGCTCTCGACCATGCGGTAAAGCACCTTTCCGAGGATTAGTCTTCTTTGTTAGAGGCAGGCTTTTTTTCTATTTCCTTCATGCTATCCCTGACCTCAGATTCGATGTTGGCTTTGGCATTGTTGAATTCACGGATACCTTTACCCAATCCCTTCATCAATTCCGGAAGTTTTTTACCGCCAAACAGCAGAAGTACTACGAAAGCAATAAGCAATAATTCCGGACCTCCTGGCAAACCTATCAAAAAAGCAGATAACATATCAATTTCATTTTGCTACAAATCTATAACATATAATCCAATGCTGCTTTCAATTTAAAGACACATTTGTATTTCTCTTTATCTGCCATATGCTTATGTTTCTGTTTACAAGAAGAGGCTGAGGTTGGGATCCTGATTATTTCAATACCTCTCATCCTTGATATAGGCCATTTTTTCCATCGTTTCAACATCCAGACTGGGAAAGCCAAAATCCTGAACCACCCTCCCCGTGATGACATAACAGCCCTTGCCTTTGAAGGGATAACGCGCCAATACAGGAGGAAAATGGGTGCTGTCAAAAAACTTCCCTTCGCAGTCAAGCCAGGTGCCAAAGTTCATAAGCTTGCGGCTGACCGTGGTGACATTCTTGCGGGTAACAAAATAGCCCACCATACGCACGCGGCGTCCCGTATTCATAACCATCTGGCTCGCAGTAATATCACCCCTATCATCAGTTTCCAACAAATCAAAAGGCGAGCACAAAGGGAAACCCAAAAGCTCTATTTCATCAAAAGCCTGCTCGTAGCGGCTTTCCTCCATGACAGGCAAGTCATAATCTTCGGCCTCAATGCCAAAGAGCGCTCCACTACGCTCGTGCTTAATCTCAGGATTGTGCACGGCATTCTTTTCCCACATCAACTCATATTTATTCATGCCGGTAAACCGGAAGGCGCCGATGCGTATCAGAATTTCGAGCTGCTCTTTACTTATGTCGATACGGCTCACGAAATCATCAAGACCATGAAACAAACCATTATCTTCACGTTCGTTCAGAATTCTGGTGACCACTCTCTTCTCCAGCTGAGAGACGTGTACAAACCCGATGTAGACCTCATCACCATAGATATGAGTCAGGTGACGGCTGTGATTGACGCAGGGGGCTTCAATCCGGGCTCCACACATACGCGCCTCATGCACATAGATTTCTGTACTGTAAAAGCCCCCAAAGTTATTGATGACGGCTACCATAAACTCTTTCGGAAAATAGGTCTTGAGGTAGAGGCTCTGAAAGGATTCAACAGCAAAGCTTGCGGAGTGGGCCTTGCAGAATGAGTATCCGCTGAAGCTTTCCACCTGGCGCCAGACCTCCCGGGCCAGATCATCGGGATAGCCCCGCTCCCAGCAATTGCGGAAATATTTGTCGCGCAGACGGGAAAAAGTATCAGAGCTCTTTTTCTTGCCCGTCATAATGCGTCTCAGAACGTCCGACTCATCCAGTTCAAGTCCGGCAAAATGATGTACAATCTTCATGACGTCCTCCTGATAAACCATCACGCCATAGGTCTCTCCAAGATGTTCTTCAAAAACAGGATGTATGTATGTGAATGAATCGGGATTATGGAAGCGGCTTATGTATTCACGCATCATCCCCGACTTGGCTACCCCCGGACGGATGATCGAGCTGGCCGCTACCAGGGAAACATAATTATCACAACGCAACTTGCTGAGCAGGCCACGCATAGCCGGTGACTCGATATAAAAACATCCTATGCAATGTCCTGACCGCAGTTGCGTGCGGACCTCGAGGTCCTGTTTGATCTTTTCCACATCGTGGATATCCACGGCACGTCCCTGGTTCTCCGCCACCAGGCTGACAGCATCCTTGATATGCCCCAGGCCACGCTGACTCAGGATATCATATTTATGAAAACCCAGATCTTCTGCGCCATACATATCGAAATGGCTGATTGGAAAACCCTTCGGCATCATCTGTACTGCCGTATGATAAAAGAGAGACTCTTCGCTGATAAGAATGCCGCCCGCATGGATGGACAGATAATTGGGAAAACCTTCAATCATTTTCCCATAGCGAAAAATATACCGTGCAAAATGGTGATGCTTTTCTTCGGCATGTGGCTCGTCGACGATAAGGTCGATATCGGCTTTGGGCAAGCCGAAGACCTTGCCCAGCTCACGAATGATGGACTTCCCCTTAAATGTATTATAGGTGGCCAGCAATGCCGTATGTTCCCGCCCGTAGCGCTTGAAAATGTAATCGATCACATCATCCCGCTCATCCCATGAAAAGTCGATATCAAAATCAGGAGGAGAACTGCGGTGCGGATTGATGAAACGTTCAAAATACAAGTCGAGATCCATAGGATCAACGTCCGTAATAAAGAGGTTGAAAGCCACAATTGAGTTGGCACCACTGCCCCGGCCAATATGATGATAGCCCGCCGTTTGTGCATACCGTACTATATCCCAGGTGATCAGAAAATAGGCCGCAAAACCAAGCTTATCTATGATCTTGAGTTCCTTTTCTGTTCGGGCGATAGCTCCCCGATGGCGCGGTCCGTAACGCCGCAAACACCCATTGCGCGCCAGTTTGCTGAGCAGCTTCATATCGCCACTTCGGCTTCCTGTAAAAGTCTGCCTGTTGTTGAGACTTGTATCGTGAAGCTGGATCGAGCAGCTGTCAAGAATACCTTGGGTATTTTCAATAATCTCGGGATAGGCTTCATAAATGGCATACAGCTCTTCAGGGGTATACATGTATTCAGAAGCCTTGGCGCAATGGGCGGAATCAAGTTTTCCGATAACAATATTGAGGTCTATGCAGCGCAACAACTTGTGGACCCGGTAGCCATCCTTATCCAGAAAACTTACCGGAGCAAAGACAACCAGCTTATGCAGATAATTCTTAAGATATGAACTGAAGAGGTGATTAAGCTCCCCCGGCGTGACCCCCACAAATTCATTGTCAGCAAGTGCATCTATGGGCTTGGGCAACTTCCTGTATACCACATAGGCATTTTCAAATGCCGGGGCTTTTTCCGGCAAGGGCGTGTTCATCATTGAGTAGCGGCTCAGGTGTGCATTGAGCTCTCGCCAGCCCTCCTTATTCCGGGCTATACCGAGATAGGCAAACCGAGAATCCTTGATGCTGAAAACATTGATCTCATCATCTGCGCCACTGCGCTTTTGACTGCGCCTGAATTCAATACCGAGAACAGGTTTTATATCGTGCTTCTTACAGGATTGTATAAATTGGTATGCACAGGAAGTATTGTTGATGTCTGACAGAACAAGGGTCTTAATACCCCGCTCCACCGCCGCTTCCACCAGGCGCTGGGGAGACAATGTCCCATATTTCAGAGAATAATATGTGTGGCAGTTCAGATGCATGTGAAAAGACAAAATCGGGAATATGTCGATTTTATCGTCTAAATAATGTCGAATAATACGTCAAATATGACATTTACTCTTCTAAAAGGCAAGCATGTGGAAAAAAATATTCCCGGAACCCGTCAGCCACACCAGTTCTCACGGTCCAGGCTTCTGTACTGGATAGCTTCAGCAAGATGAACCGTGCTGATCTCTTTGCTGGCGGAAAGGTCAGCAATAGTGCGTGCTACTTTGAGGATACGGTCATACGCCCGCGCCGAAAGCTGCAGCTTTTTCATGGATGTTTTCAAAAGCTGGCTGCCCTCGGCATCGAGGCCACAGGTCTCCCTGACCATCCTGCTCGGCATCTGGGCATTGGCATGGATATCGGCATAAGCCTTAAACCTTTGGGATTGCCGGGTCCGGGCAATGGCTACACGCTCGGAAATCGTACTGCTTCTTTCGGAAGAAAAGGCCCTGTCCGATAGTTCCTCGTAGTTGACCGGGGTAACTTCCACATGCAGGTCTATACGGTCAAGCAAGGGTCCGGATATTTTATTCAGGTATTTTTTGACTATACCGGGACCGCAAACACATTCCTTGTCCGGGTGGTTATGAAAACCACAGGGACATGGATTCATAGAGGCAACGAGCATAAAGCTGGCCGGATAGTCAATACTGACGCGTGCCCTGGATATCCGGACTTTTCTTTCTTCCATGGGCTGCCGTAAAACCTCGAGTACAGACCTCTTAAACTCCGGAAGCTCATCGAGAAAGAGTACACCATTATGAGCCAGCGATATTTCCCCCGGACTCGGATGGGAACCCCCACCCACCAGAGCGACATCACTGATGGTATGATGCGGCGCCCGAAAAGGCCGGGTAGTAACGAGGCAGGCATTCTCACCCAAAAGTCCGGATACCGAATGAATCTTAGTGGTTTCTAGGGCTTCTTCCAGGTTCATTACCGGCAATATTGTAGGCAAGCGTCTGGCAAGCATCGTCTTGCCGGCGCCCGGCGGACCAATCAGAATTAAATTATGGCCGCCTGCCGCCGATATCTCAAGGGCCCTTTTGATATTTTGCTGGCCCTTTACATCTGAAAAGTCAAGCTTGTATTCCTGCTTAGCACTAACTGTCTGAGGCATAGCTGTACCGCTAAAAGCCTTTACATCGCCCCTACCTTCCAATACCGACAGAGCTTCCAGTAAAGTCTTGACACCAAAGACCTTAATATCTTTGACAATAGAAGCCTCGCGGGCATTGGAATACGGCAATATCAAAGCTTTCATACCCAACTCACGGGCCTTCACAGCCATCGGTAAAGCACCCTTGATAGGCCTTAGACTGCCGTCGAGAGCCAACTCGCCTATAATCATGCAGTCACTGACCTGCTCCAGGGCCACCTGCTTTGTTGCACACAAAACCCCAATAGCAACAGGAAGGTCATAAGCGGAACCTTCCTTCCTCAGGTGGGCAGGAGCCAAGTTAACAACCAGTTTGAGCCGTAGCATCTTGAACCCTGAACTCTTAATGGCAGACTCCACTCTCTGAAATCCCTCCGTGACGGCTTTATCGGGCAGGCCTACCATGTGATACATTTGTTTACCAGCAGCTACGGTTCCTCCTGCATGCACCTCTACAATAATCCTTCGGGCTTCCACACCCTGAACGGCAGCCGCCAGAATCTGAATCAACATTTTTTATGGCCCATATATTCGTAAAAATTGCTTTCCCGTTTAAATGATTATTTTCCAGAAACGTAAACACAAGCTGCTCATATATTATTCGCATCAAATACAAAGCAGGATTCAATTATTCAGGATAATTTTGCAGCGCAATTAAAAAAGCTCCTTATCAAAGAACCTTGAGGGGTCTTTTGTATTATATCTTATGAGATAACTGCTATGATACAAACCGATATACTTATTGTAGGTGCTGGGCCGGTAGGGCTATTCACGGTTTTTGAAGCTGGGCTGTTGAAACTCAAATGTCATTTGGTTGATGTGTTGCCACAACCGGGAGGACAGCTTAGTGAGGTATACCCCAAAAAACCGATTTATGATATTCCCGGCTATCCTTCCATCCTGGCCGGAGATCTGGTAGACAGGCTGATGGAACAAATTGCACCTTTCAAACCGGGATTTACCCTGGGAGAAAAGCTTGTATCATTCGAAAAAGATGAAGACGGAAAGTTTGTAGCAAGCACCGATAAGGGCAACACCATAAAAGCTTCGGTCATCGCTATTGCGGGGGGCCTTGGATGTTTTGAACCGAGAAAACCCCCTATTGAAGGGATCGACGCGTTTGAAGAGAAGGGTGTCGAATATATGATCAAGGATCCTGAGAAATTCAGAAATAAAAAATTATTGATTGCAGGCGGAGGTGATTCTGCCCTGGATTGGACAATCGAACTTTCAGATATTGCCAGTGAGCTGACACTCATACACAGAAGGTCAAGCTTCAGGGGTGCACTTGACTCTGTCGATAAGGTGATGGAGCTGGCCCGCACCAATAAAGTCAATCTTATCACTGAAGCACAAGCTGTCGGTGTCACTGGCAATGGATCTCTCAAGTCAGTGACTATAAAAAGCAAGGCCAATGGAGAATTTGCCAAAGAGGTGGATCATTTCATTCCGCTTTTTGGTCTGACGCCAAAACTTGGTCCCATTGCTGACTGGGGATTGAATATCGACAGGAGTGCAATCGAAGTAAACACTTTTGATTATAGTACCAATGTAGAGGGTGTCTACGCGATAGGTGATATAAATACCTATCCGGGCAAACTGAAGCTGATCCTGTGTGGCTTTCATGAGGCCACCCTGATGGTACAATCAGCATTCAAACAGATATACCCTGACCAAAAGCTCAGTTTCAAATACACCACCGTTACAGGTATAGATGGATTTGAGGCGGCTTTCGACAAAATGCATAACTGATTTGGAGAAGCTCATTACAATCACATGTACCGATAGAGAGGGAGAGAAATATTCCCTTGAAGCCCCAACCGACATGAACCTCAACCTGATGGAAGTATTGAGGGCACATGACTTACCCGTTGAGGGTGTTTGTGGAGGAATGGCTCTTTGCGCAAGCTGCCATTGCTACATCCATTCAGACCATGAATTATCAGATCCATCTGAGGATGAGGAAGACATGCTTGATCAGGCTTTCTTTGTGGAAGACAACAGCAGGCTTAGCTGTCAAATTAAAATCGAGGAAAGCCTTGACGGCCTCGATGTAGAACTGGCACCCGTTTCTGAGTAGTCCACACCTTATTATTATGCATATGGTCTCAATATTGATTTATTTTGCTCCGAAGAATAACTGATAAAAAAATCAGCCTCATTCCCTGCCACAACACACTTCTGTGCTGTAAATTCACTTGAGCCATCCTGCTCAAGTCGGACTGTTGGGGTGTTACCAACTTTCATCTGTGTCGTAAAAACAAGAGTAATTTTACCTATAGCTATTCGTCCCCCATCATCTGCATACAGAGCATTTGTCCGTGCTCCTGCTTCAATCAAAAAAGAAGTCCTCCCGGCTGTAGCGTCTTCAACCGAAAAATAATTGGCTCCCCCAGAACCTGTATCATTAATCAAAATACACCAGTCATTATGGGGTATCCTGAAGCAGTATTTATATCATCGAAATGAAGCCTGACAAGCTGATACTTAAGTTTATGCGTATCGCTAGCAAATAATTCTCTATTACACCGTCCAATCCAGAGCATCCTCTACCGTCTATTATAACTTCATAGTTGTGCACAATATCCTTCAATAACAAACCACCATCAAGCTTAAATTGCGGCAAAACCGGGGATGAGAAAAAAATTGAAATAAATATGCTTAAAACCTTTGATGATATCATAGCGCTTTCGTTTTGTTAAGTTGAGAATAGCCTCTATTTATACAATGAAAATCAGCACTACTAAATATTAAATTAGCAAAGCTTAGAAAACCAAAATATCTATGGTTTACTTATGATTATTTATAGTATCGCCTGCAGCAAGAATACCTTCCTTAATACACACCGCATTCACACCAAACATCACCTGCCTGCCCTGCTTCCTGTATTTTGACATCGTTGCCAATGGCTCTACACCCTTTTCGCCACTTTCCTGGTCAATGGTTACAACGACGCATCGGGGACAAGGTTTGATATTCTTAAAGAAGGCATCACCTATAGAGTATTCATTCCAGCCATCTTCTCCATGTGCTCCCACCCCACTTACAATGATATTGGCTCGGAATCGATTGATGTCCACCGAGTTTTCCAATTTTGAATTGAGCAGATCCACACTTTCCATACTCAAAACCAAATACGGATAGCCGTCTGCCATACCAACATCAAAGCGATATGGTGACTTTGCAATGCTACGTCTCCTTTTGTGTTCTGGCAACATTTGTACAAATCGAAGATCTATATTCAAGCGCTCGGAGAACCAGCTGTTAATCTCCTTTGAAACTACCCCAGCCTTGAAAGATGATTGCCATAAATTCACATTGATGATCTCATGATCCCGATAATTAAGCGGTATATCTATGCTATCACCCTCATAGCTTACTATTAAACTGCTGTGTTCCAATTGGCATTCAAACAAAGCCAATTGAGCATGTTCTCTCTGGGTCATAAAGGTGCCTTTATCATCCACCAACATCCAACGCCTGTCATGTTCAAATCCTTCACTGGTAGCACAGGCTTCAGAAAGCTGAATGCCCTTCATACTTTTAACAGGATATATCCACAGTGATTGAACACGCGCTTTATTCATAATATACTCTATAGTGATTTTGCGATTTCAATATACTCCAACAGAGATTCCGGGTTGCGCATAGCATCCTTATTCATCACGTTAGAAACATCCATGCCCATAAATATTTTCTTCAAAGGCACTTCCATCTTTTTGCCACTTAAGGTATAGGGCACCTCCCGAACACTGAAAATACGGTCAGGTACATGTCTAGGAGAGCATTCCTTTCTGAGGCTTTGATTGATGCTTTGACGTATCTCATCATCAAGTATTTTACTTTCTTCAAGTACGACAAACAATGGCATAAAATCACTTCCATCTTTTTGCTCAATATTCAGGATCAGTGCATCCCTTATGCCTTCCATCCTGTCAAGTACTGTATATATTTCTGAAGTCCCTATCCTGACGCCCTTCCTGTTCAAAGTAGCGTCGGATCGGCCATGAATACTCAAGGAGCCATCCGCATACAATTTGATCCAGTCCCCGTGGCACCACACATCTGGATACGACTCAAAATAACTGGACCGGTACCTCTTCATTCCCTCATCATTCCAGAAATAGATGGGCATGGATGGCATGGGCGTTTCCACAACCATCTCACCGAGAGAACCAAATACTTTTTCGGCCATTTCATTATACGCAAAAAGACCGCAGCCCAAAGTCCTGCATTGTATCCTACCACTCCTGACATCTTGGTATGGGTGCCCACCAACAAAAGCCGTACATACATCCGTACCTCCACTCATAGAACACAACCACACCTCTTTCGAAATACTATCATATACCCATTCAAATGCCGTTGATGGTAATGGCGCACCTGTAGAACCTATAGACCTCAATGGGGACAGGTCAAACTCCTTTCCCGGCCTAAGGGATTTCTTCATGCATGCAATAAGGTATGGTGCGCTGGTGCCAAAATGATGAATAGGCAGCTCTTCTGCCAGCCTCCACAAAATATTCAGATCAGGATACCCAGGACTGCCATCATACAATACCGGTGTGGCCCCTACCAATAAAGTAGCCTGCAGGAAATTCCACATCATCCATCCGGTAGTGGAAAACCAGAAAAAAATTTCACCTTCTTTTACGTCATTATGGAGAGACAGGTATTTCAAATGTTCCAGCAACACCCCACCATGTGAGTGGGTAATCGCTTTAGGCTTGCCTGTCGTGCCGGATGAGTACAAAACCCACAAAGGGTCATTGAATCCTACGCGGACAAATTCAAGTGCTGCAGCTTCTCTACTGGTCTCTAGAACTGCATTCCAGGAGTCGAAACCATCCAATGCACTATTTTCATCAAGGTAGGACACAAGAATCTTTTGCCCCAGGCTTTCGTCAAGGCTGTCAGCAATAGCTTTAAGCTTGGATTTACGATCATAACTTATTGCATTGTATTGATAACCATCTACTCCAATGAGGACCTTGGGCTTGATCTGTTCGAAACGTTCAACTACTGTATTCACGCCAAAGTCAGGCGAACAACAGGACCATATAGCCCCAAGACTGCTCACAGCCAAAAAAGCAATAATGGCTTCAGGTATGTTAGGCAGATAGGCTACTACACAATCACCCTTTGTTACGCCATAGTTTTTAAGCGCGTTCTGAAGAGCTGCTGCCTTAGCTTGCAGCTCATTCCAACTTATTCGCTGGGTCCGATTTTCATTGACAAAAATGAGTGCATCTCTACTTTCATTGGCATGGCGAAAAGAATGTTCCGCATAATTGAGTCTTGTCCCTTCAAACCACCTGATACCCGGCATTTTTGTGGAAGAACTCACAACATCATAGCTTCCGTCATGCATGATCTCAAAATACTCCCAGATGCTCTCCCAAAAGTAGTCGTATTGATCAACCGACCATTGCCACAAATCTTCAGCATTCTTGAATTCCAGACCATAAGTTTCTTTCAACCACAGCTCATAGTTTTTAAGCTTGGACTGTTCGATGAATTCTATGCTAGCTTGCCAAAGTACTTTACTCATAAATGCTCATTAGGCTTTTACAGAAAGATCCCGATTGCTCTATTTCACATAAACAGTTTTGATATTAACAAACTCCTTGATGCCATAATGGCTGAGTTCTCTTCCATATCCACTGATTCCAATCCCCCCGAAAGGCAATCGGGGGTCTGATTTTACAAACTGGTTGACAAAGCAGCTGCCTGCAAATATTTCATCACGCGCTATCCGTTCAGCTTCTTCAATATTGCTTGAAAATATAGCTGCTCCCAAGCCAAACTCTGTGTCGTTGGCTATAAAAATAGCCTCTTCAACAGAATGCACTTTTATCACTGTCGCAACAGGCCCGAAGATCTCTTCATGATATGCCGGCATATTTTTCGTCACGCCAGCCAATATGGTTGCCGGATAAAAGGCACCTGGCGAGTCGGGAATTTCACCGCCTAAAATACACTCTGCCCCCGCTTCGATGCTGGCCAAAACCTGCTGATGCACCTCATCACGCAAGTCATGCCTGGCCAAAGGGCCCATAGTAACATCTGTCATGGGATCACCATATCTGCCATTCTCCATGCTCTGTTTGAATAAGCTAAGAAATGCGTCATAGATCGAATCCATTACTAAAAACCTTTTGGCACCTATACAGCTCTGACCGGCATTGAGTAATCTAGAAAAAGTACATTGCTGAGCAGCCAATGAGAGGTCCGCATCTTCAAGGATGATGTATGGATCACTCCCGCCCAACTCAAGTACTGACTTTTTTATTTTCATTCCCGCCGTGGAAGCCACCGAGGCTCCGGCCGGCTCACTACCGGTCAAGGTCACAGCCTTGACTCGCGGATTTTCAATGACAGAAGCGACTTGTCTGCTTGAGATGATCAGGCTCTTGAAGGCATATTCAGGGAAACCTGCCTCCTTGAAAACTTCCTCTATAAATAGTGCACAACCGGGCACGTTTGATGCATGCTTAAGTATGCCCACATTTCCAGCCATGAGTGCGGGAGCTGCAAATCGGAATACCTGCCAGAATGGAAAATTCCAAGGCATGACTGCCAATACGATACCCATAGGCTGAAAGCTGACATATGAACTCCTGGCGTCCGTTTCGATATACTCTGGCGCCAGAAAAGCCTCTGCATTATCTGCATAATATCGACATACCCAGGCACATTTTGTAATTTCGCCCAAGGAAGAATTGTAGACCTTTCCCATCTCTTCGGTGATCATTTTCGCATACTTTTCCTTATTGCTTTCTAGCACCTCCGCAGCTCTATGCATCAGCTTTGCCCTGTGTCCAACATCTGTTCTTCGCCAGCTATGCCAGAATTGATGACACTGCTCCAGAATGTTTTCGACTTTTGCGTCGGATAATAATGGGTAGGTCCTGAGATGCTCTCCAGTGGCGGGGTTTATAGAATGGATTGTCTTCATTTCTGATCAAATTTTTAGGGTCGATCTCAATGTAATCAATAATATGCATTTGTGATAGTATTGCCATTCTGAATGCTATGCAGTCTTAAAAATTTTATATTCGTGACAAACTGTCCAATACAGAAATGACATCCTGAATCTCAGTATGATGGTAAATCATAGCCTTTTGATAGGCCACTGCCGGTTTGCTCAACAATCGCCCCAGGGGAGGTGTGACGAGTCCCCACTTTTGCAGCTTATAGCTGCCTGAGGTGCTGTTATATTTTTCAAGAGCATTCAGGATATCTGTCTTATTCTGCAATACAAGATTCTTAATGACTGCATCAGGTACAGCTTTAAGCTTATCTGCTTTAAGACATTGAAGAATATCATTTTCACTAAAAATATAGGGCATAAAAATATTCACTCGATCTATTGAATCCTCATCAAGTACTGACCGAAAATAGCGAGGCATGCGTTCCAGTGCGACAATGCCTTTCACAATAGAACCCAATTCACTGACATGAG
>Ga0075476_10001211_pt1 | contig 12045 bp, 9 predicted proteins | sample DEB08_DNA_5_FD_76339 | JGI IMG/M metagenome (GOLD analysis project Ga0075476, IMG submission 76339) | Aqueous microbial communities from the Delaware River and Bay under freshwater to marine salinity gradient to study organic matter... | ecosystem: Environmental > Aquatic > Marine > Coastal ...
ACTGAGCTCGCTGACCCCACGCCGTCGCGCTTCGGCCTGGGCCAAACATCGGAGCCCGTTTCCGCTGACCGCGGCGGGACTTCCGTCGCTGTTGAACAAACGAAACACCAGATCGGTGGTCGTTTCGCCGTCCGCGACCGGGAGCCCAAAGATCAGACCATCCGCACCGATCCCGGTACGCCGATCGCACCAACGTCGAGCCCGGTCCGGGGCGTCGAGCGGCAGCGACTCGGTCAACCAAACGAGAAAGTCGTTCCCGAGGCCGTGGTGTTTGGAAAGGTGTGCGTCCAACGGGGAGGCCATGGTCGTAGTCTCGCAGGCTTTCCGTTCGCTCATGCAGGTTCGGGGCGATCTTCGGTGGGGTGATCTTCGCTGGGGCGATCTTCGCTGGTGAGGCGGGTGGCTTCGTCTTGCCACCGGTGGAGCACGTCCTGAGGATCGGCGGGGGCCGGAACCCAATGCACTCGCGGGTCACGTCGAAACCAGCGCAGCTGACGTCGAGCAAACTTTCGGGTTCGGATGATGGCCAACTCAACGGCGTCAGCGAACGGAAGCCCCTCTTCGACATGGGCGAGAAGTTCTCGATAGCCCAGCGCCTGCCGTGCGGTGCGGCTCGGGGCCTGTTGAGAGACCCACCGTACTTCTTCGAGAAATCCGTCCTCGAACTGCTGGCGGTACCTCGCCTCGATGCGGGCGTTGAGCAGGTCACGCTCCATGTCCAACGCGACCTGCACGAAACGGCTGTCCGGGTACGTTTCGAGGCCGGGCCCAAACGAAGAGAACGGTTGCCCGGAACCCAACGTGACTTCAAGGGCCCGCAGGATTCGTCGACGGTTGGTTGGTTCCATGCGCGACGCCGAAACGGGATCCAAATCGGTGAGCTGGTGGTGAAGCGCCTCGGTGTCCGGATCGTTATCCAAACGAACGGCGACTTCCGGGAAGCGGCCAGGAAACCGAAGATCGTCGATCACGGCTCGCAGATACAGGCCGGTGCCTCCGACCAACACCGGGAGGCTTCCTCGGTCAACCACATCGGCAAGCACCTGCCGGGCACGCGACTGAAACTCCCCCACCGCGAACGTGTCGGCTGGGTCGACCAGATCGATCAGATGATGCGGTACCCGGGCCTGTTCGGCAAGGCTGGGTTTCGCAGTTCCGATGTCCATCCCCCGGTACACCTGCATCGAGTCGATAGAGACCAGTTCAACCTGCCACCCCAACTGTGCTTTGACCAGATCATGGATCGCCAGCGCCAGCGACGATTTCCCCGACGCGGTGGGGCCGAGGATCGCCAACGGGTGAGCGGCCAGCTGCGGCCAGACATCAGGCCGCAACGGCGACAAAGGCGAACCCTTCGTCACGGTGCGGAACCGCCCGGTACCGGTGGATACGCGGCTAGCACCAGCTGCGCGGCGTCGAGACGGCGAGCATCAACACCGTCCATTCCGTACCGTTCGAACAGGGGCCCGACGATTGCCGGACCGAACCGGTCAGCCAACCCGACCGCCAGCGCCGCCAAATCAAGGTGGCGATCACCACAATGGGTTGGCGGGGCAAGCCGCAGTGTGCCGTCCGGTTCGACCGCACAGTCGGCGAGGGTGAACGGGAAACGAACCGGGGCGCTCTGCTGGCGGGCTGGAGGGAGTTCGTCGATCACGAGCATCGCGGCGTCGAGTAACCAGCGACGGGTCCGCCCCAGATAGGGACCTTCCGTCAGTTCGGTGTCGGCGTCATCTGAGCCGAGGAGGCCACCGATACGTTCGACTACAGCATCGAGTCCTAACTGCGGTAGCCGCTCAGGGTCTTGTTCATGGCGAACACGGAGTGCGTCTCCCAGGAGCTGAGCGATGCGTTCGGGATCAACCGGAATGACCTGCTCGGCCAACGTGACCGCTCGGGGGACGTCTCGTCCACCGCCGATGGCCATCAACCGGCGCTGACCGGGATCCGGGTCCGGTGGCGGGCCTGGATCGTGACCTCAACCAGTTCACCTTTCAGGTGGTTGACCCGACCATCGAGCACTCGCACGGTGGCGTAGGTGCCGGGACGGATCGGCTGGTCTGATGGGAAATGAACGAGGGCGTTGCGGCGGGTCCGGCCGGTCAGCACCGAAGGATCTTTTTTGCTGGGGCCTTCAACCACAACTTCTTCGATCCGACCGATCCGGGCTTGGTTGGCTCGCAGGCTGCTGCGTTCGATCACCATCCGGAGCCGTTCGTAGCGCTCGACGGCAACCGCGTGATCGACGAACTGATCTGTCATTTCGGCCGCTTCGGTACCCGGCCGAGGTGAGAACACGAACGTGAACGCACTTTCGAACTCGGCCGCCGCGGCAACCGCCAGCGTCTGTTCGAAATCGTCATCGGTTTCTCCGGGGAAGCCAACGATGATGTCGGTTGACACGGCTAGGTCAGGAATGATCGAACGGGCCTGAGTCAGCTTTTCGAGGTACCGCTCAGCGGTGTAACCCCGGTGCATGGCACTCAAAATACGATCACTGCCCGACTGGAGCGGAAAGTGCAAGTGTTCGCAAATCTCGGGCGTTTCTGCCATCGCAGCAAACGTTTCTGGTCGCATGTCTTTGGGGTGCGGAGAGGTGTAGCGAACCCGATGGATACCGTCGATCGCGCCGACTTCTCGAAGCAGGTCCGAAAACAGAGGGCGGGCCCGTCGATCCTCGATCCAACGCTCGCCGCACCACCAGGTGTCGTCTTCGCCACGAGCGGTGTTGCTTGCCGACTCGCTGCTGCGTCGGGCGAGAGCCAGGTCTCGACCGTAACTGTTGACGTTCTGGCCGAGCAGGGTGATTTCGGAAACACCGTCGGCGGAAAGACGCCGTGCTTCTTCGACAAGTTCTCCAAACGGACGGGACAGTTCAGGTCCGCGAACCGACGGCACAATGCAAAAAGCGCAGGCGTTGTCGCAGCCGATCTGGATGGTCAACCAACCAGCGTGATCAACTTCGCGGCGGGCGGGAAGCGCCGACGGGAACGTTTCGGCGTCGTCGCGGGCGGTGGCTTCAAGGATCTCGACCACCGGACCGCTGGCCGCTGCCTGATCGAGTAGTTCAACGGCTCGTCCCACATTGTGGGTACCGAACACGACATCGACGTGGCCGGCTCGATCACGAATCGTTTCTCGGTCTTTTTGAGCCAAGCAACCACCGACCGCAATCTGTAGACCGGGGCGCTGTTCTTTGAGTGCTTTGAGGTGACCGAGCGCTCCGTACAGCTTGTTGTCGGCGTTTTCTCGAATGCAGCAGGTGTTGAGCACGATGACATCGGCGTCGGCTTCGTCGGTGACTGGAACCATGCCGTCAGCTTCGAGCATCCCCGCGATCCGTTCAGAGTCGTGCTCGTTCATCTGACAGCCATAGGTTTTCACCAGATAGGCCTTGCCGGCACGCCCCTGCTCCGGGGTTTCCTGCTCGTTCACGCCTCTGAGGCTATCCACCTGTCTGGCCAGCCGGTTCGTTACCGCCGGTTTGTCGGCCCGAACCGTGATGTCTGCTTCGAGTTCGGGGTAAAAACACACGACGGCCAGCCGAGGCTTTCCTCAACTGGCCGTCGGCCCTTTTCCAATCCCAGTGGGATTAGTCCTCGAGAGCGATGGGCATCTCGTCGGCGTCGGAGAACTCTTCTTCCAGCGCCGCTTCTCCGACTTCTTCTGGGTCGGGCATGACGGCCTTCCAGACTCGGTCAGAGATTTCGACCATCACCTCCGGATTCTCCGACAGGTACTTTTTGGCGTTTTCGCGCCCCTGCCCGAGTTGCTCGCCGTCGTAGGTGTACCACGCCCCGGATTTCTTGACGATGCCCTCCTCGACTGCCAAGTCAAGCACTGAGCCTTCTCGGGAAATACCGGCGCCGTACATGATGTCAAACTCGGCCTGCTTGAACGGCGGAGCCACCTTGTTCTTGACCACTTTGACTCGGGTGCGGTTCCCGACCACTTCAACACCGTCTTTGATGGCCTCAATCCGTCGAATATCGAGCCGGACCGACGAGTAGAACTTCAGAGCCCGGCCACCCGGGGTGGTTTCCGGCGAGCCGAACATGACCCCGATCTTTTCTCGAAGCTGGTTGATGAAGATGCAGATGGTCTTGGACTTGCTGAGATTTCCGGTGAGCTTCCTGAGCGCCTGAGACATCAACCGGGCCTGCAGCCCCACGTGGGTGTCGCCCATCTCTCCTTCGATTTCAGCACGAGGGGTGAGCGCCGCTACCGAGTCGATGACGACCACGTCAATGGCCCCCGACCGGATCAGCATGTCGGCGATCTCAAGTGCCTGCTCGCCAGTATCGGGCTGCGAGATCAACAACTCGTCGATGTCAACACCAATCGCCCGGGCGTAGATCGGGTCCATGGCGTGCTCGGCGTCAATGTAGGCACAGACCCCGCCGTTGCGCTGAGCTTCAGCGACCACGTGGGTAGCCAGGGTGCTCTTACCTGACGACTCCGGACCGTAAATCTCGGTGATACGACCCCGGGGCAGACCGCCGATACCAAGCGCAAGGTCCAACGCCAGCGCCCCCGTCGGAACCGCTTCAATGGCAAGGCTGGTCTTTTCGCCCATGCGCATGACCGAACCCTTACCGAACTGTTTCTCGATCTGTCCGAGAGCCATCTCGAGTGCTTTATCTCGTTCCACGGTTACTCCTGTGTGTCGTGCAGTGCCCGGCCGTTCCGGACGATTGCTTGAGTGGGTGGTTACTGGTCTCGAACCTACGAAAGGGGTGTGACACTCCTTGCCGCAGCGCGAATGACACGAGCGTAATTGCGAACAACTGTTCGGTCAAGCATTTGTCGTTCTTCGAAGCAAATCACCGCCGACCTGCGAAGTTGCCTTCCAATGGCTGCACTCTGCGACAATGAAGCGTCCCACGACCAGGAGCACCCATGTCCGAATTTGTTTTCTCCGAAGAGGAACTCCGTACTCGACTTTCCCCAGAGGAATACTCGGTCACTCAGGAGGCGGGCACCGAGCGGGCGTTCACCGGTCGCTACTGGGATTGCCACGATGACGGGACCTACCACTGCGTGGTTTGCGACACCGCGCTGTTTCGAAGCGAAACGAAGTTCGAATCCGGTTCGGGCTGGCCGTCGTTTTTTGAAACCGCCGGTCCAGACGTCGTCACCATCGTCGCCGACAATTCTCATGGGATGGTTCGTGAAGAAGCGCTGTGCGCAGCCTGCGGCGCCCACCTTGGTCATCGGTTCCCGGATGGTCCGGCCCCCACCGGCCAGCGTTACTGCATGAACTCGCTGTCGCTGCGGCTCGCTCCCGACGCCTAACCGGTAGGCGAATCCAACCTTCCGGCTTCGGACCTCCTTTCGTCCGATACCCTTTGCGAGTGCCCCTCCCGACGTCGTTCGCAGAGCTCGGCGTTCCGGAGGCCATTGTTGGCGCTCTGAATGCTGCTCGAATCACCAAACCGTTCCCTATTCAGGCCGAGACCATTCCCGACCTGCTAAACGGGCGAGACGTCATTGGACGCGCTCCTACCGGTTCGGGAAAGACGCTGGCGTTTGGCATCCCGCTGGTGGCCCGAGTGGCCGCCGGGGAAGCTGCCGAACCCAAACGGCCCACCACGCTCGTGTTGGCTCCCACCCGCGAACTCGCGGCCCAGATCGCCGAAGAACTCAGCCCGTTGCTGCGGGCCACTAGCCGCCACGGTCTCGCCGTCTACGGCGGGGTGGGGTTGATGCCGCAAATCAAGCGCCTAGCCAAAGGCGTCGATCTGCTGGTCGCAACACCGGGCCGGCTTGAAGATCTCATCAACCAGCGGGCCGTAACGCTCGCCGCGGTGGAGTCGGTAGTGATCGACGAAGCCGACCGGATGGCCGACATGGGCTTCCTTCCTGCCGTCCGCCGCATCCTTGATCAGACCACCAGCCGCGAACAGACCGTGTTGTATTCGGCCACGCTCGACGGTGAAGTCGCCCGCCTCACCGCCGAATACCAAAACGATCCCCTCCGTCACGAGATCGGCGAGGCCACCCCTGACCTCACCAAGATGGAACATTTCTTCTGGACGGTGCCCCGCAACGACCGGATCGCCTTGTGCGCCTCGGTGGTCGCGACCTTCGGACGCACGATTGTGTTCAGCCGTACCCGGCACGGGGCCGACCGGGCGGCACGCCAACTCTCTAGCGCCGGTGTTGCCGCGGTGGCGATCCACGGAAACCGTTCACAATCGCAACGTGAACGTGCACTCGCCGACTTCTCGGCTGGCCGGGCGCTGGCTCTTGTCGCTACCGACGTCGCGGCCCGAGGCATCCATGTTGACGCAGTGGAATGTGTCGTTCATTTCGATCCGCCGGACGAAGATTCGGCGTATGTGCATCGTTCCGGGCGCACCGCACGAGCGGGAGCCCGCGGTCGGGTGGTCTCGTTCATTGACCCTTCGCAGGTTCGTTTGGTGAAAGCCATGAAGAAGCGGTTGAACCTGACCCAAGACATCACCGAACCGCCCGATGTGGAACCGGTGAACCATCCTCTTCCCACCGCGGCACCCGCCGAAGAACCGGGGTCGGATCGCCGCTCTCGAGGACCCAACTGGAGCCCTGACGGTGGGGGTCGTCGCCGCGGGGCCAAGCCTCGTTCTGGTGGGCCGAGTCGGGGACGTAACCGTTCACCACAGAAACCGTCGGGTAGTCGATCGGCTCGGTCGGGTGGTCAGGATCGGGACCGAACGTCGGACTCCGGTGAGGCTGGCTCCTCTCGAAGCGCTAATCGGTACGGGAACGCAGAGCGCTCGGGCAGCTCCGAACGTTCAGGTGGTTCAAGGAAACCAGGTGGTTCAAGGAAACCGGGTGGGCCCGGCAAACCCGCACGATCCGGCAAACCAGGTGGTTCGGGTAAACCAGGCGGATCCGGCAAACCCACACGATCCGGTAAACCGGGTGGGTCGGGTAAACCGGGTGGTTCCGGCAAGCCCGCACGATCCGGCAAACCGGGCGGGTCGGGTAAGCCAGGCGGATCCGGCAAACCAGGTGGGTCGGGTAAACGAACCGGCCCCGCTAAGCGCAGCGGTGGACCGTCTAGGGGGCCTAGCGCCCGCAATCAGAACCGCTGACCCCGTTAAGGACGTAGTTCGTAGTAGCGGTTCATCGGGTCGATATCGAACTCTCGGCTCGTGAACTGACCGAACCCGGCCGCGTCGGCCATCTCCGCGAACACCTCTTCGGTTAACCCCAACGTCCCGAGACCGGCGCCGCCCGGCTCGGACAGCGCCGATGACATGCAGTACAGGATCGACATGCTGTACATCATCGGCAGAACCGGGATTTTCCGGTTTGCTTCAAGCCCGCCCCGGGTTTTCATGTCGGCCACCATCCACACCCCGTCGTCAGCGAGGCACGCCCGGGCCGAACGGACCGCGGCTCCCGGTCGGGGTAGGTCATGGATGACGTCAAGGGTCAGCAACAAGTCGACCGGCTGCGCAAGTTCACCGAGGTCATCAAAGGTCCCCCGCCGGAACTCCAGATTGGTTAGGCCGGCCGCGCTGGCCTGCTTACTGGCAACCTCGATGGCGTGCTCTGACGGATCCATTCCGATCACCGTGGCCGCCGGGAACGCCTCCGCAAGTGCCATCGCCGCCACCCCTGATCCGCACCCGATGTCGACAACGGTGCCCCCCGATGCCAACCGTTGGCGCATCCCCGACACCGATTCGATAATCACCGGAACGAGAAACGCCCGCTGGCCCGAAGCCCCCATCGCCGCCTGAAAGTGGCAGGTGTCCGCACCGTGCTCGCCCCACGTCATCCCGATACCGGTCGAAAACGCTTCGACCGTGCGGTCGATTTCCCGACCGGTGATCGGAGGGCCGAACACGCCGCCGAGATGCTGCGGATGGTCTTGGTCGACGAGTGCAACGTTGGCTTCGGGGGTGAGCGCGAACACCCCGTCGAGATGCTGAACGAGATCCAACGCGGCCATGGCAAACAGCCATTCGCGAACCCACCGTTCCTGCAACCCTGTGGTCTCAGCGAACTCATCGGAGGTTGCGGCACCAACCGCACTGAGCGACGCAAACAAATCAAGTCGGCGCCCAATGTGGATGACCGCACTCGCCACCTCGCCCTCCTTCACCTTGTAGAGGCCGAGAACGGTAAGGCCAAGACGGTCAGGGTCAAGTTCGGTGCGCATCCGGCCAGTATTCCCCAGCACCGACGTCGGCCCAAGTACCTCACCGCTTTGCTCCGAGCAGGCACCCGGCCAACCAGTGCCCTACAGTCGGTGGCGTGACCACCCCCTCCCCTGCTCGCCGCCGAGTAGTTCCCGGCGCGAACTCGCCCCGGGTGGGTCGTTGCCGCACCTCGCATCGACGTTTGCTGCTGGCTGGTGTCGCGCTGGCAATGCTTGGGGTTTCCGCCTGCGGCGGGGGTGCTTCGAACCCAGCAGCTCCCACCAGCTCCCCAACCGCAGCCGCAAGCTCACCCGACGCGGCGGGACCGCTCGACACCAACATTCTGAACGTTTCTGATGGTTCGATCACTTCGCTGCGTCAGGTCATCACCGCCGACCGCCCCGTGCTTCTCTGGTTTTGGGCACCGTTTTGAACGACGTGTCGCGCCGAACGAGGCGCGGTCGGGCAGTTCGCTCGACAACACGGAGCCAAGGTGCAGGTCATCGGTCTCGGTGCCCAAAACGATCTGACCGCCGCCCAAGATTTTGTAGCCACCGACCTGTTGAGCGACGGCAACGTCAGCTTCGTCTGGGATCCTGATTTCACCACCTGGGATGACTACGGCGTGCGGATCAACTCGACGATGCTGCTCCTTGACGACGATTACCTGACCGCAATCGCCGAATACCGAGTGTTTGACGACAAGGTGCAGGACGAAATCGTCGCCTTGGTCGCCGCTAGTTCGTAGCTGTCACCAACGGCTGGGCCCCAGGGACCGCACCTGCCGTTCGGTGCGGGTCGGAACCAGATCACGTTTTGTCGGCTCGACGCTAAACCCAACCGGGTTGGGGTCGAGTTTCGTCGGGTCGTCGTCATCAGCCATCTGAGCCAGCAGCTCGCCCGGGCCACCCAGCGAAGCCAACGAACCCAACCAGACGATCGTCACCGTCTCGGAATCGTTGAGCTTGGCGATCCGCACCCCTTGACCGCCACGGCCTTTCGTTTCGAACTCTTCAAACGGGGTGGCCTTCGCCCCCAGTTCGGAGGTCACCGTCAAGACCACGCCGTCACCAAGGATCACTCCCGCACCGACCACAACCGAGCCAGAACGAAGCTTCATGCCCGCAACTCCACCCGCGCCTCGGCCCTGAACCGACACCGAATCAACCGGCATGCGGAGGGTCTGCCCATCGGAGGCGACCACCACCATGTCGGTCCCGGCTGCGGCCCGGAACGCCGCAACGACCTGATCTCCGTCTTTGAGAGAAACAACCGTCCGTCCGCTTTTGGTGCCCAGCACTTCTTCAGCAGTGAGTTGCTTCACCACCCCCGCTTTGGTCACCAACACCACGTTTTCGGGGCCTTCGGCGACAAGACACAGCGCGGCTTCACCGTTGTTCAAACCGAGTTGCTGTGACGCGCTGTTTCCTCGGGTGCGCCCTCCGGCGTCGCCAGCTTCGCCGGCCAGAACAACGAACGCCCGGCCTTCGGTCGTGATCGCCGCCAACGGAGAAGCGGTGGAAGTAACCACCGCGGAAGCGATCAGATCGTGACGCCCCGCCACCCCCTTTTGGGCACCGTCGCTGGCAACCCGGCCAAGGTTGCCCGACGTGGAAAGCGTGACCACACAGGGCTCATCGTTGTCTGGGTCTGCTCCGGTGGGAACATCGGTGGGGACCTCCAACACCGGGATCTCGTCGGCCGAGATGATTTCGGCCTTCCGGTCTTTGCCGTGGCGCGCCACCAGCTCGTCGAGTTCGCTCAACACCAGCTTGCGGCGCCGGTCCTCGCTGCCGAGCAGACGTTCGTATTCGGCTATATCGCCACGCAAACCATCGGCTTCTTCCTCGAGTTCTCGTTTAGCGAGAGCCGTCAGTCGCCGCAGCGGCATGTCGAGGATGTGCGCCGCCTGCACCGCCGAAAGGGAGAATCGTTCGATCAGCCGCTCGCGGGCCTCGGCCACGTCCTGAGACGAACGGATGATGGCAACCACCTCGTCGATGGCGTCAAGGGCGATCAGCAGACCTTCGAGAATGTGAAGGCGATCCTGGGCTTTGGCGAGTCGGAAGGTGGTGCGGCGAACCACCACTTCGAGCCGATGATCGATGTACTCCTGGCAGATGTCGAAGAGGCCGAGCGTGGTTGGTACCCCTTTGACCAACACCACGTTGTTGACCCCGAAACTTTCCTCCATGGGGGTCAAGCGGAAGAGTTCCTGCAAAACCACTTGAGGGTTCACCGCCGGCTTGACATCGATCTGAATTCGGAGACCGTTCATGTCGCTGAGATCGGCGATCCCTTCGATACCGACCAGTCGTCCGTTGTTGGCCAACTCCTGCACTTTGGCAATCACCCGCTCCGGCCCCACCAGGTACGGAAGTTCGGTGACGACAATGGCCTGCCGTGACTGCGTGATTTGCTCCACGTGCGCTCGACCCCGAATACGGAAACTGCCCCGCCCAGTTTCGTAGGCCTCCCGCAATCCGTCGTCGACGACAACCCCACCCGAGGGGAAATCAGGGCCGGGAAGCACCGCCATGAGTTCGTCGATGGTCGGTTTCGGGCGGCGTTTGGTCATCACCAGATGGATGGCCGCCGCGACTTCACGAAGGTTGTGCGGTGCCATGTTGGTGGCCATTCCCACCGCGATCCCGCTGGTGCCGTTGACCAAAATCCCGGGTAGCGCGGCGGGGAGAACAACCGGTTCGTCGCCTTCGCCGTCGTAGGTGGGTCGAAAATCAACCGTGTCCTCGTCGAGCTCGCGCACCATGTCCATCGCCGGCTCGGCCAGCCGACACTCGGTGTAGCGGGCTGCCGCCGGTGGATCATCGAGCGACCCGAAGTTGCCTTGTGGGTCAATGAAGGGAACCATCCGAGCGAAGTCCTGCCCCATCCGCACCAGCGTGTCGTAGATGGCGGCATCACCGTGGGGGTGGTAGCGCCCCATCGTGTCGCCCACAATGCGAGCCGATTTTCGAAACGGGGTACCGGGGCGGATGCCCATTTGCAGCATTGACCAAAGGATTCGACGCTGCACCGGTTTGAGGCCGTCACGGACATCGGGAATCGCTCGCGACGTAATGACCGACAGGGAATAGGCCAGAAAGCTTTCGCTCATTTCGTCAGCGACCGACACCTCAACAACATCGCGGGCGAAGCTCTGACCGAACTCAAGTTGACGGGACACGACTGCTCCTCGGAAAGACCAACCGGCCACCACTTTGCGGCGCCGGATACCCCGATGACCGTAGTCACGGCGTGTGACTCACACGTGGAGGGGTCGCCGAGAATCCCGAGCTCGGCGCCCGGTGGTTACGGCTCGGGCCGTACCGTCCACGCGTAGTCGAGCATCGCCGGAAGCAGCGCGAGACCGAACGGGGTTAACCGATCCTCCACGGTTACCTCCAGCGCTTCCCACGGCTCGGTGCAGACTGCGATTGCCCAAGCCACCCGGGCTCGGTCCGATTTAGGGATGGTCGAGGTGACTTCCGGGCAGCGGTTGATGAGATCCACCATCGCTTCCGGTTCAACCACAGCCCCCGGACCGGCCCGGACCAAACCAATGACCATCCCCAACCAGTCGGCGTACTCCAAGGTGGCGACTGCGACCCGGGCATCTAACGCCAGCGGCGCCGCGGTCGCCGGTTGCACCGTGGCCGCCAACGCGGCGAGCACCACCGTCAGATCATCGTCGTCGAGATCGACCGGACCGTGCGATGCCGCTAACCACTGCGCCAGCCCATCGTCGGTCGCCGCGGCGTGCCGCAGAGTTTCAGCCGCGGTGGCCGCGTCGAGACCGTCCCCACTGGTTGCCCCCAACGCCTGCCGGAGAACCGAACGAGCCCAGTCCTGCTCGTCCCGGTCAACCGCCGGAAGTTCTTCCACTTCTGGCTCCACCCAGACCGGAGGC
>Ga0075476_10001215_pt1 | contig 12021 bp, 16 predicted proteins | sample DEB08_DNA_5_FD_76339 | JGI IMG/M metagenome (GOLD analysis project Ga0075476, IMG submission 76339) | Aqueous microbial communities from the Delaware River and Bay under freshwater to marine salinity gradient to study organic matter... | ecosystem: Environmental > Aquatic > Marine > Coastal ...
TGGCATATTTATTATTACCAATGATATATAATGGTCAAATGAATTATTTTATTTTATTATCATTATCATGCTTATTAGGAATGGATGCTATTACAAAGGTGCAAAATAAATGTTCTACATATCCAGGTATAATATTTGGTGCTTTAACAGGTTTCTTATTAGGTGCTATATGGTATACAATATTTCATAGTGCTGGATATGATAGTCTTTTATATTTTGATGAACTTCAAAGTAATGCTGTTAGATGTAGTCGTCCTGAAAAGCAAACTTTTAAATGTTCTGTATACAAAAATGGACAACTAATATCAACTAATATTGCATAATTTATATGCATAATTTACAATTTATTTTCAAAAACAAGCAATCTATCATTATTCCATCCAGGAGAATTTTTATTTATATGATCAAGTGTAATTAGATAAACTTTTTTAAAATTTTTAAATATATTATTATTTAAATGTTTTTCATATTCATCTTTTGAATGTACTTTACCAGTTCTATGATCAGTATTGACAAATATGTCTTCTATTATTAATGTTCCACCTATTTTTAAATAATGTATTGCTTTATTAATAAATCTTATTTGATCATCAAAAAAATGATTAGTATCTTCAATTATAACATCATAAGGTCCATGTTGTTCTAAACTATCTTTAATACTATTTTCGTAACGTATATCCATAAAATCGGTTATAATATTTTTATTAGTATTTTGTTCATTAAATTTATCTATATATTCATAATTATTATCAAATCCTACTATTTTAGCATTTTTAAAATATTCTCCCCACATATTTAAACTTCCACCTCTAAATATACCAACTTCACCTATTGTTATTTTTTCGTCTTTTTTATCTTTTAAAAGATTGTAATAATAATTTGTATATGGATGTGAATGTCCTGTTGTTCTGATGCTACACTTATCAGTATCATATTTTTTTCCAATTTCACAAAGTGGTGTAATATTATTATCATAATTTATTGTTATTTCTGTTATCATTATTATACTATCAAGGATCAAATTTTTTATGATGTTCTTCCATAAAATTCATAAATTTACTAATAGCTTGTTGTCTTCTAAATGTTCCTAACATTGCTTTTTCTATTCTATGATTAATATTCATTATATCTCTAAAATGAAGAATTATTAACTGTGTATTGGCTCTTTTATATTTTGCTAAACATTCTTCTTTTGAATAAAATGATTTTTTTGTTCGAGTATTTACAATATTATGAAAAGACCACATAAAATGTATTAAATCATCACGTTCTTTTATGTTATGTATCTTTGCTGTTGTAAGTGTTTTAATTGCATGATCCCGACAATCTGGACAGGGTAGATTATCACATATTTTATAAAATTCTGTAAATAATGTTGATGCAAAATTACTATGTTCCGGACGCAATTTTTCTGATAAAGTATGAAATAAAAACCATGTAGCATTGCCCCACTGTTGATATGACATAAATATATATAAAGATATGTAAATAATATTAATAAATGAACTATATAATTGAAAATAATATCGATTTTTTTTCTGAAATAAATAATGAAAATAATAATAATAATGATAGTAATGAAGATATGTGTTTAATTAGTGGTGAAAAACTTAATGAAAATTTTATTACTCTTAATTGTAAACATAAATTTAATTATTATCCACTATATAAAGAAGTAATTTCTCAAAAAAAAAAAAATCATTATTCTACTACAAATATAGGACCAGCTCAACTACAATGTCCATATTGTAGAAATATTCAGCAAGGTATATTACCATATATTCCATATGCATTAGTTGATGATACAGAAATAATTATACAAAAACTTAAATGTATTAACTGTCCAGATAATTGGTGTATGAAACACTGTTCTTGTACTTATAAATTATCAAGTGGTAAAAATAAAGGAAATATTTGCAATAAAGTAGGTTTTGAAAGTAATGTAGGTAAATTATGTATTTCACATTGGAAAATAATGAAGGTTTCAAAAATAAATAGTGATTTTATAGAAAATAATATAGAAAATATTCAAATTTATAAAAAAAAATATACTGTAGTTGATCTTAAGAAATTATTAAAAGAAAAAAATTTATCATCTTCAGGGTCGAAGATGGATTTAATTGTTCGCCTATTAAAAAACACTAAAATGTAGTGCTATGTAGTGAAATTTGTTTTGTTCATTTTTTTAAAAAATCTAAAAAAATGAAAAATTTACCATTGTTACCATAAATGCTCTCATTTAAAAATAAAAAAACTAAGAAAAATTTTATGTTTCACAAATTTTTTTGATTCTGAATCCGAAAAATCGATTTTGGACATTTATTTTTGTCCATTTTGAGAAAATGGGTTTCAAAATGTGAAAAAAAATTGAACTTTCCTAGCAGATGTAGAGAAAATATTTTAAAAACGAAAAAATTCATGTAGGGAGGTTATGGAGGGGTCAAAAAAAGGCTCTATTTTTTCATTTTTTAAACAATTTAGAGCATATTTTCTATGAGCATTATATGAGCATTATATGCGCCAAAAATATGCAAAATTCTATCAGTCACAAAAATTTTAAACAAAATTGTAAATTATGTGACTATTCAGCGTGTAGTAAATTTTTATGGGAGCAACATTTAAAAACAAAAAAACACAAAAAAAGAGAAATGCTCATAAATGCTCATGACCAAAAAAATCAAAAAATTAATTCTATATTACATTTTTGTAATCATTGTGGTAAGGGATACACACATATTCAAAGTTTAAATAGACATCGAAAAATATGCACACAGCAAAATTTACTTATTAAAGAAAAAGAAAAAAATAATATTAATGATATAGGTGTTCTTGATGAAATGTTTAAGGCTTTAATGAAACATAGTGAAAGAATGTTAACAGAAAATCAAGAAATGAGAGAAATGGTAAAAGAAATGTTACCCAAAATAGGTAATAATAATACTACAATTAATAATAAATTTAATTTACAAGTATTTTTAAATGAAGAATGTAAAGATGCTATAAATCTAACAGATTTTATTGAAACACTTACATTAGAACTATCTGATCTTGATGAAACGAGACAAAATGGTTATGTTAGTGGTATGACAAATATTTTTGTTAGAGGATTAAAACAATTAGATTTGTGTAAAAGACCAATTCATTGTAGTGATTTTAAACGTGAAATATTATATATTAAAGATAATAATATTTGGGAAAAAGATAATGAAGAAAAAGATAAATTGAAAGAAGCAATTAATAAAGTTGCAAAAAAACAAATAGATCAAATAAAAGATTGGGAAGCAGATAATCCAAATTGGAATAAAACTGATAAAGGAAAAAATAATTATATTGAAATGGTTAAAAATGTTACTAATAACGGTACTATGGAAGATAATTCTGATAATAGAATTATAAAAACTATTGCAAAAGAAGTAATTATTGGAAAATAAATCGCTTAAAATAATATTAATTTATATTTATAATGACTAATACAAAAGAAGAATTAGTAAATACAATTCAAGCATATTTAAAAGTTGATAATGAAATGAAAATGCTTCAAAAAGAAATAAAAGATAGGCGTATAATAAAAAAAACATTAACAGATACATTAGTTTCTGTTATGAAAAATAATGAAATTGATTGTTTTGATATTTCTGAAGGTAAAATTTTATATCAAAAAAATAAAGTTAAAACTCCTTTAAGTAAAAAACATTTAATAGAATGTTTAAATAAATATTTTCAAGAAGTTCCAGGTATTCAAGTAGAAGAAGTTACTAATTTTATATTAGATAATAGATCCGAACAAATTAAAGAAAGTATTCGACATAAACCACAAAAATAAATATATTATATATTATATGTTAAATAGTAATACTAAAAATATTATTTTAGAAAAATTTAAAGATATAAAAGAAAATAAATTTAATTTAACTAATTACACAGTTAGTACTGTTGATTTATCTATTGATAATAATAATAATAATAATGATGATAATGATATTAATATTATTGAAATAGATAATAATTTAGTAAAAAATATTACCAAATTAGGTATTCTTGATAGATTAAATAAAAGTGATAATATACCATTATCTTCAAGAGATATTAAATTATGTTTATATAAAATAGTTAAAAATAATAAATTTTCATCAGATATATTTGTTAATTTTAATAAAGGTTCATCGCCTTTTATTGAATTTTGTCTATATAAAGATACAAATAATAATACTGTTCGTTTTCCAACACTTCCATATAGTAAAGATATTATAAAAAAATCATTACAATCATTTCAAAATGTTTGGAAAGAATTTTATTATGAAATAGTTTATGAAGGATATTATCAATATAATAATGAAATATATTTATGGTTTAAAGTTAATAATAATGAAGAAGAATTAACCTTTAATAGTATTAAAGGTAATTGGTTTTGGTGTTTAGTATCAGAAATAATTAATTATAAATCCACATTAGAACATTTAAAAATTGATGAAAGTATTACAAAAATGTTTTTAAAAAATACAGATATGTTTTATTTAAGAGATGAATTAAATAATATATATGAAATTCCCGAAGTTAAATATTATGGAGGTAACTGGAATGATATACAGTCTGTAGCTATTTTGGGAGCACATCGACAGTCTCCATTAGCATCATTAGGACCATATTATTATTTTGGTAATTATAAATCTGGTATTAGATATGCTATATTTTCTTCTACTAGAAAACCTGTAGAAATAGATGGTGATATATTAACAATTGATGAAAATGGTAGATGGAAAGAAGGTGGATTAGTAAGATTTGCTGTATTTACTGGAAAACATAATATGAAAATACGGACAAAAACTTTCTCTGATTTATTAGAAAATAATTATAATTTACCCCTAACAAATAAATTAGTAGATGGTGGATTTGAATGGATTAATGATTTTGATTCAATTGGTTTAGGGACATATATTTATAAAACAGAAGAAGGTACCACAAGAGAAATACATCCTTTATTAGCAGTTAAAAGTTTCGTACAACAAGTTCCACTTACATATTATCGTGTAAATACAAATCAAGATATTGAAAATGATGTCTATATATTATAAAAAATATAGACAAACCATATTAAACATATAATATTTAGTTAATTTAATATTATATGTTTCCTGATAGTAGTAAAAAAATTACATTAGAACAATATGTAAAATTTTATAAAAGTAGGCAATTTTATAGTTTGCCAGATAGATTAGATAAATATCAACAAGAATATCAATCTACTCTGTTACCAGATCCTGCAGATTTAAGTCTACATAATGGAATGCCTGTAGCAATTAGAGTATCTGATATTGGAACTGATGATGTTAAAATATACTATAAAACAGATATATTTACAAAACAAAAAAGAAATAATAGTTGTCAATTTAACTAATTATATTAGATATATAATATAATAATGGATATAAAATTTACTATATTTTCTTTTATTGCATTTATATTAATAATTAATGCTATATTTATGGTAGCAAATTTTTTTGGTGTTAGTTTTGCAGTATATGGACCATATGTATTGTGGATAATTGCATTAGGTATATTTTATATGATATTACCAAATTCAAAATCTGTATTTTCTAATTAGATAGTTTTATCTTTTGTATCATTATCAAAATCATTATATGTTTTTTTATCATTATCATGAATAGTTATCTTAATATTATTCAAAAATTTGTTTTTTATTTTATTTAAAAATTCTTCAGAAATAGAGTAATCTAATTCATCAATTATCTCTTGTGTAGTAGGAGGTCTTCCTAATTCTTCTTCTAAATTATTAATTAATACTTCTATTTCTTTTATTCTTTTTTCATCAGCTAATGTTTTTTTTACTTTAGAAATTAAAGTAGCAGGATTTTTTAAAGTTACAGATTTTTTATATACTGATGTTCTTGTAGTTTCAATAGTATCACATATTTCTGGTTTTTTAAGTAATTTAAATGCTTTTTGCTTTTCAGTTAATTCACCATTAATTTTACCTCCACTAAATACCGATTTAAATTCTTCAATAATTTTTTCTGAAATAGAGGGACTAGTTTCCATTAGTCTATCAAATTCTTCTTTATATATTTTTAGCATTTGCATAACAGGTACTCTCTCATTTGGTGATTTGGCTAGTTCAACTTTAATGTTACGATAAAATTTATCCCACGCAATACTACTAGCGCGATGTGCTTCATTTAATTCACCTATTTTTAAAAATTGTTGAATTGTAGTTAAGATACCAGCAAAAATATTAACTGTTCCAATTGTCATAGCTACATATGGTTTTATATTATCAGAAAACCTATCTTGTGCAAAATTTGCTGTTCCAGTTAAAGTACTCATTATAATTACTGGAATAGTAAACCAAGCATTTGATTTTGAAAAAACTTGGTGTGATTTTGCATGTAACCATTTAAAACATAGAGCTTTGTCAGCCCATTCTATTAATATATCTTCATGTGCAGTAGTCCATTCAATATTAGGCATAGCATTTTTACTACTAATAATATCACCTATTACAGATTCATCATCACTATCTACTTTTTGAAATGATGTTTGTGCGTTCATATATAAATTATTATATATAATATCTTTGTTAATAATATATGAAAGCTATTATTGAAATAAAAGAAAATTTTGAACAAATGAAAGTTTTAAGGCAAGATATAAGTAATATTTTTGAAAATTTAGAATTAAAATTATTAATGCTAAAAAAAATATATTCGAATTTAGTTGGAACACATAGTAATTTTATGTTTGGATTAGATTCATTTAATTTTCAGAATAAATTAATACATGCTGATTTTAAACATTTAAAAAATATTTTTCAAATGCTAGATAATAGATTATATTGTGAATACTATAAATTACATAATAATATTCAAGAGTATATTAAAAAAGAAATATCTGATGAAAAAGTTCATGAAAAAATAATTTCCAAAAAAAAATTTCCAGTATATAAATCATTAGATGCTTTGAAAATATATGATTTTAAATTAGTATTAGAATTACAATCTAATATAACTAATTCTATAATGGAATTAGATAATTATCGCTTATCAAGAGAAGCTCAGCTTAAAAATGATGCAGCACAATCTAGTATGGGACTTAATATTGATAATTTAGTAAATTCATATCATTATCATAATACCTTAATAAGTGCTAAAATACATATGTATATAAAATATCTCTACGTATTTCATGATCATCATACTAAATATTTTACACGATTATTTTTAAAAACTAAATTAATGTTGGGAATAATTAATGAAGATATTCAAATTAAACAATTTAATAATAACACAAATGTAGAAAAATCTCTACGTGATATTGTAAATGTTTCTAATAAAGAAATATCGCCTACAAGTAATAGAACTGATGAAGAAATAAATTTTAAAAATTTATTAGATTATGATAATTCATGTCCATTGACACAAAATGCATTGAATAATATAATGTCTAATATTCCTAGTTCATCATCTGAAAATTGTGATATATCATCTAATGAGTATAAAGATAATCTTAAAGATAGTGTAATTTCTACAATAGAAAATATGATTGATACGGAAAAAGGTAATATGGTAAGTATTATTGAAGTTAGTAATGAATACAATAATAGTGATAATGATAGTGATAATGATAGTGATAATGATAATGATAATAATATAGAGAATAGTGTTGATATTGCTGCTACTCCAGCTAATACTTCAGCTAATACTCCAGCTAATACTCCAGCTAATACTCCACTTCGTTCTGATTAGTTTTTTATATTGATATTTATATAATTAAAAAATTGAAGTAAAGTTATTATTCTAATTATAATTAGAATAAAATGGAAAAACGATTAGTTAAAAAGGTTCAAACTCATGAGGTTGAACTTAAAAATAATATAAAAAAATGGTTTGAAGATAATAACATTAAAGTAAATTTTAATGTAGATGGTATAGATAATTTTAGTGAATTTTTACAATTTATGTATGATTACCCAGGAGTTGAATTTAATAAGGATGACTTTCAAAAAAGAAAGCGTATTAAAAATGTTGTACCTCATTATGAACGTTGTATAGCAAAACGAGCTAATGGTGAACAGTGTACAAGGAGAAAAAAAGATGATGATTGTTATTGTGGAACACATATTAAGGGTACTCCACATGGAATATTAGATAATGAAACTGTTCCTCCAAATATTTCAAAAATTGAAGTATGGGTACAAGAAATTATGGGTATTAATTATTATATAGATAATAATAATAATGTTTATAAAGCAGAAGATATTATTGCAAATAAAAATAATCCAACTGTATTAGCTAAATGGATTTTAGAAAATGATGTTTATAAAATTCCAGCTTTTAATATTTAAATGTCCAAAGGTGTAAATATATACTATTCATAATGCTACAGTAATAATTAAAAATTATTATAACTTTTTTTATAATAATTTAAATATAAAATATTATTTAAATTACTATGAATAATAAAAAACTTTTATTAGGATTAATTATATTTACAGGATTTTCATATATTGCAAAAAATATATATTGTAAGTTAAGCAAAAAAAAGAACAACGAAAAAAAAAAATATATAGATTGTAATCATAAATGGAAAGAATTATATTATAATTTAAAAAATAATCAAATAACGTCCTTAGATAAAGCAACACAAACAAAAATTAATACAAATAATAGCGAAGAATTTAATATAGTTACTATAGATAAATCTTTATCTGGTCAAAATCTATTACCGAAAAAAAATAAATGGATAGAGAAAATTTGGTAATAAAATATTTTATATAATTTAAATTAGGAGAATTATAATTTTGTAATATTACAATTTTTTAGTAAGGGATTATAGTTATCTATTTTTTGATTAGAACAACACCAAAATTTATACCAAATTCCATATTGAAGTTCGTATGTTTTTATTATATTTCTAGCAAATTCTCTTCGTGGTTCTTTAGTTACGGTATCATACCATGGCCATGTATTTCTAATCATCGGAGAATTAAATCTAGTAATTAGATATACTGTATAAGTAAATTCTGCTGGTCTTAATATATCTGTATAAATACTTAATTCTGTATATTCATCGCGCATTTCTGCTATAAATTCATAATATGGTGTACGCATATTATTAGGAATTAATCTTATTTGATAATCTATTTTTCCCAAAAATTTTTCTAATCTATTTATTTGTTTATCAATAATTTGTATTCTTGTAATATAACCTTTTTTCTTTATCCACGATGCAATCAATGTAGTTAAAATACTAAGAAAAGACAGTAAAACAGATTTTATCCAATTATATAGTTTTAAATCTTGTTCTGATATATTAAATGGTTCGAGAGAAAATAATGTTATAAATGATGATAATGATGATATTACTATTATCCACCATCCTAACATAGATTCTTTATCTTTAATAATTTCTCCAAAATATTGAAAAACTTTTGAATAAAAATTTAATTCATTATACCATCCTTGTATTTTACCCCAATCATCTTCATCATCATTTATAGTATTATTATTAGTATTATCATTTGATTTAATATTATCATTTGATTTAATATTATCATTTGATTTAATATTATCATTTGATTTAATATTATTATCTGATTTAATATTAACGTCTTTGATTAAATGATTTGGAACATCAATATTAAATATAGAATCTGATGGATCTTTAATAAGTAAATTAATAGAGTTGTTTTTTTTTAAAAAATGACAACTTTTATTATAACAGGAAGAATTATTAAATAAATTATTTTTCTTTACTTCAACTATAGGAGTTGTTTCTATATTAGGTGTTGTTACTATATTAGGTGATGTTACTATATTAGGTGATGTTACTATATTAGGTGATGTTACTATATTGGGATTTATTTCTATATTAGGATTTATTTCTACAAATATATCATTATTTAATATAGTATTTTTTTTTTCTATTATTTCTTCTGTCATTTAATATATATTAATTTAATATCTCTCTTATTAATTTTATTATTTCTGCTTCAGTTTTATTTCCTGATGTTTCAAGACTACCTGTTCCTGCTAAAAAATTTATTCTTGCAGATTTTAGAGGAATTTTTTTTATAGGTCTATTAACTAGTTTTTTAATATCTTCTAATTTATTTATTAATTGCTCTTTAATTTTTCTTTCTTTAATAAGAGTATTATTGTAAAGCTGTATTGTGTTTTCTAAACCAGCTATTTGTTCTGCTATTTCTTCTTTACTCATATAAAATAATATTAGACAAAATAATAATATTTTATAGGTAGAGCCTACTATAATAAAGATTAAAAAAATCTTATATATATTATAAATAAAAATATATACCAATATAAAGCCATTATATAGATGGTCATAATTAAACGTGAATCATTTGTCAATTTAAAATTAAAATATTCTATGAATGGATCAATAATAGTATAATTATCTTTTAAAAGCTTAAGTTCTAGCATAGTTAGAAAGCAACCACCAAATAAATAAAATACTATAGCTGTAAGAGATAATAAATTAAAAGTTATTATACATGTTCTATAAGAGCCTAAAGAAATAATTATTAAAAACATAATTGGCATTGAAAAATGTAAACTTCTAATTATATTACCACATGATTTATTAGAGATATTACTAGTATTTATTTTATTATATAATAATTTAATTACCTTTTTTTTAGAAATACTTAGTTGCATATAATAATAACAATAATTAAGTTAACTAAATCAATCGAATTATCATAAACACTATATTTGTTTTTTTATTATCCAATAAAAAACTCATTTATAGATTTAAATAAACATGGATTTAATATTTAAAAAGATTATAATATAAATATTATAAATATTTATGGCATATAATAAAGAATTATATTTTATTACACATGGGTATTCTCTCCATAATAAGATGTATGATTATATAGGCGATAAAGCATATAAAGATTTTTCAGATGCATCTTTAGTTGAACAAGGTGTAAATGAAGCGAAGTATTTAAATACTAATTGGGTTGATATGAATAATATTGAGTTAGTTGTAGTCTCACCACTAACTAGAACACTAGAAACATATAAATACATATTTGCTAATACTAACGACATCGAACCGTATTCGAACACAAAAAATGTAATAGCTAAAGATTTTTTATTGGAATATCCTCTTGGAGGGGATAAATATGCAAATAAAAGAAAAAATATATCCGATTTGCAGTTATTTTATAAAGAGGTAAATTTTGATATAATTTATGAAACGCCTGATTGGAATTCAGAACTAGAGGATGTAAATGAACTTATAAATAGACAAAAAGCTTTTATGGAATGGATACATAACCGTCCAGAAAAAAAATTTGCAATAGTTGGTCACAGTTCTTGGATAGGTCAATTTTTATACGGCTCTACAATTACTGATCCTAATTTATTAGCAAACAAAATTGAACATTGTATTCCTTATAAAGTAATATTTCAATATGATGAAAATGATCAATATATTAGAAAATGGATATCTAATTCTTATCATTATATACAAGGAGATCATAGAAATAGTTTACTAGATATGTTATGCATAAAACTACAAAAATTTGAACCTGAACCTGAACCTGAACCTGAACCTGAACCTAAACTAAAACCTGAACCAAAACCTAAACTAAAACCTGAACTAAAACCTGAACCAATATTGGAACCAGTAAGATTAGATGTTTCTAGAGAAGCTAATTTATATGAAAATCAGATAATTTCTAATCAACAACAAAATGCAATAGATTATTATAATGCTAGACGACGAAGACGCTATCGTGCTAATAAATTTTAAACTAGTTAAATTATATTAATTTACCATAATCATGTAAATGATTATGTTGTTTATGTGTATGTACCATATTATCATTTGGATAGAAATCTACAGCAATTAATAAATCAAATTCTGGAATAGGGAGAATATATATATATTTTTCAACAATAATTTTTTCATTATTTGTATAAAACATTGCATACCATCCACCTCCAGTATTAGCTATTTTTATATATTCTTGAA
>Ga0075476_10001218_pt1 | contig 12004 bp, 4 predicted proteins | sample DEB08_DNA_5_FD_76339 | JGI IMG/M metagenome (GOLD analysis project Ga0075476, IMG submission 76339) | Aqueous microbial communities from the Delaware River and Bay under freshwater to marine salinity gradient to study organic matter... | ecosystem: Environmental > Aquatic > Marine > Coastal ...
TGGGTGTCCTCGAACCAGGAACAATATGTCCGACAGATGGGTTAACATATATAGATTCACCTGGATATTTTGGACATATTGAATTAGCACGTCCAGTGATATTTACACAACATTTAAAAGATATTATGAAAATATCAAAATGCGTTTGTTATAAATGTAGTAAATTATTAATGAATAAAAACGACCACAAGCATATATTAAAATTGAGTTCAAATGAGAGATGGAACTATGTATCAAAACTGGCAAGTAATGTGAAAAGATGTGGCGAGTTTACAGATGATGGTTGTGGTTGTAAACAACCGGATAAGATAAAGGTTGAAGAAATAGCTACAATATTTGCTATATGGGATAAGCCACCTTTGATAGGAAATGAAGTAGTTAGGGTTCGTTTAACACCAGAATTATTGTTAAAACAATTTAAGAGGATTAGTGATGAAGATGTAAATTTCATGGGTTTTAATTCTACGTGGTCCCGACCAGATTGGATGATATGTCAAGTTTTGCCTGTGCCTCCGCCTCAGGTCCGACCATCTGTAAAGCACGATGCTCAACAAAGGAGTGAAGATGATTTAACACACATATATAGTAATGTAATCAAAACAAACAATGATTTGAAAGATAAGATTGCGAATAACGCAGCGACAAATGTAATAGATAGTTTAACCCGTCTTTTACAATATTTTATTGCTATGATATCAAACAATAAGACACGAGGTGCAGCACCAATGGCGCAGCGTTCAGGAAGACCATTTCAGTGTATATTCAGTCGTCTGAATGCAAAGGCCGGACGCATCAGAGGAAATCTAATGGGAAAACGTGTGAACCATAGTGCTCGTTCTGTAATTACCGGTGATCCTAAATTATCGATTCGTGAGTTGGGTGTGCCTAAAAAAGTAGCACAAAATTTGAGCAAACCAATAAAAGTAAACGATAGGAATAAAGATTATTTAACAAAATTAGTACAGAATGGTCCAGACATATATCCTGGTGCAAAAACCCTCGAGAGAAAAACTGGAGAAAATATTTCACTTCGTTATGTTGATAGAAAATCAATTAGACTTGAAAATGGAGATATTGTTCATCGTTGTCTAGTTGATGGAGATGCAGTATTGTTCAACAGACAACCTTCTCTTCATAGGATGTCTATGATGGGACATATAGTTCGTGTTATGAAACGTGGAGATACATTTCGAATGAATGTAGCAGACACAAAACCTTATAACGCAGATTTTGATGGAGATGAAATGAATATGCATAGTCCTCAAAGTTTATCAGCAGAGATAGAATTGAGGCACTTGGCAGCAATTCCAGAGCAGATTGTTAGTCCGGCATCAAATTCGCCAATTATTGGAATTTATCAAGATTCTATGTTGGGTTCTTATCGTTTTACAAGACCCAATATTAAATTAAGTCCTCGTGATGCAATGAACCTACTCATGTTTTATAAAAATGTCGATCCATCTAAAATACGTGAGCTTGGTAAGTCTGTGAATAGTTACGATATTCTTTCGCAAATAATGAAACCAATTACGCTTTCGTTTAAGACGAAACTATTCAAAGAAAACGAAGATGATTACGCAACAAGTAACAATGTATTTGAGGTTCGTAATGGTAAATATATACGCGGTCAGATTGAGAAATCAGTTCTAGGGTCTACGTCTAAGGGTGTCTTACACAGAATATACAATGATTTTGGAAATAAGTCCTGTTCTGATTTCATTGACGACTTACAGAATGTTATAACCGAATATATGAATACAAGTTCTTATAGTGTAGGAATTAGTGATTTAATCGCTGACGATATAACACAACAAAAGATCGTTCAGGCAATTACAAAGAAGAAAATGGAAGTCCAGTCTCTAATTGATAAAGTTCATCTAGGAATTTTTGAAAATAATACTGCCGATAGTAATGTGAACGAGTTTGAAACACAAGTTAATAGAATTTTGAATAAAGCTATGGACGAATCAGGTAAAGTTGCCCGTAGTAGTTTAAGTGCCGATAATAGATTTATGATGATAGTTGAGTCAGGAGCGAAGGGTAATATGTTGAATATTACCCAGATGATTTCAGGTTTAGGTCAGCAAAATGTTGATGGTAAACGCATTCCTTACGGATATGATAATCGAACCTTGCCTCATTTCAGTAAATATGATGATAGTCCAGAAGCTCGTGGTTTTGTTGTAAATTCTTACATTAGTGGATTAAATGCGTTTGAATTGTTTCATCATGCTCAGGGTGGTCGTGTAGGTCTTATTGATACTGCAGTAAAGACATCTACTACAGGATATATCCAACGTCGTCTAATTAAAGCGTTAGAATGTTTAAAGGTTGAATATGATATGACAGTAAGAAACAATAAGGGAAAAATCGTTCAATACGCATATGGAGATGATAGTATTGATACCACAAAAGTAGAAAACCAACCTATGCCATTAGTTGGATTAAGCATTGAAGATATTTATATGAAATTTGATATTCCTGGATTAAAAAAGGGAGACACAGACCTGGATGGAATATATTCGAAAGAAACTTTGCGTCGTTTGAAACAACAGCGTGCAAATACTCAAACAAAGTGTAAAGAACGGATCGATTACATGATAGAAAAGAGAGGAAAAATTATTAAAAGTGTATTTAAAAATAAAGATGATAATATGTTGAAAATGCCTGTTTCATTTGTAAATACGATTAATAATATTCAGGGACAGCTTGGACTTAATAAAAATTCTATAACTGATGTAACCCCTTTTGAATGTTTCCAGTTAGTAGATGAATATTTAAATAAGATGAAGGAAATCCGGATGATAAAACCCAGTGAGTTATTCGAGGTCCTATATTATTACTATTTAAATCCAAATGACCTGATAGTAAAGAAGAGATTTCATAAAAAGGGTCTTGAGATACTACTTGATACCATTTTACTCAAATATAAAAAATCAATCGTTCATCCAGGAGAAATGGTTGGAATAATTGCGGGACAGAGTATAGGAGAACCAACAACACAAATGACTCTTAATACTTTTCATTATGCTGGAACAGCAAGCAAATCAAATGTTACACGTGGTGTTCCTCGCATTGAAGAACTTCTAAGACTTACAAAAAATCCAAAAAATCCTTCCCTTACAATTCATTTAAAAAAATTAGACGAAACACAACAAAAGAAAGCAATTAAATACTCTAATATGATAGAATATACAAAACTTGGTGATTTGGTTAGTAGAGCACAAATATGCTTTGATCCTCACAATAAATCAACCTTTATTGAAGAAGATAAAATATTTATTGAACAATTTTATACGTTTGAAAAAATGGTCGAAGAGTGTCTTGATGAAAAAGACCGTTATAATGATGATAATGATAAGACTCCAAGTAAATGGATAATTCGTTTAGAATTAGACTCTGCAACTTTACTGGATAAAAATATTACAATGGATGACATTCACTTCGCCATTAAAAATAGTTCATATGGTGCTAATGTTAATTGTACGTTTGCTGATTTTAACCATAGTAAGTTGGTATTTAGAATAAGACCTCTTGTCGACAAGAAAAAAAGTAATAAACCAAAAACACTCGACCAATCCAACGAAATTTATTTGTTAAAAAGCACACAAGATACCATACTGAATTCTATAGTTCTTCGAGGAGTTGAAAATATTGAGAAAGTAACTCCACGAAAACTGAATAACTTGGTTTCACAAAAGGACGGAATATATAAGAGAGATGAAGTATGGGTTCTGGATACAACTGGAACGAATTTGATATCGACGTTATCTCTTGATTTCATAGATAATACACGAACTTATAGCAATGACATTAGAGAAATTCATAACATTCTTGGAATTGAGGCAGCAAGACAAATGTTGTTCAACGAAATTACAGAAGTTATGGATTTCAGTGATGCATATATAAACTATCATCACTTGTCTCTTTTATGTGACCGCATGTGTCTTACACCGGATATGATTCCTGTATTCAGGTCAGGTATTTTAAATGATGATATTGGACCTATTGCGAAGGCATCGTTTGAAGTTCATAGTGAAGTTTTACTTGACGCTGCCAGACACGCTGAAATTGATTATATGCGCGGTGTATCTTCCAATGTGATGTGTGGTCAAACAGGTAATTATGGAACAGGCGCATTTAACATAGTTCTAGATATGACTGAAATGCAGAAATTAGAAAATGCTGAACTGGAACGTAAGGCCAATATTGAAGATATGTTTGGTATAACGACTAACGAAGGCGAATGTAGTAGAAATAATATTATAATTCGAAACAACATATCGAATATTAAAAAAGGTCAACAAGATACGTGTCAGGATGATGATTATAATATGGGTTTCTAATTCATAAAATATCCAAAGTTTATAATTGTATTTATAATATTATTAATCTATTTTTATTGAATTTATAATATTATGAATAATGTCATTTGATAAAACTATGTCGAATTTTTTTGAGTCATCATTGTCTAATATAAGTATTTCATTGAGATTATATCTTATAATCTTATCATAACAGGTTAGTAAATCAGTATTATAATTTGCGATTGAATCGTGATATCGACTTTCAATGATATCTCCCATATAAATACTGTCACTTTTCCCCTCCAACCAAGATATATTTTTCATATATTTTTTTTGTGAAAATGAACCCACAATATTATCATCAGAGTCTACCACAACTAACCTTGTTGTATTAAATAAGGAAAATCTCATTAGTGCGTGTATCAATGTATCATTTTCTGAAACTTTATATTCTACATTTGTATATGAAAGTTTCTTGAAAATATTATAATTTTTAATGGAACGATTATTATTATTAATCATGCGCACAATATTCATTGTATTTTTGTAAGACATAACTGAGAATGTAAAACTAATGTAATTACACAGGACTACATTAGTTTTCAATTTTTATAAAACGTGATTCGTTATTTCTGTGGTAATGCGTTTTTATAGGGTATAATTAAACCACCACATTCTTTGTCTTTTATCTTTAATGTATTTGGCAATGTATCTAACATAAATGTTTCCAACATAATGATTTCATCATTATTTACTCTTAATGAATCTGACCCAATGTTTAAATATTGATTAGGTTCTAGCATATATTTACGTACTTGTGGAAATCTTACTAATTCATCGACTATTTTATCGTAATAGAATTCTGAATTATTTATAGCATCATTGTTAAGATTATAAAAAGGTATTATTAATTTTTCATTATTACAATGTTTTGACACATTATTTTTTCTAATACAACTTGTTATATCATTATATCGTTTGGGTTTTTGATAATCTTTATCTATAAAAATTATTCTATCCTTCATTAATTCTTTTAATGTTTCTTTCATTTTGTTTTTTAATTCGTCTTTATTTTCAGTTACATCTTCATAATTATCCGGTTCTACTAATTCATTAATATAATCTCTAATTTTTTTTATTTCCTTACGTTTATTTGTTTTTCCTTCATTAGAAATGATATGTCTTAAAATACTTCTGAATACATTATAATATGTTGTTTCAAGTCTGATATTTTGGATTCTTTCGTGTTTATCTTCATTATATATTTGTGCTATCGTAGAAACCCTATCAGCTGAATAATAATGATTTATATTCACTTTTTTTGTAATCCATTTACTGTAATCATTTTCTAATAAATTAGGTGTTTCATTAAGTTCTTTTAATGTTATTGGTTTAATTTTAACAAATTGCAAAGTATTCGTCATAAAACCATAAATTTTATTATCATATTCTAATGCTTGTGAAAGTTCAATACCTAAACCCCTTAATTCATTATAGCGGTCAATGGTTGTTTTAAAATCTTTAATATGGTCTTGATAAGCATCTATATGGTCTACCTTAATAACATTATCAATAACTTCAGGTGGTTCAATTGCACACGGAACATAAATATATTGTTTTGCGTCTTTATCAATAGAATTATTTTTTTCTAATACAACTCCCAATGTTAAAAACTGATTGTTTATAATTTGATGATGAATTTTATATTGTCCTTTTATTACTTTTTTTATGTCTCCGATGGAAATCGGAGAAATTAAACCGACATTATTATTTTTATATTTACTATCTTGATTAAAAATTATTAATTCTTCTACTATTTCATTAATTTTATCTGATATCTTTTTATTATTTTCAAAACTACTAAACTTTTTCTTGTTATCACAAAGATTTTCATATAGATTTCCACGTTTTAATAACATAATAGTATTTCCGTTCTTTTTATAATTCATTTTAATGTTCTTAGGACACAATATATTAAGTTCATCGTTATCATCAATTTCAAATATAATGACATTATTTATTTTTCCTTCATTATTACTATTATTAATAATGTCTAACATTATATCCAACATTAATGTATGATCTATTATAGTATCATCTTTATTAATATATATTTTAAACATCTCGAGGGATGCTACCAACATTTTAAAAAAGGTTGTCATATCATTATTTAATTGAGTTTTTAAATCTACTTCTAAGAAACTACTATAATTTGAACCATCTATAAATTGTTTATAGACCGAAGTTTCTCTATACATATTCTTGTCTTTTTTATCTAGTTTCTCATATATTTCTTCGTAATTTTCAGGTAAAAAGGATGAAAATAGTGTTCCACGATTGAAAAATATATATTTGTCAATTGTTATATATCTTATAATATCCTCTTTCACATTTTTTTTCTGATATGTTTTATCGTGTGGATTATTATATATATTTTCCATACAAGAAAGAAACGATTGATTCTTTGATTTATTTCCACCCATTCTTAATATTGTTTTGACATTATCATCATTTTTTAATTCGTGACGGTTCTCTTTTTTAACAATATCTTTTTTATTAATCCCGAATAATTTTTCCAATGACGGGGGTAAAAATCCTAATTGCTTTAGTTTTAAACGTTTTGTACTTTCGTAATCGATTATATAATATTTATCTATTTTGTCTACGTCTTCCTTTTTACTATCTTTTTTGTCTTTTATTCCACAACAAGGGAATGGACCATAACTGGTTCCATCGATATTTAATACTTCTTCTGATGTCCAATAAGGTTGCATATGGGTATACTTATTATCATCTTCGCTTTTATGAACTACTTTATCGTAAAATTGATATATATGAGCACCATTAGGAATTGCTTCTTTCTTATTCTTTGGTATCAATACTTTTTTCTTTTCATTGTTAGTTTTATATTTTTCATTAAAATCCTCCTGTGAAATCATTTCATTATTTGACATATCCCAATATCTTGGACAAATGTAATGTATATCTTCTTTATCAGGATTATTTTCATATTTAAGATATTTTATATTTTTGGCTTCTTTATCATTTTTGTATTTTATATTAGTATCTTTAAGTTTATCGTATTCTCTTTTGCTTATAGGTATTGGTTGTTTATCTTGATTATTTAAACAAGACCTTGAATATGCTACGTCACCAAATACGTCTTTATCCATTTTATATTTCAAAGTATCAAAATATTTTTTTACATCAGAGTGTGTTTTTATATCAGCGTTATTACCACCAGATACTTCTTCATCTTCATCTTCATCTTCATCTACATCTATATCTATATCTATATCTTCATCTTCATCTTCATCTACATCTATATCAGATAAATCAAAACTATCTTGCTTTTCGCTCTTATTTTCTTCATCGACATTATCAACAATAGATTTTTCAAAAAAATCACCTAAATTTTGTTTATCATCAAAAATAATTTCATCACTTTCAATAAATTCATTATCTTTAATTATAGCATCTTGTTTTTCAATATTACTCACATAACCCTTTAACTCATTACCAAGTTTTTCAAGTTCTTTATTTGTTTTGGATAAGTGTTGTGATAGTGATTTTACATATGTTTCCAGTATATTCATATAATCAAATGAATTTACATTTTGAACATTAAATACAAGAACATAATTCTTGTCAACTTTGGTTTGTTTGACATTCACTTTAAAACCTTGTTTCTTCCTTTTTACATTTTCATATATTTCATCTGCTTTTGTGCGTTCTATTTCTTGAATAGCGTTAATATCGTTCAATTTATATTTATTCTTAATATAATCTTTAATCATATGTTCTTCCTCATTTTTATCAAGCAGTTCTATAATTTCTTCGTCCATACTAGGTTCTCTATAGTTATTTACTCGTTTAAAACGTAAAACTGCGCCATCCTTGTTAATATCATATGTTTCAAATGTAAAAATACTTTCAAATGGTATACTATGTTTTTTGAATTCAGAATTAGTGATTTTATGAGATACCTTAATACTATATACTATATCCATCGTTTTCAACATAAAAATATCTATATTATTATCATCAAACCCATTAATTTCATAACCAGTTAATTCCAAAAAATCATTCACTTTATCTATTTTGGGTTTAGTATCCTGTGTTATAATTGTCAATAAATTATTAATACTATCATCAATATTATTTACTTTTATATTATTAACATTCGTTTCTAATTCCATATTGTAATCACATTTTATAACCAGTTGTCCTTCATTATTGAAAACTAACAAAATATTTTCATATATATCATTATTACTTGATTTTATAACCATTCCTATTTCATCATTTGAAACCGATGAACGTGTAGAATTAACTATATCACGTTTTCCAACATAAGGTATTTTTTCACCCTTATCATTTACACATTTTGAATATATGCGATATATAGGTTCTCGTTTATAACCAGGATTATATTTAATAATTTCTATTTCCGGATTAGCGTGTATGTTATTAAATATTGATTCCATTGGAAATTTTATAGCATATTTATTTTTAATTATTAACTCAATATTTTTTACTTTTAAATCTATGGCATTTTCATGTTTTATATTATTTAATTTATTTATTAATGAATAATAACTCCATATAAAATCATCTTCTTTTGGAAAATCTTGCACCAATGCGCTTCGTTGTTCTTTTAACTTATCCATTGTAAAAATATTATGCCTTTTAAAATAAGGGTAATACAAGTGTATAAATTCATTGTTATCAATAGCACTATTCGTTTCTACATATTTTAATGCATCTTCTAATAAAACAACATATAATACTATAGTTTCGTCTTGTTTCATAAAATTACAATCTATAAGTCTCTCTGCGTTTTTTGCACTTGTATTTTTGCCGGAACTTAATAATTCAATACCTTCTATTTTATCTAACCTATTAATATCAAATGGATTAACAGCAAATGTATAATCATAGTTATTACTTTTATCAATTGGATAAATAGTTAGTGGTTTATAAAATGTAGTCTTTTTATCAGTTTCATCCCACGATTTTATTGCGTTCTTTATTAACGAGAAACGTTTTGTTTTATCATAAATGTTATCATTTAATATTTTTACACGTTCATTATCCATAATAGAACCATCATATATATTCTTTTCAATTAGCTGCGTTTCAGCATTAGCAACATTGTATACATCTTCCGAAGTATAATATATATATAACTCATCTATGCTAATCCTAATATTTTTTTCATTTAATAAGTAATATGCTATCTTAGTTTTTAAATCACGAAGTGTATCGTCTAAATAAACTTTATATTTATTCTTATATTTCTCGTCTTCTAAATCAATAGCTTCCGCTTTCCATACTTTTTCGCTTTTTGTATTATTATTATTATTATAAACACATAATTCTATTCTAAACGAAACCATTGTATATATTTATATTATCTTCCTATATCTTTCTTCTATTAAAAATTTAAATAGAAGAAAAAATTAAGCATCAAAATACGGATTATCAGTAATTTTCATACTACAATATTCACGAGGTTCATTCTTATAATCTTGTGGTTCGTGTATACCTGCTTCCTTTGCGTTTTCCAATAAAAATTTGAAATTATCCCAAAATTCCTGTTTATGACCTATTGACTTAGTCATTACGTGTGATAATTCGTGTATAGCAACAAATATAAGAGTATGTTCATCTATCAGATTACTAGAATCTTTATTCTTTACATTTAAACAAAATGCTAATTTTTCCCCTTTGTTTTCACTATATGCCGTATATTTGCTCGTGGGCAATGTTTCTATTATTTTATTAGGATTATAACCATCTACTAAACGTTTTACAGCATCATTATTTGGATGTTTTTCATTCATATAATTTACTAATTGTTTACATTTTGATGATACACTTGCTAATAGGTCTGCTGCTTCTTTCACTTTTGAACGTTCTCTCACACAATATTCTTTCCCATCTTTTGTCGAAACAACACATTTCAATTGAAATCCTTCTTTTTCATAATATACATATCCGCATACTGCTATTATAAATAAAATTATTATATATACTAAACATTCTTGTCTATTCATAAATATATTTATATAAACTTTGGATATTATATTTTACACCTGTAAATATTATAATTATTTCATAGATTGAACCATATCTAATAATTTTTTTTCATTTATTACACGAGGTCCTACAATAGCTATACTCATTAAATTTTTACGCATATATTTTTTTATAACATCATTTATATTCTTTATGGTTATATTCTTATAGCATTTTTCATATAAATTTTTGTATGGTATAATTTCATCATTTGGATAAATCAATGCGTGTTCTCCATTATGACTAGTTATATTATCTATATCTTCTAATGAAATTTTTAATGAACCTTTCATATATTGCTTCGCTGTATCTAATTCTTCTTTCGTAACACCTTGTTCAACCAAATTTTTTATTTCGTTTATTAATAAAGGTAGCACACCTGGTTTTGAACCATTTTTTAACATTTTATTTTTTTCCGTTTCAGCATATATTGTAATATCACCGTATATTTTATGATAATTTGTATAGACAGCAGATGTATATGTCAATCCATTATCTTCTCTTAATAAACTGAATAGACGAGAACTCATAGGGCCACTTAAGATTGTTTGTAATAAATTCAAACAATATTTGTCAACTGACTCTATTCGAAATGATATACCCAAATGTAATGTTTTATTATTCTTTAAATCTATAATTCGTATTTTTGAAATGTCTTGATAATTGACACATGGTTTTATCATATATTTTGTTGGTATTTCGTGTGTGATTGCTTTTTTCTTTATAAAATCGGTTGTTTTCAGAAAATCACATATTTCCTTAAACGAATAAGATGTTGTTATACTCAATACCATACGAGAAGGATTGTAGAATAACTTATAAAAATCAAGAATATCTTTATATACATATTTCGTTTTGTGATAATCCAACATATCTACGTTTTTCTCAAAAGAACTTCCTTTATATATCATTTCGGTCAAGTTGTTGAACATAATATCATATGACGAATCCTCACTTTTTAAATTTTCCTCAATAACTACGTGTTCTTCTTTTATGAATTCGCGCTTATCAAAAATAGAATTTAATAACATATCCGATAGCATTTCTATAATACTTTCCAAATATTCACTATCACATTTTACAGTATAACAAGTGTATCTTTTTTCTGTATAAGCATTTAAATACGCACCTATCTTATCATATGTCAAATAAATATCTTTTGAATTCGGTACTTTTTTTGTACCCTTAAAACACATATGTTCTATAAAATGTGATGCTCCTTTCAAGTTATCCGGTTCGTAAATTGAACCTACATCACAAAAAACATTTATACTTGACGATAAATTATTTGATACCTTTTCATGCACTAATTTAAATCCATTTGGAAAAATATTTGTTTGGATTGTCATATTATAATATAAAATCATATTATAATAACACTATTTATGCTTTAATCTAACTTCCTAAATTAAAAGGGACTTGGACGTTTGTTGCCTCGATTGTGCTCTGATTCCAGGGTCCAGTGTCTGTGATGGGTATCTGAGGATCAGAACGAACCTGTAAGTTTGCGTTACGTAAAGTTTGACCAACTGTATCGACGCCAGCATGATGTCCTGCTTCGAGTAAGTCAGGGTTTGCACCAGAAGATGTTCCTACTGTATCTAATGCATCCCAAC
>Ga0075476_10001227_pt1 | contig 11968 bp, 17 predicted proteins | sample DEB08_DNA_5_FD_76339 | JGI IMG/M metagenome (GOLD analysis project Ga0075476, IMG submission 76339) | Aqueous microbial communities from the Delaware River and Bay under freshwater to marine salinity gradient to study organic matter... | ecosystem: Environmental > Aquatic > Marine > Coastal ...
TTAAACACCAGCATTGGTCTCCTTTGGAGATGGTTAGTGCATGTATGGAAGTAGAAACGACACGTGACATTGCACGTCAGTTTCTTAGACACAGATCGTTCTCTTTTCAAGAGTTCAGTCAACGTTATGCAGATCCTACAAAAGATTTGGATTTTGAATTGCGTGATGCTAGATTACAAGATCCTAAGAATCGTCAAAACAGTATCGCACTTGATATGTCTGATGAATACGAAGGTGGCTTACAAGATCGTTGGTTTCAAATGCAACAACGTGTTATAGACGAAGCCAAGATTGCTTACAAGTGGGCTATTGATAATGGCATTGCTAAAGAGCAGGCTAGAGCAGTATTACCTGAAGGAAATACTGTTAGTCGTATGTACATGAATGGCACTATTAGATCGTGGATACACTACATTGAATTACGTGGTGCTAATGGTACACAACAAGAACATATGCAAATTGCTAAAGCCTGTGCTGAAGTTATTGCTAAAATATTTCCACTAGCAGCAGATCTATGAAACCAGTAAGTGCTTATATAGGATCACCAAACGAAAAGCATATTGAAAAGTTTGCTTGGTTGCCTATTAGAAGCAAAAGCAAAAAATTAATTTGGTTAAAAAAGTATGTGTTAGTGCAGAAGTTATTCGACGATGCTCCCAGGGCGCCACTTACAAAATTAACGTGGGATACTATTTTTACTGAAAAAGAATATATTTTTTATTTGCTAACAAATAATAAAGGTTACAACGTTGACGGACAAGAATTTACCGGAAGACCAACAAATTAGAAAACCTGCAACTATGCCGTATCCTACTCATGTAGGATCTCCAGCATTTACAGTTCCAGATGTTTTAACGAAAGCAAACGAACGAGGAATAACTGCATCTCATCAACTTCAGTCTAAGTTTGACGAATTAGCAGAAAAATATTTTCAGCTCGTTCAACTAGCAGAAGATACTGAAATGCTGTATAATGCAAGATGTAACATTATACCGGTTGTTGGTCGCACGTATCATCTCTATAAAAATAACGATGAATATTTTATAAGTATGATTGCACCACATGAGTGGAGGATGGACTATTATGGAAGTTACAAATTAACTTCAGAACACACTTGGGAACGCATAGAATGAAAGAAAAATTTGTCAATGCATTTATGGATGTTGCAGAGAGATTTGCACAGTTAAGCAGTGCAACTCGTGCTCAAGTAGGTGCAATTATAGTAAAAGACAATCGCATTATCAGCATTGGCTACAATGGTATGCCTAGTGGTTGGGATAACTGTTGTGAAGATGAATTTCAATACGAAGATGGCGGTCATGAGTTTAGGACAAAACCAGAAGTGCTACACGCAGAAAGTAACGCCATTGCAAAAGTAGCCCGTAGTCCTGAAAGTGCAGAAGGTGCTACACTTTTTTGCACACATTCTCCTTGTATGGATTGTGCTAAATTAATTTATCAAAGTGGTATTGCAACAGTGTATTACAAAAATCAGTATCGATCACAGACAGGTATTGAGTTTTTAAATAAGAGTAATATAGAGGTTATAAAACTATGAAAATAGCAATTACTGGCCACACGCAAGGAATAGGAAAAGCTGTTTATGAGTTGCTATCAAAAGAACACGAAGTTTTAGGGTTTAGCAGGTCCAACGGTTATGACATCACTAATGCAGAGCAAAGACAAAATTTAATTTCTAGTGTAGAAACTTGTGATGTTTTTATTAATAACGCCTACGCAATGCGTTATCAAACAGAATTATTAAAAGTATTTTGTAAAAAATGGAAGGATGCCGCAGACAAATTTATTATACATATCGGAAGCAAATGGATATTTTATCCACCTCCAGATTATCCTGAGCATCGTCTTTACCGTAAAGAAAAACAAGAACAAGAAAAAATATCGAATGAATATTTAACTAGTTTTTCACCTAAAGTGTGTAATATACTTTTAGGTCCTACTGATACAGATATGGTTAAAGATTGGACTATTCCAAAAATACCTACTACAGCAGTTGCAGATACTATTAAAAATATTATTGACACTAAAGATTATGTGTTTGTACAAAAAATTATTTTAGATTCTACACACAGATGAGTTTTCTAATCGCCGTACTTACTTCTAGTAATTCTAAAAAATTAGATAGATGTTTACGGTCTATTCCTGTTGAGAACTTTACCACAGTAGTAATATGTAATACTCAAAATCCTCAATACTACACAAAGGCTAATGAAGTATGTATAAAACACAATGTAGAAATGATTATTACAGAAAGTAATGGCAATCCAGGAAAAGGTAAAAATTCTTTATTAGAATATTTTTGTTCTAAAGATAATTACGATTACGTGATACCCATCGATGGCGATGATTACTTTTTTCCAGATGGCGTTACTAAGATTGTTAATATTATAAAAGAGAATCCAGAAATAGATGCATTAGGATTAACTAACTCTCATGTAGTTACAAAAAAGCAAAAAATTTATAATGTTTCTTACTATGAAGAAAACTTTATTACCCCTCCGGCTAACATAAACTTAAAACATTTTCTAGAATTTATTAATCATTTTAATTTACAGTTTGGGTCCGAAGGAACAAGCATTGCGAACTTTCATAGAATAATACTTCATAGTAAAAGGGCAGCAGAAAATTGTAAGTACGATAATAACTTACTTGGTTGTGAAGATATGCTGTACTCTCTTCAATTAAAAAAATTGGATAGCGAACAGAAATTAAATTTTAAATTGAAAGATTGCACCCAAGACAATATACACTGCTACGATGTTGGTTCTACATCTAATGGGTGTAGTGGTTCTTTTTTACATAGTTCGAATTTTGAAGAGAAGTCTAAGTACCTGCTTACAAGAGCATTAGTTTTAAAAAATCTTTCTAGACACAGAATATCTTACATATAGTAAAGGGGGATTTCTCCCCCTTTGTTAGTCGCCGTAAATTTCTAATACCTCGGCAACAGCCTTATGTCGTTCTATATCTCCTTGTTCGAATCGGACTATGTCCAAATATTGAGCATTTTTTTGGTTTAACAGTTTAGTAAAGTCAATTAAACCGTTATCTTTAAGCCTGTCTGCTTGAGCTAGATCACCTGTTACTGCCATTTGAGAGCCTTCACCTAATCTTGTTAGTAGCATTTTCATTTGGCTTTGAGTTGCGTTCTGCATTTCATCAGCAATGACATAAGCATTTTTAAAAGTACGTCCACGCATATATGCTAATGGAGCAATTTCTATTATGCCTTCTTCAATCATGCCTTGTATGTCTTTTGCAGAGAAATATTCCTTAAAAACGTCAAATATTGGCCTTGTCCACGGTGCCATTTTATCTTCAAGTGTGCCTGGTAGGAAACCTAAATCTTCATCTACACTTACTGCTGGCCTTGTAACAATTATCTTGTCTACAAATCCCTCTTTAAACATTTTAATCGCTACTTGCACAGCCAATAGAGTTTTGCCTGTTCCCGCTGGACCAATGCCAAAGACTATATCTTTTTTCGGATCGAGCAGTTTTAACACGTAGGTTTCTTGATTTCTGTTTCTTGGAAGGATTGTTACTGTATTGTTTTGTTGATAGTTTGTAAAATTAACTACATTACTGTAGTTGCTTTGTCTCGAACGAGACTTTCTTTTTGCACCCATTAAGTCCTCCTTGTGGATATATGAGCTAGTAAAACAACATTGTCTTACAAAAATACTTATCGTCATACAACCACTAGAAAAATGCTCTGTTTATTTGTAAATTATTTACATAGCATTTTTGTATAAATATGTGTATGCCGACAGAAAAACAGATACATCAAGAAGAAGAAGTCAAAGTAGTTAAACTTAGGCTTTGGCCACGTATAAAGCATTGGTGGCATACTCTTATCCGAGAAGAATGGGAGCTCACTGTGTTCTTTCCAGGAGAAACTAAGTTTCTACCAGACGGCACTCGCATAGATTCCAACGCACCTAAAACATATCGTGCTAAAAAAATAGTAAAATTAACTAACTCTCATATGATTTTTGTAGATCTTATAGGGGTAAAGCACGAAATAAAAGTAGTCAATCCTGTCGGCTACGACCTCAGAAAAATTTATTAAAGGTTGCGCAAGAGTAGATAAATACTATGAACACCAGGAGTCTAATTTATGTATGACGTATATGATCTAGTTAAAAACGTAGAAAGTATCTACGAAAGCAACACTGCCTTTACAGTGCTAAAAGATTTTGAGCGAGTGTGCGACGAGCTTGATCTATATGTATACAAGAATTGGGAAGATGGTGAAATTTGCGAAGGTCCTAATATAGACAGACACTGGGTAACTTGTTCGTTCATGTGGCCGAGAGACCAAATGCCTGACCCAATGGGCGGTAAGAGACTGGTCGATTATGACTGCAAAGTTTCCTACAAAAAAGATTTTATAATTAAACCAAGAAAGATTAGAAAACCTGACGATCTTAGACCAGGAACTAAAAAGGGTAAACTAGATAGGCATCCTATCTGGATTGTGCAAATAGAAATGCCTAAAAAACTAATAGCAGATGTATTCCAAGGATACAGCGAACAACAAGGTTTTAATGTAGAGCCAGCAGTAGACGTAAAAGCAGCTCAAGCAGAAGTGCAGCCGGGCGAAGAAGCAGCGGCTACAGCTGAAACAGGAGCAGTATAATGGGACTACGAGCAGGTGATTTAAAAAACTGTGTCTATAAAGTTTTTGAAATAGATTCTTACAAAAGCAAAATGGGTGACGATAAAAATATTGTCACATTAAGTTTTAGTGTCAATGAAGAATTACCTGCAAAAGATTTAATGAATTTTTTAGAAAAAGGTTATGAATTTGTTTTAGATGCAGATGTAACTTCGGGTGAACAAAGCGACGGCACATATAAGGTGTTTGTAGAACTGCAAAGAAGCAAAACTGTTGGTACAGAAATACTAGAGATACTAGATGGTGTTAAAAAGATTGCAGAACTAGATGAACTTAAATTTAGATATTACAAAAATTTTAGATCTGTAAACGCAGATGAGCAATCATTACAAGAATTTGTACCAACTGATCCAGAAAATTATGGTATAAAAGTACAAGAGTCGCATTTAGAAAATTACAAAAACTTCTTTAATAGAAGTTACTTAGATAGCATTAACGTATTAGAAGACGAACTAACAATATCAAAAAAATGGTCGGAGCCATTAAAATTTGATATTTTAGATTGTGGTAAGAAAGATAAAATTTTAGAATCTTTAGATGATAAAATAAATGTAAATGACTTTGCTGAAGTAATATTTTTATCCAAATATATAGGTGACTACAATATAACAAAATTTGCAGACAAATTTATGTTTGAAAATAAAGACACCGCAGTATTAGTTAAAAGAAAAAATGTTTAATTTTTTTAAGAAAGGAAGTACAATGAACAGACAAGCAGTATTTGAACAATTGAAGATTGACGAAGGAGTAGTAAATGAAGTTTACCTCGACCACCTTGGATTGCCAACATTCGGAGTTGGACATTTGGTCATCGAAGGGGATCCAGAACATGGTCAGCCAGTTGGGACTGCCGTATCTGAACAAAGAGTGGCAGAAGTCTTTGAACGTGACCTTGACACAGCAATTGGTGAGTGTGTTGCTCTATACGGAGATCAGTTTAATGAATGGCCAGGAGAAGTACAAGAAATCCTAGTAAACATGATGTTCAACATGGGTCGTACACGTTTAGGCGGATTTAAAAATTTCCGCAAAGCACTAGAAGAATGTGATTGGAAACGTGCCGCAGTAGAAGGCAGAGATTCAAAGTGGTACCGTCAAGTTACAAAACGTGCTGAAAGATTAATGAGCAGAATGGAAAACGTATAATGTTTGGAATTATAAAAGCATTGCCAATTGTTCTTGTATTAGCAGGCGCAGGCTATGCTGCTCATGTATGGATTGTTGATAGATTAGAAGATCAAATTGAAAGACAAACTATGCAGCTCGAAGCATACCAAGCACAAAATGTTGCTCTTCAAACTGCTGCTCAACAGAACGAAGCAACTATACGCAGTTTAGAAGAAGGTATGCAAAAGCAAATGGAGTTAACAAGAACACTAACAAATCAGTTCAATGAAGCAGATGCTCGTGCTAGAGAAGCAATGGAGATATTCCAAAATCACAACTTCACAAAACTTGCTCGTTCACGCCCTGGTATGATAGAGCCTAGAGCAAATGCTGCCACTAAGAAAGAGTTTGATGGCATAGAGGAACTAAGTAAAGAAGTAGCAGATCTAGAAAACGTACAGAGAGCAGATAATGAAGAATAAATTAATAGCAGCATTAGCAGGTGTAATTGTACTAACAGGCTGTGCTACTACAGTGCCACAATATCCACAATTACCGCCTGTAAAAGTTATTACAGAAACTGTGGAAGTAGAAGTTTACGCACCACCTTTGCCAAACGCTATTAATTTAACAGATGTAGAATGGAAAGTTATTACAAACACACCATGTAAACCTGCTACAGGTAAACACAAACAAGGTTGGTACACTACAGAAAAATTCCAAACTGAAGAATATGTAAAAGAAGATGGTTCGACTGCTACAAGAACTTCTAGAGATGCTGAAGGTAACAGAATAGAACTAGAGCAACTTACAGACAAGCATGGTGATCCTATAGAAGTTTGCGGTAATTTAGAAGAAAAAATTATTGAAATTGAAAAAGAACTAGATGGCGGATTTGTTGTTATGGCACTTACACCAGATGGTTACGAAGCAATGGCAGCAAACCTACAAGAAATCAAACGATACATAGCACAACAAAAAGAAATCATCTATTACTATAGAGAAGCAACTGCTCCTAAAGGAAAAGATGGCTGGCTTGAAGAAAATAAAGAAAGACAGCAAAATCAACTAGATGCTGCCGCAGCAGACAATGATCAACCGCAGCAACCTCAACCTCAACCTCAACCAGACTCAACTGGATCTCGCATACTCAATCTTTTTAAACCCAAAAACGACTAAATATTGTTATAAACAATAGAAGGGCTAGTTTATGTGGGAAATAATTGAAAGAATGGCGACGGATCGTCTATGGATTTACACTGCATTAGCAGGTAGTGCATTTGGTGCAGCATTTTTGTTTTGGTTCAAAGACACAAGAATAGCAACTTGGGGCGTACAAAAATTTGATGCGTTTTTAGAATACCTAGCAATTCGCTGGGGCTGGACTTGGTTTCAAAACGATACTAATGCTTGGCGTGTTAAGTATCCTAAAATAACCGCAAAGATTGACGAGATTGAAGCTCGTCTTACCGAACTAGAAAAGGACTCCCATCCTCCTGTTGCACCAGGTGGCGCAACAGAATTAAAAGATGAGATTGCTAAATTAGAAGAAAAAATTAAAAAATTAGAGGGTAAAAAGAAATGAGCGACGAACCAATTAAAAAGTCAATACAAATTGATTTAGAAGTAGATACTAACACAGTTAACAGTGGCACGAATCCATATCAAAGATGGATATGGATGGCTAGAGCTGTAGATGCCTGGAGAATTTTTCCACGTTTATTTTTAAGTGTTTACATATTTTTACTATACAAAACAGTGTTATGGTATATGGATTTACCAGATCCTAGTATGGAACAGTCAGGTTTGATTTCTGTTATTGTTGGTGCTGGTGCTGCTTGGTTTGGCTTATATGCCGGAACAAGTAAATCAAGTGCTGCTTTTAACGGCGACAAAGGTAGTCACTAAACAGTCTTGCACCTATAACGCCCGATAAGTAATAGTATGGACTATTACTCTACATTGGGCGTTTCTAAATCTGCGTCTAAACAAGAAATTAAAACAGCATACCGTAAACTTGCAGGTAAACATCATCCTGATAAAGGTGGCGATGCTGAACAATTTAAAAAGATAACCGAAGCATATGAAGTTTTAAGTGACGACACTAAAAGGCAACAATACGATAACCCTAATCCTTTCCAAGGCATGGGCGGTGATCCGTTTGGCAATGCAGGATTTGAAGATGTTTTTAGTTCTATATTCGGTAATGGTTTTTCTAGACAAAGGCAACCTAAAAATCAAAACATAACTATAGGCGTTAACATTACACTAGAAGAAGCATTCTATGGAAAAAATTTAATTGCAGCATATAGATTAAACACAGGACGTGAAGAAAAAGTAGATATACAATTACCGCCTGGTGCTAAACATGGGGACACTGTTAGATATTCAGGATTAGGAGATGATTCTTTTAGACAGTATCCTAGAGGTGATTTACACGTTAGAATACAAGTAGCAAATCATCCTCAATGGCGTAGAGAAGGAGATAACTTATATTGCCAAAAAGATGTAAATTACTTTGACTTATTGCTAGGTTGTGTTATAATAATTAATACTATAGAAAACAAACAGTTATCAGTAAATGTACCTAAAGGCACAAACATAGGAACTACGTTTAGTATACAAGGTTATGGTATGCCTAATGTAAACAATCGTAGGATTAGGGGTAATGCTTATATTACAGTTAACAGCAGTACACCTAAAATTGACGATCCGCAGGTACTTGCTAATATACAATTAATAAGAGATACATATGGACAAAACACTAAAGCTACTTAAAAGACCTAATCCTTGGTTGAGCAAAAAAATAACAAAAGAATTTGACTTTGATACTATGGATGCAAAAGAAATTTCTGGGCAGATGGCCAGAATTATGATGGAAAATGATGGTATAGGCCTTGCTGCTAATCAAGTAGGCTTAGATGCTAGAATATTTGTAATGCGTCCACTTGAACACCCAGAACTTAACAAACCTTTTGCAATAATTAATCCAATAATTAGAGAAGTAAGCGAGGAGACGATAACATCAAAAGAAGGTTGTCTAAGCAGTCCTTTATTATTTTTATCTATTAAACGTCCTGCAAGATTGGTAGCACAGTTTCTTGACTTAGATCGTAAAGAATGTATAATAGAATTTACTGGTATAGATGCTAGGTGTTTTTTACATGAGTACGATCACTTAGAAGGTATAGACTTTACAGATAGAGTAAGTCAATTAAAAATCGATATTGCAAAAAAACGTCAGCAAAAATTACAAAATAAACTGAGGAAATTACAGAATGGTTGAACCTAGTGAAACGTTACAATTAGTTTTTGAAAAAAGCATCAAAGATGCACAAAAACTACAGCACGAATATGTCACTGTAGAACATTTGTTATATGCCATGCTGTGCGAAGAAGGCTTTTGTGCAGTGCTCTCCGGCTTTGGAACAGATATTGATTTCGTAAAAAGCAATCTTGAACATCATTTAAAAACACAATGTGATGAGCTTAAAGTAGAAACTTCGAAGCATAAGCCTAAAAAAACGCAAGCAGTAGAACGTGTTTTAAATAGAGCGTTTACACAGGTATTATTTGCAGGACGCAGTCATATTGAACTTGCTGATGTCCTTTTAAGTATGCTTTCAGAAAAGAAAAGCATAGCAAAATATTATCTAGAAAAAGCAGAAGTTACAAAAGAAAAGTTTGGCGAATACATCAATTCAGAATTTGACGAACTTGTAAATGAAGAGGAAATGTCTGGTGCGGCTGCTAAGGCTTTAAGAGAGTTTACTACAAATCTAAATGACGAAGTTAGAGCAAATAGAATTGATCCTGTTATTGGTAGAGCAGAAGAACTAGATAGTATTGCACTTGCACTAGGTCGTCGTACAAAAAATAATGTACTATTAGTAGGCGAACCCGGAGTTGGTAAAACTGCTATTGCTGAAGGCATGGCTTTTAATATCATGCAAGGCAATGTTCCAGAGTTCCTAACAGACTACGAAGTTTATATGTTAGATATCGGCGGTATGATTGCTGGATCTAAATACAGAGGTGATTTTGAAGAAAGATTTAAACTAGTACTTGCCGGCTTGAAGAAAAAAGGCAAAACTATTATGTTTATCGACGAAGCACATATGATGCAAGGTGCAGGTGCAGGCGGCAGTGGTAATTCTAATGATCTTGCTAATATGTTAAAGCCAGCATTAACCAAAGGTAATCTCAAAGTTATTGCTTCTACTACTTGGGAAGAATATAGAAAAAGTTTTGAAAAAGACAGAGCATTAATGCGCAGATTCCAGCGAGTCAATATTGACGAACCAAGCACCGATGTTACTAAAGATATCTTACGTGGCATTAAAAAATACTATGAGGATTATCACTCTACACAAATCACAGACGAAGCAATTGAAGCGGCTGTAAAATTAAGTGTCAAATATCAATCAGATAAAAAATTGCCTGATAAAGCAATTGACTTAATTGATGTTGCTTGTTCTAGATTTAATCTTCAACCTAAAGATGAAAAAATTGTAGGTGAAGAAGAAATACAATTTGAATTATCTAAAATGTTGAAATTGCCTACTGAGCAAGTAGCAGAAAGAGAAACTGAAAATCTTGCTAATTTAGAAACAAATCTTAAAAAGACTGTGTATGGGCAAGATAAAGCAATTGATGACATAGTAGATAAGATACTAGTTGCTCAAGCAGGACTTAAACCAGATGATAAGCCTATTGGCTCGTTTGTATTCATGGGTCCTACTGGTGTAGGTAAAACTGAAACAGCAAAACAACTTTCTAAGCAATTAGGAGTTGAACTTGTGAGGTTTGATATGAGTGAATATCAAGAGAAACACTCAGTATCTAAACTAATTGGTTCTCCTCCAGGATATGTTGGTTTTGAAGAAAATGCTGGTTTGTTAATTACTAAATTACAAGAACATCCTAACTGTGTATTATTGTTAGATGAAATTGAAAAGGCACATCCAGATGTAAGCTCTATACTTCTACAAGTAATGGACAACGGATTTATTACAGGTTCAAACGGCAAGAGTGCAGACGCTCGAAATTGTGTGTTAATTTTAACAACAAACTTAGGTGCAAAAGAAGCAGAGCAAAATGCAATTGGTTTCAATGAAGAAATGGAAAAAGATTATGAAGATACTTCATTGAAAAAGTATTTCTCGCCAGAATTTAGAAATAGACTAGACGGTGTGATTACTTTTGGAAAACTAAGCAAGCCAGTAATGATGAAAATTGTTGGTAAGTTCTTAGTTGATCTTAAGAACATGGTTACTGCGAAATCAGTTAATATTACTGTTACAGATGAAGCACTTGACTACTTAGTAGATAAAGGATTTGACAAGAAGATGGGTGCTAGACCATTGCAGAGAGTAATAGATAAAGATATCAAACGTCCATTGTCAAGAGAGCTATTGTTTGGTTCGCTAAAAAATGGTGGGGAAGTTACTGTAGACATCAACAACAACGAACTTGTATTAAATACAGTGGCGAAAAAAGTTGAGGTTGAAGAAAATGCAGAAGAGTTATGACAGTAAAAAACTTTTCTGGAATGAATATCTCTACAAACTAGTCATAAAATCTCAGCTATCTTCTATATTTAGAAATAACAAATTGTTATATGCTAGAAAAATTTTAGATGAACTTCAACGACAGGCTGATAAAAAAGAATCATTGCATTTGACACAATTTCTGCGTTCAGAATTAGTTAGTTTAGAACATTTTGAAAAAGCAAAAGCACTACATCAAATGTTATCGAATAAGACTGATTATTGTCTACGTGTAGAAAAACCAACAGTTTGTGTTTATAGTAATGATCTAGATTGGTTAGAAGAAATAGGCTACAAAGTAAATGCAGACAGTTTACACTTGCCTGACCCAACTATTGTTGATTATCTAAGTAAAGAACAAAATATTGTAGTATTAGAAAAAGACAATGGTTGTTCTTTAAGAGTAACGCTAGGTGTTCAATCTAATACTAATTGGACTAATTGGATACTCAACAATCAAGACAAAGTTAAAATTGGACCTATTTTAGAAAAAAACTTGGTCCAGCCACAAAGATACACTACTTATGAAGGACTATACTTTTATGTAAGAGATGAAAAAATTTTACAAATGATAAGTCTATTAGGCATTAATATACGCCGCATAGATAAA
>Ga0075476_10001230_pt1 | contig 11965 bp, 10 predicted proteins | sample DEB08_DNA_5_FD_76339 | JGI IMG/M metagenome (GOLD analysis project Ga0075476, IMG submission 76339) | Aqueous microbial communities from the Delaware River and Bay under freshwater to marine salinity gradient to study organic matter... | ecosystem: Environmental > Aquatic > Marine > Coastal ...
AATAAATCCTGCTCCCGCAACCAATCTCCTTAGATTTAATTAATATTCGTCGCTAGAGGGATATTCTGTGTCGTTAAGTCCGTTGGAAATTTTTTGTTCCCATTGCACTTCGCGTGAAAACGTAGAGGGTGGAATGAAACAGAGGCTTTTCCAAGAATTGCTGCATGCGGCGCATCAAGTTTATTCAAGCACGGACGCACTACAGCAGTTTGCGCCATGGCCTTCGGACCTTTTATATGTCGACAGGCCAGTACAACCAGTTCCAGCGATTCGACAGATCAAGAAATGGTCTGATGCGCACCCACTTCATATCGCGACCTAACAGGTCGCGGATTTTGGAAATTGGAAACAAACCTATACAGAACATGAGGTGGGGTTTGGGTTCTTGCAAGACTATGGTTATCTTGAGCTTTATGGACCGAATGGCCACTTTCAGACGGATCAAGGCCGCGCTTACGTTGGGTACTGGGGGCGGGGCCTATATTATCCATGGCATCGGCACGAAGCAGAAGAAATATATGCAGTTGTCAGTGGTTCAGGCTATTTCGAAAGCCAAGGTGCGGAAGCCGCTCTATTAAAGATGGGCGATACTCGCATGCATAACAGCAATCAACCCCATGCGCTGACCATGACGGACGGACCAATTTTAACCTTTGTCTTATGGCGCGGCGCAGGCATGGCAGGGCTCCCATTGATGGGAGCTACATAGCATTGGTCCCTAACCACGACCGATGTATGGCATGGTTGTCGCCATTACAGTCATGAACTGAACGTTTGCGTCCAATGGCAGTTCAGCCATATGCAGCACGGAAGAAGCGACATGCTCCACATCCATCACCGCCTCGGCACGGACTGACCCATCAGGTTGTGGCATGCCCTGTGTCATGGAATAGGCCATGTCGGTCAGGGCGTTTCCAATGTCAATTTGCCCACATGCGATATTGAAGGCGCGGCCATCTAATGAAATCGTACGGGTTAACCCCGTGATCGCGTGTTTTGAGGCGGTGTAGGCCACTGACCCAACACGCGGCACATACGCTGACACAGATCCGTTATTGATAATGCGGCCACCTCGCGGATCCTGATGACGCATCAGGCCAAATGCCTTTCGTGCACAAATAAACGATCCTGTTAGATTGATATCGATCAAAGACCGCCAATCATTCACATCCACTTCGTCAATTGGTTTGCCTGGCAGAGTGATGCCCGCGTTGTTAAACAGGGCGTCCAACCGTCCAAATCGCCCAACAAACGCGTTAAACGCCGCATCAACCGCATCTGCATCCGCAACATCACAGGGCAGGGCCATTGCATTTTCGTGTTCTTTTTCCATTTCGGACAATGGATCGGGGTTGCGACCGATGAGGCCGACGGACCATCCCTCTTTCAAAAAACGCTCTGCACAGGATTTCCCAACGCCGCGTCCTGCGCCTGTAATGATGATCGATTTGGCCATGAAATTTAGTCCCCGTCTACTATTTAGTTGAAAGCATTTGTTGCAAAAAACCTATACCATTCATAGGGTAAATCAAGCGCTGCAGAGCCAAGAGGGAAAACAAGATGACACAGGTAAACGTTTTTGATTCAGGTGTGTGTTCATTGGGTGAGGGTGCATTGTGGCATCCCACGCGCAATCAATTCTTTTGGTTTGATATCAACAATAACGCACTCTTCTCTCAGGAAGAGGGGACACGCATCCGCTGGGACTTTGATGCGCATGTCACCGCAGCTGGTTGGGTGAATGAGGATCAATTGATGATCGCCCATGAAACGAGCCTGCTGCTCTTCAATCTGAAGTCTCGGGAAAGCGAAAAGATCGTGGATTTAGAGGCGGATGATCCGATCACGCGCAGTAATGATGGGCGCGCGGATCCATGGGGTGGATTTTGGATCGGAACCATGGGCAAAAAGTTAGAAAAGGATGCAGGCGCAATCTATCGTTATTATCGTGGAGAGTTGCGCACACTTTACACGCCATGGACAATCCCGAACGCGCAGTGTTTTTCACCAAATCGCGATTTCGCATATTTAACGGATACGCCAAACGGTGAAATTTTAAGGCAACGCTTAGATCCCAAGGACGGTTGGCCATTGGGTGATCCAGAAGTGTTTATTACCCTGCCAGAAAGCGATTTTCGCCCTGACGGCGCCGTTGTCGATGCCGAAGGACGGATTTGGATTGCCCATTATGGGCACGCAAAAATCACCTGTCACGACGCGGATGGTACATTGGTTGATCAGATCAAGATGCCCGCAAATTGTATTACATGCCCCGCGTTTGGTGGAATGGATGGTACCACATTATTCGCAACAACTGCGGCACAGGCCTATATGCCCGATCGGATGAGCGAAGATCCCATGGCGGGACAGACATTCGTGATGGAGTTGGGCGTCAAAGGACAACAGGAACATCAGGTAATCTTATAAAGGGTCATGATATGAAAGTTTTGATCATCGGGGGCGGCGGCGTCATTGGGCAGAAATTAGCGCGTAAATTGGTGGACCGCGGTCATCTGCGGGGGGCTGACATTGCGCATATGACCTTGGCTGACGTGGTGAACCCCGCGCCAATTACAGCTGGTTTCCCTGTGGATGTGGTCCGCGTTGATATTGCAGATCGCGCATCGGTCGATAAATTGATTGCGGGGCGCTATGATGTGATTTACCTGCTGGCTGCTATTGTTTCCGCACATGCGGAAGAAGATTTTGATGCGGGTATGAACATCAATCTTTTCGGCAGTTATCACGTGTTCGAGGCCGTGCGCGCTTTGGGCACAAAACCCGTGATCGTGTTTTCATCCTCTGTCGCTGTTTATGGCGGAGAGGTGCCTGACCCGATTGAGGATCACACCTTTCTTAATCCGCAAACATCCTACGGAACGCAAAAGGCGATTGGTGAACTGTTGCTGAATGATTATTCACGAAAGGGATATTTTGATGGTCGCGGTTTCCGTCTGCCCACCATATCGGTGCGTCCCGGTAAACCCAATCGCGCGGCATCGTCGTTCATGTCGTCAATCATTCGTGAACCCCTGAACGGGGAAGAGGCGATTTGTCCCGTCGGCCCTGATTTTATGCATCCCTATCTGTCGCCCCGAAAATGTGTGGAAAATCTAATCCTTGGCACCGAAGTCGCTGCCGAGGATTTGGGGCAAAACCGTTGTATGATGATGCCTGGACGGGCATGGAGCATTCAGCAATTGGTTGATGCGATGACACAGGTCGCAGGTCCCGAACCCGCGAAACTGATCAAATGGCAAGAGGACGCCGCCATCCAAGCGATTGTGAATGGTTGGCGCTATGACATGAACGCGCAAAAGGCGCTTCGCCTTGGGCTCAGTGCCGATGACAGTTTTGAAGATAACGTGCGCTATTATATCGAGGATGATCGGCCCTAATCATTTGGGAAATCAGACACGCCAATAATCCAATCGCGCACGTCTATGGCTTGGGCGCTTAAGGGTTTGTCCCGTGCCCAAACCAAATAAACGCCTCGTCCCGTGTTCCAGGCCCAATCTTTTCGGGCAAGCAATAATTCACGCTCTAACAAATTGCGCACGATGTGATCCCAGCCAAAGGCGAAGCCTTCGCCTGATACGGCCGCTTGTAGGACCAAGGCATAATCGTTCAGGCGCAGGCCTGCGTGAATGTCACGGTTCGGGATATCGTGATGCGCAAACCAATCGCTCCATGTGGGACGTTCGCGGATGGGTTCCTCTAGGTGGATTAGGCGTTCGTTCATCAGATTTGGGATAGAGCGCAGATTGCGGGCCGATTGCATCACACGGGGATGGGCGACGGGATATATGATTTCATCCGCGATTTTTGCGGCCTCATGACCTGCCCAGTTGCCATTTCCTACGCGTATGCCAAGTGATATATTTTCGACGTTCAAGTCAACGTCACGATCACTGGTTTGTAGGCGTAAGTCGATCGTTGGATGAATGGTGTGAAACGCACTTAGGCGCGGCATCATCCAGTAATAGGAAAACGCCGATGACGTGGACAGGGTGACGTGTAAATTACGACCCAACTCTTGCGTGGCTGTAATGGCTGCCTCTAACCCCGTTAAAGATCGCGAAACCCCTGCAAATAAACGTGCTCCAGCGGCTGTTAGTGTTACATTACGGTGGGCGCGTACAAACAAAACGGTGCCCAGCGTGTCCTCGAGTTGACGGATGGCGGCACTGACGGATGGCTGCTGAATGGCCAATTCCTCTGCTGCGCGGGTAAACGACCCCAATCGGGCCGCCGATTCAAATATGATCAGGTTGCGTGGGGATTGAAATTTTTTCCAAAAACTTTGCATAGGCTGTGTCTATCCAAAACATGGATTTTTTCAAGGGTCACAAAGTGGATTTCTGTGCTTAGATAGCGAGAACTGAATTTTCGGAGCGCGCATTATGGCAAGACGCAGTCGCAAAGATCGCAGATCAACGGAAACCGTGGGCGGCGCGATCCCGTCCCCCCATATCCAACGCAGTGTTCCCCATTTCGATGTTTTGGATGAGGCGCAGTTGCAGCAATTGGATCAACAGGTTGATTGGTTGATCGAAAACATTGGTGTTGCCTTTCGCGATGATCCCGTTTCCTTGGACATTTGGCGTGCGGCTGGGGTTATGCCAACAGGGGAACACGGGGATTTAATTCGCGCGGATGCGCAATGGATCCGCGAATTGGTCGCCAAAGCGCCCTCTCAGTTCACGCAAATCTCGCGCAATCCTGCGCGAAATGTGACGATTGGGGGCAACCATCAGGTGTTCGCCCCAATCTACGGTGCGCCCTTTGTGCGTGATCTGGAAAAGGGACGCAGATACGCGGCCTTTGATGATTATGAAAAATTGCTGAAACTGGTTTATATGCATCCAAACCTGCACCATGGCGGATTGGTCATTTGTGAACCCACCGACATCCCCGTGTCCAAGCGGCATCTGGACATGGTTTATGCGCAAATGACCCTGTCGGACAAACCGCATTTGGGGGCGATCACCGAAAAAAGTCGTGCGCAGGACAGTGTGGACATGGTGGAAATCATGTTTGGCGCGGATGCGATGGAGGAACATGTCTGCATCATGGCCAACGTCAACACCAATTCCCCCCTACTTGTGGACCGAGTGGTGAGCGAGGCGATCCAAGTTTATTCCTCTCGCGGGCAGGCGATGGTTGTGACGCCCTTTATTCTGACGGGGGCCATGGGCCCTGTCAGCACCGCAGCCTCGGTCGCGCAGGCGGTGGCCGAATCCATGATGTGCTGTGCCTTTGCGCAATTGGTGCGTCCGGGTGCGCCATTTGTGATGGGCAATTTCCTGTCGTCGATGAGTTTGAAATCAGGCGCGCCTACATTCGGAATGCCCGAACCGGTGCTATCCAACTATGTGATCGGACAAATGGCGCGGCGTTTGGGATTGCCCCTGCGCTGCGGCGGATCCTTGACCGCATCAAAAATCGAAGATGCCCAAGCCGCCTATGAAAGTGCAGATAGTATGCATTCAACAATGTTGGCGGGATCAAACTATACCCTGCATGCAGCTGGGTGGTTAGAAGGTGGCCTATCAACAGGATTTGAAAAACTGATAATGGATGCAGATCGGTTGGGCAGTTATCAAAAATTCTTGGGCCAGGGGTTGGATTTGGGCCCAGATGCCTTTGCACGCGATGCCTATGAACAGGTGGCGCCAGGGGGGCATTTCCTGGGCAGTGATCACACCATGCGCAATTACCAAACGGCGTTTTATGAACCCAAGCTAAGCGACAGTGAAAATGTCGAAAGTTGGGAAGAGGGCGGTTCAAAGGATATGCGCAAGCGTGCCTTTGAACGCTGGAACGAAATGTTAAAGCAATATCAACCACCCGCATTGGACGCGGCCAAGAAAGAGGCGCTGACAGATTATGTCGCGCGGCGCAAATCGGAATTGCCCGATGCGTGGTATTAATTTGGGAGAGTGAAAAATGCCAACCATTCAAAAAGACGAAACAACAGGCGGCAAAGCCTTACCCAGCCATGCAAAAGTCGTCGTAATTGGCGGCGGTGTTGTTGGGTGTTCCATTTTATTTCACTTGGCAAAATTCGGCTGGAAGGATGTGATCCTGCTAGAACGGGATGAGCTGACATCAGGATCCAGCTGGCACGCAGCGGGGCAAATCCACACGATCAGTTCGGACCCAAATATTAGTCGACTACAAGGCTACACAATCGATCTGTACAAAGAGATCGAGGAGACATCGGGCCATTCCGTAGGACTTCATATGACGGGCGGTTTTTATCTGGCTTCGAATAAGGAATGGTATGACTACCTAAAACGCGAACGGTCCAAGGCGCGCTATATGGGATTGCATCAAGAATTCATCAGCCCGGCTGAGGTGGCCGAACGTCATCCCCTGATTGATCCAAAACATTATTACGCGGCCCTTTGGGATGATCAGGATGGGGATTTGGACCCATCGGGTGCCACATATGCATTTGCGAAATCTGCGCGTGTTCATGGGGCGCAATACTTCACGCACACACCTGTCACCGCAACCACGCAGCGTGCAGATGGCAGTTGGGATGTCAACACGCCACGCGGCGTTGTGAACGCAGAAATCATTGTGAACTGCGGCGGGCTTTGGGCGCGTGAGGTTGGCAAAATGGGTGGCCTAAACGTGCCTGTGCAGCCGATGGAACACCATTATCTGCTGACCGAAAAAATTGATGAGATTGCAAATTTCGGCTCTCGTCTCCCTTGCGGCATTGATTATGAGGCAAACATTTATTTCCGTCAGGAACGTGAAGGCATGCTGCTGGGCACCTATGAACCTGTGGGCACACCATGGAAGGTGGGCGGAACACCGTGGGATTTCGGGCACGAATTGTTGCAACCGAATTTGGACAACATCGCAGATCGTTTGGAATTGGCCTTTGAACGCATTCCTGCATTGGCAGAGGCGGGAATTAAGGATGCTATCAACGGTCCATTCACCTTTGGACCCGATGGCAACCCCATGATTGGCCCTGTTCCTGGCATGACCAATTATTGGTGCGCGGTGGGTGTGATGGCGGGCTTCTGTCAGGGGGGCGGCGTAGGTCTGACCATGGCGGAATGGATGATTGATGGGGAACCGTCAATTGACGTTTGGGCGATGGATGTTGCACGCTTTGGCGATTGGGCGACACCCGATTGGGGAACGGTCAAATCCACTGAAAACTATGAACGTCGCTTTGTAATGACTTTCCCCAATGAAACCTTGCCAAAGGGCCGTGTGCAACAAACAACCGCGCTCTATGACCGTCTGGTGTCGAAAGGCGCGCGGATGGGGCAATCCTTTGGATTGGAAAATGCGCTTTGGTTTGCAAATGACCCGTCAGATGCGTGGGAGGATCCAACATTTGAACGCAATCGCTCTCACGATTATGTCGCCGCCGAATGCGCCGCCGTGCGCAGCGGTGTCGGCGGGATCGAGGTAGCAAACTTTGCAAAACACGTGATCAAAGGTGCAGGCGCGCGGGAATGGTTGAACAAAACTATGGCGGGCTTCATTCCGAAACCAGGCCGCATTGCCCTGACCCCGACGATTACGGAAAAGGGTCGTCTTTATGGGGATCTAACGGTGGCCTGTTTGGCGGATGATCATTTCATGTTATTTGGATCGGGCGTGATGCAGGATGCGCACAGCCGCTTTTTCGCCAGAACCTTGCCCGATGAGGTGACGCATGAAAACCAAACGGCTGAGTGGCATGGTATTGCCCTCTCGGGACCAAAATCACGTGAATTGCTGTCCCGCATTACCCGTGATGATGTATCTGCTGAGGGGATGAAATTCCGCGATTGCCGCGAAACTTTCGTGGGCGGTGTGCCTGTCGTTTTGAACCGCATCAGTTTTTCGGGTGAATTGGGATATGAAATTTATTGCCGTCCCCAATACCTATTGCGCCTGTCCGAGGCGATTGAAGAGGCGGGTGCCGATTTGGGATACAAATGGTATGGCGCACGCGCATTGATGTCCCTACGCCTTGAAAAAGGATGGGGTGCATGGGGTTTGGAATTCCGCCCCGATTTTGATGCTGTCGAAAGTGGCATGGATGCGTTCATCAATTGGAACAAAGAGTTCACGGGAAAATCCGCAACTCTTGCTGCGAAAGAGGCAGGGCCAAAACGTAAATTGGTTACCTTGGTCATTGATACGCCTATTGATGTCACCTCGGATGAGGCTGTTTTGGTTGGCGACATGGCCGTGGGGTATATCACATCTGGCGGCTATGCCCATCACGCGAAATGTTCCATGGCGATGGCCTATGTCGCAACCGAACACGCGGCGGCGGGTACCACGCTTGATGTTGAAATTCTGGGCGAACGCTATGGCGCGACAGTTCAGGGCGCACCAATCTATGATCCAAGCGGTGCCAAGATGCGGGGGTGACGCATGGCATTTGCGACGATGCGCAATGGGAAAAGCAATCCACAAACGCGGGCCAGATGGCCTGCGTTTTTTTATGGAGTTGATTTCGTTTTGATTTACATGTTCAACTTCAGCCAAATGATAAAAAGCAGGGGGGGGTCAAACATGAAAAAACCAGAGGATTTACGCTCAGCCCGTTGGTTTGCACCAGATGATTTGCGCTCATTCGGTCACAGATCACGGGCGATGCAAATGGGATTGGATGGTGCGGATTGGGAGGGAAAGCCAATCATCGCCATCATCAATACGTGGTCCGATTTATCGCCCTGCCACCACCATCTGCGCGATCGTGCTGAGTACGTCAAAAAGGGTGTTTATCAGGCAGGGGGTATGCCCGTTGAAATGCCTGTTCATTCCTTTGCCGAGCAATTTTTGAAACCGACTTCGATGCTCTATCGCAATATGGGCGCGATTGAGGTGGAAGAAACATTACGTTCACACCCCATTGACGGCGCCGTTCTCATGGGGGGCTGTGATAAATCCACGCCCGCGCTTGTCATGGGCGCCGTCAGCATGGGCATTCCATTCATCTACTTGCCTGCAGGGGCCATGTTGCGCGGCAATTACGCTGGGGAAAAACTGGGTTCTGGTACGGATGTTTGGAAGTATTGGGACGAACGGCGTGCAGGCAATATCAACAAAGAGCAATGGGACGGCGTCCAAGGTGGCATTGCGCGCAGTTATGGCACCTGTATGACCATGGGGACCGCGTCCACCATGATGAGTATTGCAGATGGTTGGGGGCTGACCTTGCCTGGCGCATCCACAATTCCTGCCCCGGATGCGGGACATAAACGCATGTCGACGGCTTGTGGTCGGCGCATCGTTGATATGGTGTGGGAAGATTTGACGCCCGATAAAATCATGACACCCGCTAGCACGCGCAACGCGGTTACTGTTGCGATGGCCACCGGCTGTTCCACAAATGCAATCATTCACCTGATTGCGATGGCGCGCCGTGCGGGTGTGGACCTGACCTTGGATGATTTGGACGATATAGGTCGCACAACGCCCGTGATTGCGAATATTCGCCCCTCGGGCTCTGAATACCTGATGGAGGATTTCTATTACGCGGGTGGTTTGCGCGCCCTGATGGTTGAGCTGGACGATAAACTGGACCTAAGCGTGAAAACCGTGACGGGTAAAACCTTGGGCGAATGCCTGGAGGGAGCTGTGAATTACAACGATGATGTTATTCGTCCCTTATCCAACCCCGTCTATCACGAAGGATCCTTGGCCGTGTTAAAGGGGAATTTAGCACCAGATGGGGCGGTCATCAAACCTGCGGCAATGGATCCCAAGTTTCAAAAACACCGTGGGCCCGCAATTGTTGCGGACAGCTATGATGAGATGAAAAAAATCATCAATGACGAAGATTACCCAATGACCCCTGATCATGTTTTGATCTTGCGCAATGCGGGGCCAATTGGTGGGCCGGGTATGCCAGAATGGGGCATGATCCCCATGCCAAAGGCGCTGTTAAAGCAGGGGCATCGTGATATGGTGCGCCTGTCGGATGCGCGCATGTCGGGTACATCCTACGGGGCCTGCATCCTGCATGTCGCGCCCGAGGCCTACATCGGCGGTCCACTGGCCCTAGTTGAAACGGGGGATATGATCGAGGTGGATGTGCCAAACCGCATTTTGAACGTGGATATTTCGGATGCGGACATGGCCGCGCGTCGTGAAAAATGGGTGGCACCGCCCCCGCGGTATGAACGCGGCTGGGGACAGATGTATACACAGCACATCGAACAGGCGGATAAGGGATGTGATTTCGATTTCCTTCGCACGGATTTTGGGGGCCCCGTACCAGAGCCCGAGATAAACTGATGGAACTGGGGCAGGCACTATGTGGGGTGTCGGGAATTTTGGTAACCCCTTTCGATGAAAGCGGTGCGATTGACCCGCCGCGATTGGTCCCCGTCATTGATAGCGCCGTTGCGGCAGGTGTTGATATCCTGACTGTGAACGGCAATACGGGCGAATTTTACGGCCTGTGCACTGCCGAGGCAGTTACCATGGTGCAGTCGGTTTGTAAAATGGTAGACGGGTGCGTCCCCGTTGTCGCGGGCATTGGACGTGCGCTACCTGATGCGATTGCGCTGACACATGCATCTGTCGCGGCAGGTGTAGATGCGCTGATGATTCATCAACCCCCTGATCCGTTCGTCGCGCCACGCGGGGTTTGTGATTATATTCGCGCCATTCGTGACGCCGCGGGGGATGTGCCCCTGATCCTTTATTTGCGCAATGATGGAGTTGGGGTGGATGCCATAGCACAGATGTGTTCAATCGAGGGTGTGGTTGGTGTCAAATGGGCCACCCCCAATCCGATGGTTTTGAAACGCGTCATCGCGGCGGCCCCAGATCATGTCACATGGGTTGGTGGTTTGGCCGAGGTTTGGGCACCCAGTTTTTATGCGGTTGGGGCGCGCGGCTTTACCTCGGGGCTGATCAATGTGTGGCCCGAACATTCGGTTGCGATCAATCGCGCATTAGAGGCGGGTGATTTTGATCATGCGCGTAGATTGATTGAAACAATGCAAGTGTTTGAAGATATCCGCGCCGCCGAACAAGGGGGTGCCAATGTCTCTGGTGTGAAATGTGCGCTTGCCATGCTGGGCAATGACTGCGGCGGCGCGCGTCCACCTGCGGCTTGGCCGCTACGCGAAGATCAACGGGCGTCATTGAAACAATTCATGATTAAGAACGGACTGATTTCATAGGGGGATCACATGAGCGATATAGATCTAAAGCCTGAAACCAAGGCGCAACTTGAACAGGTATCGGTTGCGACACTGGCCACAGCCCTCTTCAAACGGGGTCTGCGCAATCAAGTGCTCCAAGATGTGCGCCCAGTAAAACCGAAGAGGCGCAATATGGTTGGGCCTGCATTCACCCTGCGTTACATCCCCGCACGCGAAGATCGCAATCAATTGGTGGTGTTTCGCGATCCTAAACACCCACAACGGCATGCAATCGAAACCTGTCCTGCGGGACATGTTTTGGTTATGGACAGTCGGCGTGATTCCTCAATGGCCTCAGCAGGCGATATTTTAATCACGCGGCTGATGGTGCGCGGTGGTGCAGGTGTGGTGACAGACGGTGGTTTCCGCGATGCGATGAATATTGGCGAATTGGATATCCCCGCTTATCACAATCGCCCCTCAAGCCCCACAAACCTAACAAACAATGAGGCGATTGAAATCAACGGCCCCATCGGATGCGGGAATGTTGCGGTGTTTCCTGGGGATATCATGGTGGGTGACGCAGATAGCGTCATTGTTATTCCCGCAGAGATCGCCGATGAGGTCGCCACAGAAGCAACCGAAATGACCGCCTATGAAGATTTTGCAATCGAACAGGTGCGTGCGGGCCAATCCATCATCGGGTTATATCCCGCAACGCATCCAGAAAATCTGGATGCGTTTCAGGAATGGCGTAAAAAGAACAACCGTTAGCCAACGACGTTATAGTCGGGGCCATAGGGGTAGCCCGTGATATTTTCATTGCCGTCTTCGGTGAT